>Ga0163111_10000483_pt1 | contig 23880 bp, 20 predicted proteins | sample CRUFie1St18metaG_FD_109645 | JGI IMG/M metagenome (GOLD analysis project Ga0163111, IMG submission 109645) | Marine microbial communities from the Costa Rica Dome - CRUD Field 142mm St18 metaG | ecosystem: Environmental > Aquatic > Marine > Oceanic > Photic zone | place: Costa Rica: the Eastern... | reverse complement strand
GGTTGTTAATATTGTCCGCGGCAATATCAATACCGAATACAAAATTTAGTTTGGCTATTTTCCACTTAGGAATATCGCCACCCTTACCCACCGCCAAATCAATCATATTATTTCCCGGTTTAGACACCTTGGTAATAAGCATATTTTTCACGAACAGATTGTGGAAGTTGCGCAATTCCTTGGTCTTGCTCTCGCCAGTAATCATGTTGTAGTATACGTCGTCGTCTTCGGCAACGTACGAGGAGAGTCCAGAGGTTATGATGCTTTCGCTTACAGGATAATGAATGCTGTGCCAATTGTTATTTGCCACGCGGTAGTCGTTACCGAAGTTATTCCCGCCGTTTCGAAGGTCTTCGGTCTTATCATATCTAATACGCAGTGGTTTCCACTTCCAAAATCGGTCGCCGTCCATTACGTAGGCGAACTCCACGATCATATTATCTTCGATGGTTTCGCCCGCTTCGGTTAGCATGACTTTCTTACCATTATTTCCTTCCTGAAGTAGAATATTACAAATGCCTGCATCTTCGTCGCTGGGAGACGTCGGGTAGAACTGCATCGGGCGATAATCGTTGCTGTTGTATTCTTTGTATTCGGGGATTTCGTCGTCCAGAACGTTTTGACAAGGGTTTATGTATCCGTGTAGCTTTTCATCAAAGCCAACACGAAGAATCAGCGTCTTGTATTGTATTATCTGTGACGCCGAGTTGGCATTTACACCCGATTGAAACATATTTCCCACGGCATCTTCCCCTGATGGGAGCGTCTTCACAGATACCAGAAAGTCAATAGTATTGTATTGAGGCGGCTTCCACTTGAACGAGTGATTCCAAGATTTTTTGAACGGCTTGTCCGCATTGTCGTTCTTATTATCCGCACCTACCGCAAAGTCGGCAGGAGTAAATATAAGTCCGTCGGTTTCGTATTCATATAAGCCAGGATTGTTCAATATTTCGCCGCATTTCTTAAATATGGACATACTCTGGCTACCCAAATGAAAGATTTTGGCTTCAATGCGTAAGGTTGTTTCCGCTTTGTTCACAATGGAAACCGCATTGATGCGTCGCTTAACAACATCGTTTAGAATGATAAGACGATATTTCTCTCTATCTCCTTCGGACACCGTCACGGATTCGGACGACGTGAACGGTAAACTACGAACGTCTTTTCCATTCAAATAGTATATGTCAAACGCTGCATAGAGGTTAATAAATGTTCCGCTTTTATTGTGTAAGATGTGCTCGCCATCAATGAGTGTTTCGGTAATTTCCTTATTTTCGGTGATTGAACCAGTAAACTGGACGTTCATATTGGTGTCTATTAGATATATCTTCCGATTCTTCCCAATATACAATAGTTTACGTTCGCCATCCGCCTTATCTGTTACAGTATAATTATCGTTAATGTTAGGAACGTTTGAATCTTCGCTGTGTGGGGCAATATTTTCAAGTTGTAGGGTGAACGAAGACGGTCCGACAAAATTCCGGTTTTTCACTTTGTACCACTCTTTATTCTCGTGTCCTAATAGCATCATATACTCGGATTTAATACTGTTTTGCTCGGTGTAAGAGACAGGATAATTGGTGGATTGGAGACCCGACATTACGAGTTTGATAACCTTTCGCATTACCGAGGCTACCTTGCTCACGTCGTTGTATTCCGTTCCGGGCCCAACTTTTTCATTGTCCACCTCAATTTCTATTTCATACGATTGTGTAGATTCAATCACGCCCGAGTTTGTAAATCTGAATTCGGGGATCATATTCCGTCCTTCCTTTCTAGAAGAGCGGACAATGCTGATATCCACCTTAACAGGATACTTATCGTGCACGAGCGAGGTTCTATTTATTAGGCGAAACGTTTTTTTGCTGTCAGCCCACTTGTCAATTATACTTCTAATTATATTGGCACCTTGATGAAATTTTTTTTCAACATTCACCGATACGCGGAAGTTATAGTCCTCAAAATCCAACGGATATATAGGCTCGCCGTTCTCGTGGCGCATGAATGACTTTTGTTCAAACGTACAGAAAGATGAACCGGTGTCATCTACAATAGAGTCTGACTTACAATACTTTGATATGTTTCCTAGTCCGGCAATTTCCGAACGTATGTTTGATAGTTTGGTAACGCCCGTTTTCGGATCAATGTATTCGGAATTAATTCTTAGAAAATCGTTAGGAGTCGTTGATTTAAAATTGGAAGATAGCAGGTTACGCACCACGTTTGTGTAATCAATATAAGTGATTTTGCTGCCTTTTGTTCCGAAACGCACCTCAAACTCCAGAGAACCGTCGTTTGAGGTGCGCCCTAACATATTTTCTAAATAGAGATTTACTAACTCATCAAATTTGTCTTTTGGTTGAGTTCTCTCAGACATTATATATATTAGTATAATATTTATACTTTTAAAATCAATTTTAAATTTAATATCTTATAACTTGCTCTGTATGGATTGATACAAGTCTTTTTTATTTAATTTTACTCCAGTGCTATTAATAATAGGTATGTCCAGTTTTTTACAGATTTCCTGTAGTTCTTTAAGTGTATAACCCGTAATCGCATTTAGTGGTTTTGTCGTGTTTACTATTTTAAAGTAAGAAGCGATTATTTTATTATAAAATGTGCTTACATCTTCGTTATAAACGCCAAAGTTGTCTTTGTATACGATAATGTTGCGGGCGCTGTCGCCATTGTAATCAAAATCATAAAAAATGCGGTCTTTCACAACACAAACCGAAATGTCATAAACCAAACAGAGTGCATTCAAGCCATTCATGGTGATTTTTTTGTCGTTGAGAAGTTCGTTTTCTATTTCATTTCTCTTTAGTTTGTTCTCTTTCAATTGCTGCTTTTTATCTGCCATTAATTCAATGGTCTTGATCTTCATATCCTTCTCTGTTCTAAATATACAGTTCATATGCTGATGATACATTTCTTCGCCTTTATATATGATATAGAAACACCAAAATAACTGGTCATATTGTCTAGGATAAAAAATTCGGGGTTCTTTTCGCACGTTTTCTTTGGTTTTATTGAATCGGTTTGATTTATTTAAAGATTCCTTGGATTGCTTACGCACTTCGGTTAAGTTTGAAAACCTATTCAGATTTTCCGAAGTAAACATATATTTGTTAAGGTCGTTAAATAAATCATTATGTGTTTGTTTGCGAGACGGCATATCTATTAGTTACTTATTGTATTATTATCTTTATTATCTTTAAAAAATGTATTTTGAATACGGTTTTTTTCGTTCTCAATCTCGTTTAATTGAGTCTCTTGTTCATTAACATACGAAATGTATTTATCTAATTTTTCTATTATTCCGCCTTCTAATTCTGTCAAATTAATGAACGTTCCGTTGTTGTTTTCATTCAAAAGAATATCATTATCTTGAAATATTCTTAAAATTTCTATTTGATGATATATAGGCATCTGTTCAATGCGTGTTTTTAGTGTTTGAAGCATTTTGGTAGAAGACATTATATGTAGACTATATTAATGTTTAATTACTATTTATATAGTTTTTATTTTTTCTTAAATGTGAGTTTTTTTACCTTTTTGGTTGTTTGAGTTTCACCGATGTTACTGTCTATTAATTCTGCAATAATGGAAATGTATTTGTCGTTCAATTCATATCTTTGTCCAATAACACGTATCTTAATTTTGCGCCCCGTAGTCACCTTTGCGAACTTATTGTTAGTGGCATTATGATCTCTGGCGACGAAAATAACAACCGGACTAGGTGAATCCTCTGTTTCGGCTCTAATTCCGGCCTTTGTAATATTTTTAGCCACGCAGTTGATGTGCATCCCCTCTACTGGTAAACAAATCGAACACTCAAATACAACATCAAATACTACATTGTTGCTATGGACTACGCCACACGAATTTGTCATAATCCGAGTTGAATTTTCTTTCACATAGCCTTCTGCTATACATTTACCTTCAATCTCGTTGGCGATTATTCTCTCCAATGTCTCGCGAATATTCTTTCCTACATTGTGAATCGGAACTGATATTTTTTTTGTTATCATACTGTTGTGAAATATATCAACAGCCCCAACCTTTTTATTTTTCTTTTTCTTATTTTGCTGTATAATAGGCTCTTCAATTTCGGGCTCTGCTTCGGCCTCGGGCCCATCATCGTCTCCGACCTCGGACACATCATCGTCTTCAGTCTCAGCCTCGGCATTCGCTTCAGCATCCGCTTCGGCATCCGCTTCGGCATTCGCTTCAGCCTCAGCGTCTGCTTCGGTATTCTCAACATTTTCATCTATTTCTAATTTAATATTTTCATCCTCGTCTATATTAATTTTTGTTTCGCTATCACTTGTTACAGGAGCCATATTATATTAGAGTAATATATTTTTAAATAACAATCAATTTTTATTGGAATTCTTCTTATCAGTTCCTTGTTTAACTATATATTCCAATGGATTTAGAAACCATATTTTATTGTCTTTATTCTCTTTGTTGTACAATCTAAAATATAATTCTAATAAAACACATATTTGTATTGCGTTAAAGTTGTCTTTACTTCTTTTTTCTAACACCGTTGCGAATAACTGATAATTTTCATCACCCATTACGTCCTTGAAAAGGGCAGCGACATATTTTTTGGGTTTCTGTTGACAACGATAGCCAGTCGTCCGTTTTTCACTATTATCTTTAATTTTGAATTCATTCGTATTGCTCTTGGCATCGTATGACATGAACGCAAAGTGATTATTCAAAGTCTTAATTTTATTAATTGAATTAGTAAATTCTTTTATTATTTTATTTCGGTCTGTATCTTCACCGATTATCCATTCTCCATTAACTAATTTATATAATGTACGCGTCCCTTTATTATTCAGGTAAATACACGTTATTTTTTCATTTTTAATAATGAGTTCGTCTAAATAAGATTGTATTTTTTGTTCAATTTCAGTCATTTCTTCGTCCTTGTTTTTCTCAATGTAGTTCAATATTTTAAGCATACTCTCCAACTCCATCTTATCAATAATATGTCCGATTATTGCTTTATCAATATCATTCGCATCAAATTTGGTAAGCATTTTAACCTTTCTAACAACCGGACCAGCCAATGTATACCAATCTTTTTCACCAGGGTCAATGCTCTCCGTTAGCATAACTCTATTGAATTTATCAGTTATTTCACTGATTATCTCATCATCGGTTTGCTTCAGACCCACATCTTGTCTATTCTTAAGATCAATACGAATCGCGGGTCGTTTGTATTCTACTGGTGTAGACCGTTCAAATACCGATATTTTCTTGTTTTTAATTTCGAGTGGTTGGAATAAATACAAATCACCGATATTTATTAAATTACCGATTCTATTATATTTATCCGTTATGTATTCGCTCTTATCTTCTATTAACCGATCTAGAGCCGCAAATATTTGAATGAGAGGATATTCTCTAACTGCGTTGATTTCAGTTATTAATGTCTCTTTTTTGTAAAAGAACCGCTCTTTCATGAGTATTTTGACTCGCTTTATAATTCGGTCGGTATTCACGCTGATAAACTCTTTACGATACGAGTCTAAATTCGTGTTACTATCTAGCAATTTGTAATCGTCCTGCTTCGTCTTGCACTGATACATACATTTATCCATATAATCGCATATTGCCGTGAGCGGTTTGTCGCCTACTATGTAATCGATGCTTTCTGACACTGAAGAGAGATTCTGTTTGACAATTATTTCTTGACCGTTCTCTTTCATACTCTCCTGTGAAAAGTTGAGTTGTTCGGAGTTCAAAAGGCAGTCTACCGCAATTGTTTTGATTACCCTGGAAACACGACCAATGGTTACGGCTTTTGCCTCCGCTACACGATATACATATAGATCGGCTGCTTCTTCGTCTCTATTCTTCATCAACGTGCCATGTAGGTATATTTCTACATTCCTATCTTTGAAATCAAGGTTCTTGTGACTACACGTTCGTACTGCTCGTCCAATAATCTGCTCTATGCGATTCATATTATACCACGGTTCTACCACGTGGACTTGGCGAATGAATTTAAAATCAAGACCTTCTGCGCCCGCCAAAGATATTAGCACGACCTTTACCTTTTCACCGTTCACGTTATCCAGATTGGTAGCCGCCTTCAAATCGGCGACATTATCAGGTGAGATTGACTTGTCTCCTGTAATCATGACGTATTTTGCGGGACTGAAGCCGTCTGTTGCGCCATCGCCTTTCGGTTTAAGCGTCATAGAATCAATCGGCTCGGTAGGCGGTGTGTCGAATAGGTTCTTCATCCCACTGGACCTTGTGAATCCCAGCTCCTCCAGGGCAAGGGCAATAGGAATAATGCCACCGTCGATATATTGCGAGTATATTAGTACCACGCCGGTGGATTTCATAATGCTGTTGCAAATGTTCTTGATTTTACCACTATATTTTCCAATTTCGCCGGGTGAAAAAATTCTACCATAATCTGTTAAGGTTTGTTTTTTGTAATTGAATTTATGACGAATTTTATTTTTAACTGTATGTGACATTACACGGTTAAGGCCTTCCTTGCCGACAATCCCCGATACATTCGCATCACCCGCATCCAGTTTCTTATGCGGATATACCATAATCAGCGATTCTAATGGCTTCAATAGCATCTGGTAACCGAAACGCTCCATATTGTCAAATGAAGGAAGCTGTAGTTCCGGTTCCGTCACATCAGCTTCCTCCTCACGGACATCTGCTTCCTCCTCACGGACATCTGCTTCCTCCTCACGGACATCTGCTTCCTCCTCGCGGACGTCCTCAACATTGGTGGTTTCTTCTGGGTCATTTTCAACTCCTGCGAGTCCTTCATCGTCGGTTTCTTCATCGTCGGTTTCTTCATCGTCTGCCTCGTTCTCCTCTTCATCGGGAACGTTCAACTTCATCGACTCGTCGTCTTCGGGTGCTTCAATCTCCACCTGTTTTAGCTCGTCGTCATCTATATCTTCCTCCGTTGTATCCGCACCACCCAATTGGTCGTCAACAGGGTCCGTTGAAGTATCCTCTTTATTAGATGCGTCTGATTTATTGACCTTGTTGCGAATCTGGTCTATGATATAATTATAACCCTTTTCTTGATATTCGCCGATTTCCGACAAAAATACATCAATTATTCCAAGCGGTTGAATAATTTTTGATCCATTCAGTTGTTTATCGGGTTTAATATTTTGCGAGAATGTGTTTTCGGGTGAGAATGTTTCAGGCCACATACGATATGGAAAGGTATAAGGGTTGTCGCCTCTCACATACGAGATGTATCCAGTGGCCTTTCTCTCTAATAGTTCCTTACCTGTCTCATTGCCGTTCTCGTCCGTTACAAATGAACCATCCGGCTTAAACACATCCTTCATGTCTATTTCGGGGCGATTGTCGTTTATGTTCATTAGATTGATTAACCACACTATCTCTTTATAGCTATTATACATTGGCGTGGCCGATAATAAGAGCAATTTTACGTTATCTACACTTTTGATTAAATTAGTTAATTCTGTCGCAACTAATTTATTTTCATTATCGTCCGTCATACGAATATTGTGAATTTCATCAATCACAACCAACCTATTATTGAAGAGCTGTTTTAATTTTTTCTTCATATGACTCTTTTTCTTATTTGAATCTTTTATATCGGCGCTAATATTTGACTTTTTCTTGATATAATTCGCAAATTCAATATATCCTAGAAACAAATATGATTTTGATATTATTTTTTTGATTTGTTTCACTACACTTTCTTTATCTAATCCTTTCATATTCATTGGATTTATTTCTTTTATCAACTTATTTCCTACACACGCCGTGATATTCCAGAGACCATCGATGAGTTCCAACTTACGCTCGTCAAAGAGCTGTAATTTGAAATTGTCTTGGACGTTTGGAGCAGCCACCACGATAATTCTATTGGAAATACCCATTTGAATGTGATAATCACGCATTTCCTCGGCCACGCCAATAGCCGAACACGTTTTACCCGAACCTAAACCATGATATAATAAGAGACTGTTGTAAGGAGTTTGAAAGGATAGGAAATTTCTTACGAATAACTGATGAGGAGCGAGTTCAAAATCGGCATCACACAGCTTTCGCGCGTGTTCTTCAATATCAAATATTTTGCCATCATAACGAGTGTCATAAAATTCCTTTTTCTCCGCGATTTTGATGTTAAAATTAGGATCGTCTAACGTAGGATATAAGAAACCGAATTCATCGGATTTCGTATTCAACGAATTGTGCTCATCCAACTCGCGTTTTTCTTCCTCGTCCTCTTCCTCATCCTCTTCCTCATCCTGTGGTGGCTCTTGAGGAGGTTCCCGTGGTGGCTCTTGAGGAGGTTCCTGTGGTGGCTCTTCCGGAGGTTCCTGTGGTGGCTCTTCCGGAGGTTCCTGTGGTGGCTCTTCCGGAGGTTCCTGAATTGGTATTTGTTCGCTTAAAAACTTAGCTTGTTTTTTTAATTCTATTCCTCGTTTGGTTCGACCGTCAACACATTTACCGTTATCATCGCATATTTTACTCTTACAATCTTCATTCTTTTCACAATCTTCTCCACTTCTACCACGTTTTCTTTTAGTTTTGCGCGCTACCGAAGGTTTCTGCGTTACAGGTGCCACTGGCGGAGGTGGTGGTACAGACGGAGGTGGTGCTACAGGTGGTACTATAGGTGGAGGTGGTGCTACGGAAGGTGTTTCTTCTACCTCTGGAATAGTAGGTGGTTGATTAGGAAATAAAGTATTTTGTATAGTATCTATTACTGGCGAAAATATATTTGTGTTAGTATTATTTTCATTTTTCCTTCTCAACACATCACGATTTTCACTTATTTTTCTCATATTTTCTTCCATTGTGTCACCTGGTATAGGTGGTGGTGGTCGGCGTTCAGTATTATTTATTGTAGGTTGCGTTTCAGGTTGTGGAATAGTTGAATTAACATTGTTGACATTCGTTTTTAAGTCACCTTTATTTTTTTTACATAATCCAGTTTTTTTGTCTTTTCGTGTTCCATTAGGGCATCTGGTCCTTTTTTTCTTCGTTCCCATATTTTGTGATTGAACCATATTATATATTACATATATAATCTAAAATTGCTTAATACTTTATTTACACGATTAATAACGTCTATTTTTTCTAAATTGTAAGGTCTTATCATCTGACAAACGTCCTCGTATGATTTCCATTCCACCTTGCTAACCTCGCTTCGTTGAAATTCCGTATCCGAATTGTTCAAATTATCTAGATAGGCAATATAGTAGCGATGCTTGTATGATTTGTAGTTAGAACCGGTAAATATTTCTTCTACCGGAATTATATTTTGAACTATCATTAAATTGTTACGCAAATATCCCGTCTCTTCTTCAAATTCCCGCAATGCACAGTTCAAATCTTTTTCATTGTAATTGCGTCTGCCTTTAGGATACCCCCACTCAGGAGTTTCCCATTGAGTGGTTGACTCCTTTACCAACGATTCAAGCGTGAAAAAGCTGCTATTGGTTTTAATTCCCTGTTTCAATAAGCTAAATTTATCCTTTGATACTTTCTCTTCGCCACGGTATTGAATACCTATGTTTTCACCCCACAAATACGCCCATAGTTCATCAAATGTCATTGTGATGAGTTTCTCCTTTTCACTAATCGTCATTTCATTGATTATATTCATGATGTAATTTTTATTGTGTAACGGATATTTTCCGCGCATAAAATCCACAAATCCCAATGAATCCTTTCGTCTGATAATAAGATACTCTATTTTCCCCTTATTATATCTAAAGGCAATCACGCCGATGCTAGTTATTGGCTGTTTACAATGATGAAATTGATGCCCATTCTTTCCACAATTATTACAAAAATTATATTGTTTTGACATTCTATTTGTTATAATCCCTTAATTTTTATATCATTTACAATAAATGGCATTAGATCCTAAAATATGGGGCCCACACTACTGGTTCGTTCTACACACAATCGCTATAACATATCCATTGACACCAAACGAGGTAACACGCAAAAAATATTATGATTTTATTCAGAACCTTCCATTATTTTTACCTATTGACGAAATAGGAAATACATTTAGTAAATATTTAGATAAATACCCCGTTACACCATATCTGGATTCACGTCCATCTTTTATGAAATGGATGCATTTTATACACAATAAAATAAATGCTGCTATTGGAGAACCCGAAATAGAGATGGACGAGGCGATGGCAAAGTATTATGAACACTATAAACCAAAAGCCGTAAAGGACAAGGAAGAACGACGACACAGAGAGAAATATGTTTTTATGTTTTTAATTATTGTCATTGTTTTGATAGGAGCTATTCTTTACAATAAATAAGGGGGTAATGCGTAGAAGATGAGTGATGGTAAAAAATTGAAATGAAATCGTTGGTTTTAAATGAAGACACACGATTAAAATAAGAACACAATACAGATACAAGTTTCCAATGGCTACCTCGCTTATCAAGATGATTCACTCGCTTCCGGAGGGCGTCGTGGGCCATGTGCTGACCTACATTCCGCGAAACGATACGGCGCAGCTGATAGTTGACGCTGGGAACCAAGACAAGCTCGCATTGACCTACCTTCGTAAGTATATGGTGGTAAACGAAAAATACAAGCAGCAACTTTATGAGGAAATAGCGCCCTCTGTTCTAGGTAAAAACACTTACGGTGACGACGACGCACCTTATGTAATTATCCGTAGTAAAATATCAATGGGAGAACTTATAAAAATGAGAAATGTTGCTCGAAAATATTCCGGATGGTTTCACCGCTCGACTCTCTAAAATTAACAAAAACTAGAAAAATCATAAAAACTAGAAAAATCATAAAAACGAAAAATCATAAAAACGAAAAATCATAAAAACGAAAAATCATAAAAACGAAAATTCAGTAATATTATATTATTTTTTATTTCAATATTATAATATGAAAAGGGAACTTCTTATTATAGGAATCACTGCTTTTTTTATTGCTAATACTTATTATGATGGGAAATATGTTCAAATTTTAAAATCTTGGAAAAAATATTATCAAATGGCCGGAATTGCGTTCGTTGGGATTTCAGCATATGCGTATATGAAAAAATTTCCCGCGGAGAGCCATACATTAGTTTCAAATGCGAATGGATTCATTAAACACTTACCTATTGACAAGGAAGCGGGACAGCTACTTACTCCGCTAATTAATATGACAAAGGAAGGGTTTACGAATCCGATGCATTCAGTACAGCAGCAATTTAATCAGGCACAAATGCCTCCGCAGCAAAAACGAATGATGAACTCGGGTAAGCAATCCACGAAACGGAGTGTTAGCGAAACCAAGAAGAAATACGTGGCCTCGCAACAAGGGTGGTGTTGTGGTAAATGCAAGCGCCAACTCCCTGCGTGGTTTGAAGTAGATCACAAAACACGGTTGGAATACGGAGGCTCAAACCACGTAGACAATTTAGTAGCACTTTGTAGAGATTGTCATGGAGAGAAAACCGCAATGGAAAATTTGTGAATTCCGAGGTTATTAAAATTATGAATTCCGAGATTATAAAATCTTGAATTATTATAACTATGACAACTGGGTTATTCACTGAAATAATCAAAGAATTAAAAGAAAAGGCATCCACAATACCAGGAAAATTAATGTCGTCATTTTCCAAAATAGGCGAATTTCTCAAAAAATTCACTACAGAACCATTTAACTACGCCATTCTACAGACGATAATTTACATTACACTTATTGTATTTATCATATTAAGAGACCCATATGATTTGCGTGCTTCTAGACCTCTTGAAGTGACGATGGGTATGCTATTTCTCTTTTTCTTAATGTTCATAACGTATTTCTTTATTGATCATAGAAAACAACACAATCTTAGCAATGAGAAAGGATTGTGGTCAATCTTCTTTAAAAAATTATTCTCTCTGATTGTATTTCCACTCGTAATCATTGCATTGATTCTACTGGGATTATATATCATTAAACGAGTTCCTCAAATAACCAATATCACCGCGTTCATCTTTAGGGTTCTTGCAATTTCGGGAGTGGTGGCAATAGGATACATTCTCTATAAAAAATATTCCAAGAGTAGTGTTCCCGATAAAAAAAATCGCTTCTTAAAATTACTACAGGATATTATCTTATATATTCCTTGTCTCCTTATTGATTTCGTAGAGTTTATTAAAAAGCAGTGGAATCTCACCACGAAAACGGAGTGGCTCATCCTTGGTGGAGAGATTGTTCTAATCGGTTTGGCGTTTGTTTTACCGGTCGTTTATCAGAAGTTAGTCACCCACGATGGTGTGGTATTGGTGGACAAACCACGATATCTTAGTAGCAAGTATGAGTTGGGTACCTATCAGAATCTCACTCCCGCGGATAACACTGGACAACCGTTTAAATACAGCTATTCTATTTCAGGGTGGTTTAATGTTTTCGGCATGGCACCAAACACCCGCGCAAGTGCGAACGAATTCACTGATATTATAAATTATTCTAACAAACCGCGTGTTCAATTCAATGTATCCACGAATACGTTGCGAATTCAAACAGAAATCAGCCACCATATGCACCGTCACGGACATTCCCCATCGGATAATCACCACGATGAAGACAAATTAAGAGTCGCTTCAACCGGTTCCAAGACGGTGGACGTCTTTGTGAGCGATAAGATTGAGCTCCAAAAATGGAATAATATCGTAATCAATTATGATTCTGGATATATGGACGTTTTCTTGAATGGGGTTCTTGTCGGAACCAAAGGCACCATCTCTCCATATATGAAATATGACGTCGTTAGTGCCGGTGCGAATCGTGGAATTGAAGGGGGGATATGTAACGTTGTATATTACGATAGAATATTAAGTAAAGGCGAAATAGATATAAATTACAAGTTACTTAGGGAGTTAAATCCTCCACTGTTTTAGTTAATTTCTTCGGTTACAATATATAGAAATGTTTGGAATGAACTTTAATAGATTTGGCAATTTTGGCAATTTTGGTAATTATGGCAATATGAATTATGGACAAGGTGGAATATTAAGCACCATTGTCAAGGCAATGATTCTTCTGTTCATTGTCTATCTAGTGGTAAACTGGTATTTCAAAAAATCCAAAAAATTACTGTCAATGTCCAGTGGTACAATCCAACACACCATTTCGGCTGAGGACCTGCCCGAAAACACGCAGGCGGGTAACTATACCTACTCTATGTGGTTCTACGTCCATGACTGGAATAAAAAATACGGTAGCGAAAAGGTAATTCTGAAACGCGGAGAGAATGAAAATGAAAGTATAAAAGTTAGTTTAGGGGAACGCGAAAATAACATTACTATTAAGATCAAGCACTTTTCGGTAGGTGCCGACACATCCTCGGGAAGCACTGATACGACCGACGATGGCTATCACAGCACCATGGTCTACAACGTTCCGTTGCAAAAATGGGTTAATCTCACGATTAGCACCTTCGGTAAAACAGTAGACGTTTATCTTAACGGCAAACTCTACAAGACCGATGTATTACCGAATCTACCCAAACCGGATACGGGAGGTAATATTACCATTACGCCCGACGGTGGATTTAGCGGTTGGACCACGAATTTCCTCTATACCCCCACGCCGACGAATCCACAACAGGCATACAACATTTACAAGAAGGGCTACGGCGGCAGTATGCTAGGTAACATATTTAACAAATACCGTCTTCGCGTTCAAGTATTGCGAGATAACGAGGTAACTGGTGGTTTTGAGCTTTAATTAAGAATCTTATAATACAAGCTAATGAAATACTTTTATGTTATATAATTTATGTTCTATAATATATAAGATATGTTTGGATATGGAGCTTCAAATTTTAATTATGGGGCGATGACTTCATTTTATCAAGCAAATTCACTTGTTGCCAAGTTTGCTTTTTTAGTAATGGTTTTATTAGTATTTATTATTGTTCTTCGTCTAGGCACGGCAGTGCTCGCGTGGTATTTTACGCCATCTGAGAATCCAGTATTATTGGACGGGATGATTGACTCTACTAAAATGATGGTGATTCCTCAAAATCCCATTGTGAAAGGCTCGGTTCCGGTAACGCGTTCTGACAACGAAATACATGGAATGGAATTTACGTGGTCGGTGTGGATTTTCATTGAGAGTTCCACGTTTGACAATAGCGACCACCGCTACAAGCACATATTCCACAAAGGCACCGACAAGCAGCACACGACGGTGGACGGAGTTAGCAACGGCACCTATTACCCGAACAATGCGCCGGGTCTCTACATTGACCAGGGTCCCGACGGTTTGTCCAACGACCTACTGGTCAAGATGAATACTTACGATGAAATAGAGGATAACATTAGCGTTACGGGCGTTCCTATTGAAAAATGGGTAAATGTGATTATTCGGTTAAATAAACAGAATCAGCTCGACGTTTACATTAACGGAACGCTGACAAAGAGACACATGCTTAGTGGTATTGCGAAACAGAACTACGAGGATGTTTATCTCTCAATGAATGGTGGTTTCAACGGCTTCACCTCTGAACTACGGTATTTCAACTCGGCGATTGGAACCACGCAAATATACGATTTGGTATCGAATGGTCCGAACCTTAAGAGCAAGACCGAGAGCCTCATCAAGAGCACTCCTCGTTATCTCTCAAACCGATGGTATTTTGAAGAGGCACAGGATATTAACTAGGCGTATGTGTGATTGTTAAAATTAAATATACAATAATAGTAGATGAGTACTTGTCCTACTAATCCAGTAGTAGATGTTCCTAGTTCGCGTGACACGTCTAATAGTTGTGGTAAAATACAAGACATTAAAGCCCAGCCATCAAACAATAATAATATGACGCAGAACGAAACATTTGCCTATTTGATGCGAAATCCACCCCTCAATCGTTCTTGCGACGGCGATGGCGGCGATGTTATTGACACTGATAGTGAGACTGATGACGAGATTTTTGAAGAACCAGATGAGGGTAATGATCCCATTATCATATTTACAACTTCAAATCCGAAGCCCACCGATATTACGTTTGATTACATAACCGAAGACATGAATACAATTGCCGATGATGCGATGAAATTGGTCGCTCAAGAAGAACCGCTCTTAGGAACCGGTGAAATCGCCCTATCACAGGCTTCTAATCGTGGTGGTAACGTGTGTCATTACAAACCAATTAAATTTTAGATTTGTTTAATATGTATATTCGTTGAATGTGAAATAATTAATGTTTTATAAAATAATATTTTTAAGAATCATTCTAGTAGGTTTAAAAATATTATTTTGATATATTTTGATATATTTTGATATATTATTTTTATTCACGAAGCGAGGGATTTACGCATATGGCCCGTGAGGGGAAGATTTCGCCCGACATACACGTGTCGTTCTCGTTGACCTCGATGCAGCTCCGGAACCCGCGGTCTTCGCCAATGTAGCAGAAGCCGGATTTTCTTGAAGCGGTCTGTGTGGTGCTTCCTGCGTCGTCTGCCACGGGGATGAAGTGGTTCGTCGGTTTGTAATATATTTCGCCGCTCTCGCTCTTGTCATCAATCTTGTTCCGCGTGATGGTGTTGCGAACGCCGTTGTCCGAAATGTTCTGCTTTAAAATGTCAACGCCACTTACTACGCTTCCCGTCGCCACGTCTATCAACCCTTTGCTCCCCTCTCCGGATACGACGGCGGTCTGTTTCACGAGCTCGCCGCTTCCCTGACCGACCACCTTCGCCACGGGCGAAACAACGCTCGCCGTAGCATCGGTGAACTTACCTAAATATGTAAAGAGATTGAACCCCAATATTGCTAAAACAAGGATTATTAATCCGTATTTGATAATCGGACTCCAATTTATATTGCCCATCTTTGGAGTATTAGAATCAGCAATATTATTTGATCTAATTTTTTCAAAAGTAGTTTGCGAAATTATTTTTTCTAAATCATTTGTTTTTGACATTGCTCTATATATATGTTAAAATATATTGTTATGAATTAATTATGTCAACATATTATAATATGGCTAGTGGTAGAAGAAAAATAACACGTAAGAATCCAAGATTAGCCAAAATGAAAAGAGACAAGGTAAAAAGAGCAATAAATACTCGTAAGCTAAACACTGGTAAACTTAAATATAAAACTGGCTCTTCAAATAAAAATATTAGCAAAAATCCCACGACAATAAAATCGGCATCACGGAAGCTGACGCCCAGTATGATTAAAAATACAGTTATAATTAAAGATGAGACGCCGACGGCACAACGATTGGTGAGTCGCAGTATTCACCAGGTTGTAAAAAATAACGATAAAAAAATAGGGCTTCCGATAATTGACGAAATGATTCCGCTTGTTCGTTCTGATTTGGTAGAGACCAAATCGTTCTCTCCGGCCGTCAATAAATTTCTGGTCTCTATCAACAGCAGTGCAAAGACGACCAATATATTTGGGTGTGGCCTCTCTACCCCTCTAAAGGGAACCAAATTCAAGCGAAATAAAAATAGACAAGTTAAGTCGCTGTTCAAGCCCACGATAGAAATCAATGTGGGTAGCGACGGTACGACGGTATGTGTGGACCGCAGCGATCCCAGAGCCCAAAAGGTTTTGCTGGACAACTTGAAGGCCAGTGGAAATATTGATTGTAAGAGCATTGTGGCTCCCGTCCAATTACGCGCGAACTGCTGGTTCAATACGATGTTTGCTTGTTTTTTTATTAGTGACAAGGGGAAAAAGTTTTTCCGTTTTTTCAGACAGCTCATGATTGAGGGAAAGGTCGTAGGTGACACTCCTATCAAACCACAGACCCTATCAGACTCGTTCTTTCTATTGAATGCGGCGATTGAAGCCTCGTATAACAAGCTCCACGAGAAGGAGGTGAAAAACTTGGCGCTCGCAATGGACACGAACAATATAATAACGCGAATCTACAACTCAATTCCTAAAAATTACAGGAGTAGCGCCATAATGGACGTTGATTTACCGAACAATCCCCTCGATTACTACGACGCAATAATGAGTTACTTGGGAGGTGCAAAGACCCGATTTCTGCGCGTGAGCTACCAATATTATATGGGTCTCGCATCAGGGAAAATCAACGTTGACGCCGATGCGGATTGCTACTGCGTAGAGATATACGACGACCAAACAATGGACGGTCAAGGGAAGCGCCAGCTGTCATTTACCACTCCGAATGGAGCCAACTATGTTCTTGATTCTGTTATCATTCGCGACGTTGATAAGTATCATTTCTGTGCCGTAATAACATGTGGGGGCGTAGAATACGGCTATGACGGCGCCAGTATGTCTAGACTCAACAAATTCAACTGGAAGCGATACCTTAACAAGAACAAAGATTGGACGTTTGAAGGCTCCAACTTCAACGAGGACAAAAAAACACCGATTCTATGGAACTTTACAAAGTCCTACCAAATATTGTTCTACTACAGAGCGTAAATAAATTCATTTAAAAATATGGTATTGGATACTATATTTTTATTTATTTAAATTTATATTAATTTTCAATTACAGTGATTGACACCTACCTCGGGGGCGTAGGTTCCTTGGGCGGTGAGGACGGCGGTTGAACTGCCTACGACTACCAGTGTGAGAATCCATCCTGCTATTGTTTTTCCTATGATTGCCCAGTTCATTCCGGAACATTTCTTGGGGTCTTCCAGCATGGCCACGCCGACTGTTGAGCCAATCTGACAGTGCGTGGTGGAGAGTGGGATTTCCAGCCGACTCCCCGCAATAATAACCATTGCCGAAGAGAGTTCGATTGCCACGCCGCGCGAAGGCGTGATTTTACAGAGCTTCAGACCGATTGCGTGGATGATTTTGTATCCGTAAAGCGCAAGCCCCAATGCAATACCGATACCGCCCATTCCCAAAATCCAGTAACCATCGTCACCCAGCTCGTTCTTTTTATGAACCACGCCGTCGCGCCCAATCATATAAATCGCGGCAAATGGTCCAATCGCATTCGCAACATCATTCGCGCCGTGACTGAACGAGTCGCAGATGGCGGTGAAGATTTGTAGCGATTTAAAATACTCCTCGGTTTTTTCGTCAAATTTTTCGGCTCCCTCGTGAATATCCGTTACACGTTCATTATTCTTCACTATATTATCAATATTCACGTTCATATTATCTGATAGGTGTTTGCCAATAGCCGAACAACACGAATTTGCTGGCTTCGTTGATGGTACTAAATCCGTTGTCTGTTCTTCTACTTCGAACACACTACCTTCTTTCACATCATCCAAATCAATCGCTTGATTTATCTTATCATTTATCTTATTCTGTATACTCCTCGTAAAAGGTAGAGTAAGAATCGCCATTAATAGTCCTATTCCGAAGGACCAGCCGGCTGCTATATCAAACGGAGTATCGTCCAAACCGAGACCCTTTGCGCCCTTGTATATGATAAAAAATGTGTTCAATGTGATTACCGAACCGATTATTACCGGAAATAACATGCCTGTCCGTTTAAAACTATCGTTGTTTCTAAGCACAAAGGCTCGGATGGTTCCATACATACCAGCGGCGATGGCGGCCGAGAAAACAGGCGAGACAATCCACGAAGCCACAATTCCGGAGACTCCTCCAACATACGGAAAAGACTCCTTCGGCTCGTACCATATGACACAGTCGGCACCCTTAAGCGCCATCGTCATTCCAATCATCCCACCCACGCAGGAATGCGTAGTTGACACCGGCATCTCGTATTTAGAGGCGAGGAACAGCCACATTCCAACGGAAATACACACACACATTGAGCCATACATCAACACGCCTGGATCGTCTTCAAAACATTCATAATCGGCTATCCCTTTGCGGATAGTTTTAGTTACGTGGCTTCCCATTAAAAGCGCTCCTGAAGTTTCAAATATGCTTGCGAGAATAACGGCCTGTTTGATGTTAAGCGCCTTTGAACCAACCGACGTCGCGTAAGCATTCGCCACATCATTGGCACCGATTCCCATCGCAGCAATGAACGAAAATAATCCACCAGCAACAACTATCCACGTATACATTATATTAATATTACGATATATTCTTTATATAAATTGAAAAATAGGTATTAAACCCTCAATATTAAAAATATATATTCTATTATGATGACACAACACGGCTCATTTGCATCATACCACTTACGTTTCTAAACTGGTAGTGCGACGTGGGGTATTCATTATTAAATGGTTTCGGGGGCGGCTTGTCGAACTTCTTGATGAGTTTGGTCTTCATGTGAGTTGTATAATGGAGAGATTAATTATTGCGTTTTAATTTGAGATTCTAATGTTTTCACCTTCTCATTTAATTCTTGAACCGCTTTCATTAATACTGGTATTAAACATTTATGCTCTATTGTTTTAAAATCATCTACAAACTTACCATATATAAAATATTTGTCTTTTGCTTCTTTGGTTGATATGTTGGTTTTAAATGACTTATTATCAATCACCTCTGTAATCTTTACCTCGTGTGCTGTATCATCTTCATCGTAAATATGTAAATCGTCGCCTTCTTGTAAATCGGTTGCTTCCTTTAATGTAAATATTTGATTACTAACATCGGCAGGTTGTAAAATGTTCGGTATTTTATCCCTCATCGTATCCACCGCACAAGGTAATATCTCCTCTACTTGTTGAGCGATAAAACCCAGTTCTTCTCTGTCGCCTTGTTTAGGGTCTTTATATTTATATTTCTTCGGTTTTATTTGCTCCACTAATGGTAAGATATTTGATAAATCGGTTATATCTCTTTTTATTCGTTTATCACTCGCTAATACATAACGCCTTGATACAATAAGACCATAGGTATATAATGATACTCCGTAAGAAGACCAACCACCACTATAACTAACAGGTGAGGAGTTTTGACGCAAATAACCATAACTGGCGGTGCTTCCAAGTGCTATTTCGCTTTGTATATCTAATGGATATGATGGTGTTGTTGTGCCTATTCCCATCTTACCATTTAAATGTATCTCACTATCTAATGTCGTCATATACAATTTCCCTCCGTTATATATTCCGCTGTTTTGGACTGAACCACCTAAAAATAATACATCATTAATATAAACCGCACTCTTCGTATGAGTAAATTCTCTCGTTATATCACCAAATGTTTTAACCTTTTTATATCCGTCGCTTGTTGTTTGTGATGCGGTTATGGTCTGCGTGGTGTCTGTCGTCATCATATTTGCTGTTTTTGTATCTACATAAGATTTATTTGCTAATTGGTCGTTTGATGTTGGTGCGGTGCTACATTCAGGTGGTTCACTAAAAACTACATTCCCACTTAGTTCTATATTGCTTGTATCCGTGTTATAAAAAATGCTTCCAGTCGGTATATTGTAACTATTATCGCGTTCAGCGGTCGTTCCGCTTGCTATTTGAAAGGATGGAACACGATTTCTTGCCGGCATTATTATATAAGTTATGGATAATATTTTATACGTTCTAATTCATCATTAATAGTATAAAGTCGAAATTTTTTATAGCATATATAAAAAAACATAAATCTAATAATAATATTATAAGTAAATTATCCATGAATTGATTCGCACGTTCTTTTTATGATGTATTCAAATACATATTAGAGGGTTATCTGTAATTATAAATATTATGATTCGTGTTAATAACTTAACTCATGTATATAACGATTCTTCTATTGCTGTAAATAATATTTCATTTACGGTGGACAAAGGCCAATGTATGTTATTGGTCGGTCCAAACGGCGCGGGTAAAAGCACCATTTTACGTATATTGGCCGGCAAGTTGCTGACAAAAAACGAAGAAAGCGTCTATGTTTTGGACAAGGACCCGTTCCGGTGCACCACGCTGAATAATGAGCGCTCGCATATGGACATCAATTGGGGACAGCGAACCGTGGCATTTTCTGGACACGGCATACCGCTCCAAGCCGACATACGCGTCTGCGATATGATGAAAAAATTACAGGAAGACTTCCCCGAACGCCGCGACGTCCTCCTCAAAATCCTGGAAATAAACACGAATTGGCGGATGCATATGGTCTCCGACGGACAACGCCGCCGCGTCCAGCTCTTTTTCGGTCTCTTGCGACCCTATAAGGTATTGCTGATGGACGAGGTGACGATTTCGCTCGACGCCTTAGTAAGATGGAACATTCTAACGTGGATCAAGCAGGACTGTCTCCAAAGGGGCGCGCTATGTATCTACGCCACGCACATTTTTGACGGAATGGACGAGTGGTGTACCGATTTGATTTATCTAAATAAAAAAGGTGTTATTAAATATAATGGAAAGCCTACGTTTCACATATATAATCAGTTTTTAGAATGGTTACGAAACGAAGAACATTGTATAGAAAGCGAGAGTGCCGCTGAATTTGTCAATAAAATTTCGTCTCAGGATAGTGCGGGCGGATACGCGAGTGGGCGCCTTCATTAAACCGAACATGCGCTGCTTCCGCCGATTTCCGATTCCGTAAGTGGGTCGGGTAGGTCAAATTCTACGGTGGTATCTTTTAGAAATACATCGTTATCATTGGACTTCTTACGGCATCCACAAGACATACAGATAACGGAACACAGCGTACCGATGGTCATAATTGCGATGATACCAAGAATTGTTGAAAGTAGCGAAAAGTAGAACCACCAGAACGCCACCGAGGCCTTATAGAATGTAGTGTCTGAATAATTGTATTCAATACAGCCGTTATCGCGGTCAACCTCGCGCCTTCCCCACCAACAAAGCGCAATATTTCCGGCTAACAGGATGGTATACACGCAAATACTTGAGCATAGATTAGGCTTATCATCGGTCTTCTTTGATTTGGCTTTTCCTGCGTTGATGAATATGATGATTCCCCATACGAGCAGCCACTCCCAGAGCATATTATCGGGGCAAGTATCGGCAATGTCAAGATTCTTGCCGTCAATCAGCGCCATAATCCAAATTACAAAGGCTCCAATAAATGATGCTACTGCTGAAATAAATAGCATCATTCCTAGACAAAGACAGGCCCATTCACACGAAGCGGTTTTCTTATTACTTGAGTGGTCCATTGTGGTGATACAATTATTAGTATGATTACCAAAATCAATTTTTTATTGATTCAATAAAAATATATAATTGCTATAAAATTATTTGTATTTATGATAGAACCCAATTTGTTTATAATTTAATCATTTTCAGTATCATACCAAGCTTTCACCTTTCTCATGAGTATTTTGCCGTTTTCTCTCACCAACCACTCGATATGACCTTCCGCGGCGGCAGGGTTTTCGTTAAATCTTTCCCGGTTTCTTGACAGGTGGTCGGCGAAATAACCAGTATTGCGTGTATAATTAGACCAGTTGTCTGCCATTGCGTCGACGCTTTCCAGGGGGAGTTTTGCGGGAAGTTTCACTTTCGGAGCAAACTCGTCGCGACAGAACGGACACGTATTATTTACCCGTGAATGGCGCGCGAAACAACCAGGACACATAATGTGACCGCACTTGAGTGTTACCTTTCCGTCCATCTCGTCTGCGCATATGAGACAGGTAGTATCTTCCGTTAGTTCGGGTAAGTCATCTTCACTTACCTTCATACGCATGCGATTTATTTGTCTGGTTTTGCGTTGGATTGTCTCAGTGCATTGCCCCAATTGTGCTACTAGATCATTAATAGTCCTTTCATATGCTCGCTTGACAGCCTCCTTATGCGCTTTAGTCCGTCCATCCGGATGAGCAACATATGCGTCAATCAGTCGTTGTCTTAGAGTGGTATCCATAGTTTCTTGGTATGAATACTACTATTGTTCTATTACATATTTCAATTTTTTATCTGTTCTTAAAAACTATATGATTTTATCAACTATATGATTTTATCAACTATATGATTTTATCAACTAATCCGTATTCTAAACATTTATCGGCGGATAACCACACTTCCGAAAAGAGTAGTTTTTCTAGATCCTCCTTATTTATATTGGTATTTTCCAAATATATATCCTCCAAATTCATCATAAACATATTCAAGTTGCTCATCTCGTCCTTTAATTCGGCGAATTTTCCCGATGATGATGACTTAAGTTGGTGAATTAACATAGAAGAGTGTTTGGTAATGTAGCGTTTATGACCGCATACCGCAATTGTTGCCGCAGCAGACGCCACATATCCGTCAATGTAAACGTGAACTGGCGTATCCATTTTGCGTATTAAATCGCAGACATAAAACGTAGGCATTAATTCACCCCCCATACTCTGAATATGAAGTTTTATGGGTATTCTATGATCATATTTTAATTCTAACTCTTTAGATTTTACGTCCAAATTTCGTAACATAGTTGTCAACGCCAAACAGGATTCGGTTGAAACAGTGCCATAATAATTAATAATTAATGGACTTAGGTCATCTTTTACTATTTTTAATTCGCTCTGAGCTTCTGTATCTTCCTCCGTGTCTAACTTAAAGTCTGTTGTGATTTTGGTTTTTTTTAAAAGATAATCTGGTTGTAAATCATCATCATTGACCATATTAATCATACTGTTAGCATATTTACTTATTCCGTTTAAAAAAGAGTTGCGTGTTATCGGATATCCATCTCCGGAAATTATGTTGCTCATTAGTAGAACAACATTAAATAGTTTTACTATCATTATAATAACACTATATTATAATTAACGGATTTGCGTATCACAATTTAAAATAAATATTTGATAAATTGATTTAATTAATACTGGTTTAATAATAGTAACGCGATGGAAACACATTTAAAAGCTACTTATGGGTTCAATGAGTTCCGTGATTATCAAAAAGAAATTATTAGCGACCTATTGAATAAGGAGAACGTGTTTGCCATTTTACCCACGGGCGGCGGCAAGTCGCTGCTTTACCAGTATCCTGCGACCT
>Ga0163111_10000482_pt1 | contig 23899 bp, 15 predicted proteins | sample CRUFie1St18metaG_FD_109645 | JGI IMG/M metagenome (GOLD analysis project Ga0163111, IMG submission 109645) | Marine microbial communities from the Costa Rica Dome - CRUD Field 142mm St18 metaG | ecosystem: Environmental > Aquatic > Marine > Oceanic > Photic zone | place: Costa Rica: the Eastern... | reverse complement strand
TATTCCCAGCTGGGTAGTCGAAGGTCAAGCACTTGAGTAACGTATTCCCAGCTGGGTAGTCGAAGGTCAAGCGCTTGAGTAACGTATTCCCAGCTGGGTAGTCGAAGGTCAAGTGCTTGAGCAAGTATCTTGCTATGTATGACTCGAATGGCCACGATTCGTCCCAAAAACAGGCGTTAATACTCCTCTTCTATTATTTATTTCACTATTTCTCTCTCAAAGTAAATCACTTCAAAATATACCTTACCTACAAGGCAAGAAAAGATCTCTATACAACAAAATCGCTTTCTCTTATTTCTATTGCATAAGAGAAAGCGATTTCATGAAGCCTCATTTCGTAATACTATACCTTTTTTCTCACGATATACAGAATAGAACTGCTTTTATCAGGGTTTCGACGTGCTTTTAGGAAAGACTTTAAGCCATTCCAAAAAGCAGAAACCAGACGAGTCCCTCCATGTTTATACTTCTCGCTAAGTAGGCTTACATAGAAGGAATCAAAAGGCATAATAAGCTTTTTATGTATTTCAAAGCCATTGTGGGCAAGTAAAGTCTCCATTCCTTTTGGGCTGAAATGATATAAATGACGTGGTACATCATATGCCGCCCAGTGGCCTTGATAAACTTCAGCATCTACAGATTGGTAGTTTGGTACAGCAATAAACAATGTTCCATTATCTCTGAGAACTCGCTTAATAGTTTGAAGATAATCATGAAGTTTATGTACATGTTCTAGGACATGCCACATTGTCACAGCCATAAACATATCATCAGCAAAAGAAAACAATCCCTTATTTTCCTGAATCTCTAGCCCATGATTCTCTTTTGCCAGTCTTCTTGCACCATCATCAGGCTCTAATCCATATACTCTCCACCCAATTTTTGTCATGGCTCCAAGGAAATCCCCTGTTCCACATCCTATATCAAGGACATTACTGCGTTTGACACCTGATTCTCTCTGTACCAAGTTACGTTTTTGCACCAAAGTATATCGTTTAACACGCTGATAAAGGAAGTTTATAAGACCTTTAGACGTGTTTGTATGTGAGACATACTCTTCAGCTTTATAGTATTGCCCAATTTCCTCTTCTATCGGAATGTCTTGAGTAAAACGAGTAGAACAGTCTCGGCAATGCCAAACAGAGAAGGTTTCACGTGAAACAGTATAATCAACTGCTTTAACTACCTCACTAATCTGGGAGGAATTACATATGGGACAAGCCCGATAAGTATGTAAGTTTGTAGAAAGTCGTGTCTTCAAGGATTTTCTATTAAGGATAAAGCAAATGAAAATGATGAGTATTAACGCCCCATAAATACCATCAAAATAGAAATATCTGATGGTGAAACTCCACTAATTCGAGAGGCTTGCCCTAAACTTTGGGGGCGCATACGTGCAAGTTTTTCTCGCCCTTCCGCAGATAAGGCCGTCATAGACTGATAATCTAACGATAGAGGCAATCGAATATCATCTAAACGCATCATTTTAGATGCAAGTTCGTATTCTTTCCGAATATAGCCTGCATATTTTAGTTGGATTTCAGTTTGTTCAAGACACTCCTCATCATAATGAGATAGCTTGCGAGTTAGCTCAGCACTTTGATTTAGTAGCTCAACCAAACGAACCTTAGGACGTAATAAAACAGAATGAGCCTTAACCTTCTGCTTTAGGGGCGCACTTTTCTTAGATATCAAATACTCAGCAACCTCACTAGGTGCAATGGAAACTTTAGCCAGTATATTTTTAATTTCCTTTATACTATCGCGCTTCTGTACCATATGATTATATCGCGCTTCAGTCGCGACCCCAATCTTATATCCCATCTCTGTTAACCGTAAGTCGGCATTGTCTTGTCGGAGTAGGGTTCGGTATTCAGCGCGAGAAGTAAACATTCGATAAGGTTCTTTCGTGCCTTTGTTAACAAGATCATCAATCAAGACTCCAATGTATGCTTCATTTCTCTTTAAAATAAATGGCTCCTCCCCTTTTACCTTCAAAGCAGCATTAATACCTGCCATAAAACCTTGAGAAGCCGCCTCCTCATAGCCAGTTGTTCCATTGATTTGTCCTGCAAAAAACAAGTTAGCAACTAACTGAGTCTCCAAACTTAGCTTCAATTGTGTAGGAGGAAAGAAATCGTATTCTACAGCATATCCTGGCCGAAAGAGTTTAGCATTCTCAAGGCCTTTTATACTGCGTAAGGCCTTGTATTGTACATCTTCTGGCAAAGAAGAAGAAAAACCATTAACATAAATTTCAACTGTATTCCAGCCCTCAGGCTCGAGAAAAAGCTGATGTCTATCTCTATGGGAAAATCGAACAATCTTATCTTCAATTGACGGGCAATAACGAGGCCCTAAGCCTGTAATCTTTCCAGAAAACATAGGAGATCGTTCAAAGCCCGTTTCCAGAAGTCGATGGGTTTCAGGATTTGTGTATGTAATATGACAAGGGCGTTGTTTTGTCAAAGCGGGCGTATTCGAGTAAGAAAACTTACTTGGCTTTTCATCTCCAGGTTGTTCTTCTAATTGATCCCACGCAATAGAGCGGCCATCAATTCGAGGAGGAGTACCTGTTTTCATTCGCCCGCTTTCAAAGCCTAGCTCGACCAATTGTTCTGTAATTCCGTGAGCTGCTCCTTCTCCACTACGCCCTCCTCCAAAACTTTTTTCGCCAATATGAATTCGCCCATTTAAGAAGGTTCCATTCGTTAATACAACAGATTTTGCAGGGATTACTAAACCTAATGAAGTTCTTACTCCTACGACTCGCTTATCTTTGACGACAATTCCGACGACCATTTCCTGCCAAAAATCTACATTTGGGGTATTCTCAAGCATTAAACGCCATTCTTCCTTAAACAATTTTCGGTCGCTTTGTGCCCGAGGGCTCCACATTGCTGGGCCTTTTGATCGATTCAACATACGAAATTGAATCATTGTTCGATCCGTCACAATACCCGAATATCCTCCAAGGGCATCTATTTCACGAATCAATTGTCCTTTGGCAATCCCCCCCATAGCAGGATTACAGGACATTTGGGCGATTGTATTCATGTTCATGGTAACGAGCATGACTTTCATTCCCATATTTGCAGCAGCTGCAGCAGCCTCACACCCTGCATGCCCCGCTCCAACTACAACTACATCATAATCTTGAAACATTTCTCTATTCTCTTTTCTTCATTAAACATTCAAAACTAGCAATCAATACTGAACTATCCTTATACAGATTCGTGATAATCCTATAATGATTCGGGAGGTGTTTCACGTGAAACACCTCCCGAATCATTATACTTATGTATATCATAAGGATTATTTACATCAGTTGTTCCAACGCATATTCTTCTGCTTTACGCATTTGTTTTATGTCTTCCGTTTCATGATCATCATATCCTAAAAGATGAAGAACCCCATGAATCATCACACGATGTAATTCTCTTTTGAATGGCTCTCCATGTACTTTTGCATTTTCTCTTACTCGATCAATGCTGATATAAATATCTGTAAACAATGCTTTAGTATCCTCAGAGTGGTAAGGGAAAGTAATAATATCAGTATAGTAATTATGTGCCAAATAGGTTCTATTTATATGTAATAAGTAGGCATCTGAGCAAAAAATATAATTCAAGCAATCTAGAGTAAAACCGTGATTATCAACAATTTGGTTAATCCATACTTTAGCAGTATCCAAATTTGAAGCGTCAAAATCAATATCTTCCACAAAGAAATAGATTGGCTTTTCCATGCTCCAATAGCTTTCCCTAAATATTAAAGATCATTTCAACAGATTTTCCTTCTTCTAAAAACAGAAGCTCATCTGCTAAGCTTTTCATCAAAAAAACCCCTCTCCCTCCAATCTTGCCAATATTTTCAGGAGCAGTAGGATCAGGTAAATCTGCTGGATTAAACCCCTCGCCTTCATCCTTCACCCATATATGTAACCGATAAGGGTTTTCCATTCCACAATCAACATATACTTTCTTTGTTGGATCATTACGGTTGCCGTGAACAATTGAATTGTTCACGGCCTCCGTAACGGCTACCATTACATTCCCATATACATCATCTTTAAAGGCGAGCTCAGACCGAATATCTTCGATAAAGCTTTCCACCAAGTGGATTGCATTTGGGTCACTATCTAGTACTAACTGCCTGAACAAGTACTGATTAGATGATACATGGTCGCTTTTAGTCATTCGTCTCTTCTAATTTTTTATAATACTTATCAATTAAGATGATAAAGTCACTAGAATATTCCATCTTATTAGATTTCAGCATTTCTTGGCGGAGCTTTGTCTTATACTCCTCCCGAGTTAGCTCTTCAGGAGCCTTTTTGTCATAGCTCTTAGCAGTTTTTCCTTCACGTTTTTTATCCAAATCTCGCTCTCTAACTGACTTATCAGCTTGTAACAAACGACTAAGAATCTGCTGTTGTCTCTCCATCATTTCGTGGGTAAGTTGCTTATTCATCAACTCATTCTCGGTATCCTTCATATCTCCCATCACCTTTCCCATATCTCCGAGCATCTTTCCCCCTTCTTTTTTGACCTTATCATGCATCTCCTTCAATTGCTTTCGAATAGCTTCTTGTTGAGCTGCCATTTGCGCCAACTTATTTGGATCTACTTGTCCAGAACCCATCATTTGTTGCATCATTTGGTTAAGTTGTTGTTGTTGCTTACCCAATTGCTGCATACTACCACTACCTGGCTTTTGGCACATGCTATTACCAGGTTTGGAGTTCTTCATTTGTTGCTGGATTTGATCCATTACATCCGACAGCATATTTGCGAGATTGTTTATACTGGTCATGGCCAGTTGTTGGTGATATGTCACCTTTGGAACCTGCTTATTTCGAAAGAACTTTTGAGTTTGTTTCATGTTTTTGCGGATCTTTTGGCTCTCATCCAAAACAAATTTCTTGATTTGGAAAACCTGATTTGCCAAAGATTCTAAACTATCTCGAATCAAACCCATATCGTCTTCAAGCTTCTTTTGATCACGCCCTCGGTCTTTCAACATAGGGTCTCCATATTTCAACTTCTTCACATCATCTCTCAGATCTTCTTGATCAAAGGAAAGCTTTAAAAGGTTTTCCAATAGCTCACGAAGATGCTCAAGATTCTGTTGATCCTGTTGAGACTGCATTTGCATCTGCATAGAAGACAGCTTCTTAGACATTTCTTTCATCTTCTGAGAAGCCCCCTTTTGAGACTTAGATGCATCTTTCTTCTCCCCTCCTTTCATCTGTTCGGAAGCATCTTGCATGTCCTGCTTTGTGTCAGAAGCCTCCTGCTTAAGATCATCCATCTTATCTTTGTCAGGCGTAGAAGTTTCGCTCTTCATATCCTGAAGCTTATCCAGTTCTTCTTTAACGTCCTCAAACTGGTCATTTAACTCTTCCTGCTGCTGAGCCAACTTATCCATCTCATTCTTCTTCGCATTCTCAAGCTTCTCATTGAGCATATCCTGCTTAGCTGCAAGATTATCTAGCTTATTTCTTAGCTCATCAATTTTTTGTTGAACCTCCAGTTGTTTTAACAGTTCTAGTGTACGCTCAAGGCTCTGCTGCATCTCCTCATCATTCATCTGGAGATTCTCTAATTTATCTCGAATATCTTCCGGATTAAGGTTATCTAGTTTCTCCTGAAGCTCTCTTAACATCTCTTCAACCTCAGGATTGTCCAACTCTTTAAGGTATTCGTCTAGTTCCTCAAACTTTTCGAGCGTCTCTTGAGAGATCATTTGATTCTCTTCTAACCGCTCTTTTTGCTCTTCAAAATCCTTTTGGATATCCTCAATATCCTCTAAAATCTCTTTATGCTCTTTGATTAGTTCCTTGATTTCTTCTCGGTCATCAAAAGACAAACGCTTCTTATCCAACAATTTTTCTTGAACTTTCTTATATGCTTCCTTCAGGTCTTCAACGTTCTCTGTCGTTTCACTGATATCCGCTTTTAGTTCTTCTTGTTTTTCCTCGGCCTCTTCATACTTCTCTCCCAAGGTTGGATAAACAATCTTAAAGGTTCCACTTGTACTAGATTTTGGGCCAGAAACAGCATCATTGTCCCATACCTTCACATAATATTCAACCTCATCTCCCTCTCGTAACCCCAGTTGAGTTAAGTCAATTTCTTGAGCAACAGCTTGCAAAAGAGTCGATTTAGCAATCGGAAGTTTATATTCTTGATAGTCGCCTGAAACAGCACTAACTCCGCCAGACTTCGTAAAGCGGTAGAACAATGACATTTTAGTGAAACCAAAATCATCTGCAACTTCCATTTCTAAAGGCAAACGAGGATCCACATCTACTACAAAATCCGCATTTGGAGAAAATAAATAGATAGAAGGATAACGATCGTTTAAGATATCGACATGGTATTTTACCGTATCTACGTTCTCAATGTTTTCATTAGAAACCAAAGAAATGAAGTAATCAAAGTTCCCCATAAGGCGCTTAGAAACGCGGTACTTATTGCCTTCTTCTCGCTTCTTAAAAGCAGTTTTTCCTGTTCCCATGAAATAGGCCTCCTTTACATCTCCTTGAGGCTGGAGCTCCCATGTCACTGTAGTACCTTTAATCACTTTAAAGTCTCCCACATTGTCTTCCAAGGTTTCGCTTCCCAATCCTGTATAACTAGGATAATTCACCATGACCTTGAAATTCTTAATGAACGGACGTTTTAAGACATGGATTTCATAAGGAGTACTCTTTACTTCGGGATTCCCAATATAAAGAGCAAAGTCTTCTTTAATATCCGTCAATTTATATGAAAACTTCGTTGCAGTCTCTCGGGTAAGGTTATAATCAATAAACTGATTCTCAGATTCTTTCTTGATAAATACGAATAACTCACCAGGTAGTTCTCGTCCATCAACATTAACCTTTAAATCAAGATCTTGACCCGCCACAATTTCATCAGGTAATTCTCCTAAGGTAATACTGAAAGGAGGCGGAGGTGTAAAGGTTTGGTCATAATTGACAAGTCGATATGTACTTGAGCTCAAGAAACTCGCATCGTATATAAATACGCATAAGAACATCAATAGCGGAATGGCTAAAAGACGCAAATACTTGTAATTCATCTTCAAGTTAATCGCCGAACTTAGCTTCACGGGAGTAATATCATCCGACTTTTGATGAATCGCTGCAGATACCAAAGAAGCATTTGCATCCTCTCTCGTTCTGAGTTGGAGAAGGTTAATCAACTTATCATTGATATTCGGGAAGCGTTCTTTTACCATCCCTGCGATTTGGAAGTCAGAGATGGTTCGAGAGATATTCAACAATTGGGTCAATGGCCAAACAACCATATACCCTAATACAGCTACAAATATTCCTCCTAATGTGTATACAATTCCTGTACGTACATCAGCAGAAAAGCCAAATAGGCCTTCACTCAATAAGGCCACAAATAAAATAGAGCTAAAGAGAATCGTGAGTATCAAAGAACCTCGAATCAGTTTATCTGTATAAAACTTGGTTCGAAATTCTTGGAGACGTTGATTTAGTTTTTTCTCATTTTGTCCCATAATGGATGTGTTATTCTATCAACGAGAGAGATAAAATGATGCTATAGTCTATGTTTATGATATTAATTATTATGCCTCTACAAGGCTAAAAATAGGGCATATGAACCCAATTAATACTAAAGATATAGCTTTTTCCCTTAAACTCCATATTCGGAGTAAGGGATCATAATTATCAAGACGTAATTTGTTCGTACAAGGTTTTTAATAATTGAGGAAAATGTAGAGGATTTTTAATTTTTCTTCCTCAAACTGCTTTTTTAGCCTCCAAAATGTTGTCGTCGTTTTTATCCCTTAAGTAAATACAACCTTAATAGGACAATGGTCTGAATGTACAATATCATTCAAGATACTTGCGCCTATACATTCGCTCTCCAAAGCATTCGCAATAAAGTGATAATCAATTCTCCAGCCTTTATTTCTTGCCCGAGAATTGGCTCGATATGACCACCAAGAATATTGTTCTGCTTCTTGATTATGTAAGCGGAAAGAATCCTTAAAACCAGAGTCTAGAAATTGAGTGATCCATTCCCTTTCATGTACTAAAAAACCAGAAGTATTTTTATTTCGAACGGGATCATGTATATCAATGGGTTTATGAACAATGTTTATATCACCAGAGATTATCAACTTGGGAACAGTTTGCTTTACCTCATCAATATAGGCTTGAAAATCAATAATGAATTGATCTTTAAAAAGTTGGCGTTCAGTTCCTCGGCTTCCAGAAGGGAAATATACTGAAAGAACAGAAAAGTCGTCAAAATCAGCACGAATAAACCGCCCTTCTCTATCATATTTCTCGATTCCACATCCGTACTCAACATGTTTAGGCTGAACTTTCGAAAGGATTGCAACCCCACTATAGCCCTTCTTCTCAGCACATACCCAGTAGCAATGATAGCCCGTTATTTGTTGGGCAATGGCTTGAGTTAAAGAAGCATCTATTTTGGTTTCTTGTAAACAAAGTACATCAGGCTGTTCTGTATCCAACCATTCCAAGAAACCTTTCCGAATGGCCGCTCGGATTCCATTCACATTGTAAGAAACAATTGAAGTCATTTTGAACTTGGTTAAAATTGGCTAACTAAAAATTAAAAGTGTGTCCACCCTTGCGCCTCGACATCTACAACAGAACCTCCTTTTAATTCCATCTGTACCCTTCCAGGCTCGTCTGTGATATGCCCAATGATGTGTAGCCCCTCAATCCCCTTTAGCTTCTCATAATCCTTCAATGAAATAGTGAAAACTAACTCATAATCTTCCCCTCCGTTCAATGCAAACGTATAAGGGCTAATTTCTAGTTCTCCTGCGATTCGGCTGGTGAGATAATCAATGGGAATATTTCGGGCGTAGATAAATGCTCCGCACTTACTTTGATGGCAAATATGATGTAATTCACTCGCTAGTCCATCGCTAATATCCATCATTGACGTCGGCAAAACACCTAAGTTTTCCAACAATCCAATGACATCTGTACGCGCTTCAGGCTTTAATTGCCGTCCAATGGCATATCCGTATGTGGTCAAATCAGGCTGCATATTGGGATCTTTTAAAAAGACGGCCTTCTCCCTCTCTAAAACCAATAAACCCGCGTAGGCAGCCCCTAAATCGCCGCTAACACAAATTAAATCATGCTTCTTAGCCCCATTACGGTAAGTAGTCGTATTTTCAGCCCCTTCTCCATAAGCAGAAACAGATATAACAAGCCCTTGTCGCGAGCTACTTGTATCCCCTCCTAATAATTCGACTCTATATTTTTCACATGCCAATCGAATACCTTCATACAAGGCCTCCAATGCCTCTACCGTAAATCGATTGCTAATCCCAATTGAAACCGTAATCCCATATGGTTTCCCATTCATCGCACAAATATCACTCACATTTACAGCCACAGCCTTATACCCTAGATGGCGCAATGGCACATACCGTAAATCGAAATGAATTCCTTCTAACAGTAAATCTGTGCTAATCAACTGCACCTTCCCCTCTCCCAACTTTATCACTGCAGCATCATCCCCTACCCCTTTCAACGTCTCTGTATGGAAAGACGGAAAATCCTTGGTCAATTTTTCAATCAAGCTAAACTCTCCCAAATTGGTTATGGGCGTAAGTCCGCCTTGCTTATCTTCAAACATATGTTCTCCTAAAAAATAAAATCGAATCTCCTCGCAGTATGCGGTTTGCAAATTTACGGGGAATTTTTGCAAATCCCCTCCCTATCAACCAAAATTCGCCTATCAACCCACATTGTATGCTGATAGGCGAACGAATCAATTACGACAAGCCAAATTACAAGCCTGCCTTAGCACTAATCTCCAACATTCGTTGGATTGGCAATAATGCCCGCAGCCGAATATCTTCTGGAATATCAATCTGTGGAGTTTCATATTCCAAGCATAAATAAATTTTCTCCAATGTATTCAACTTCATATGCGGACAATTGTTACAAGCACAATGACCTTCACTTGGTGCGGGGATGAATGTTTTTTCAGGAGAATCTTTCTCCATCTGATGCAAAATTCCACTTTCCGTAATCACGATAAAGGTATCGGCATTGGTCTCACGGGTGTACTTCAACAACTTTGCTGTTGAACCAATAAAATCTGCCAAATCCAAAATATGCTCTTCACATTCAGGGTGTGCAATCACCTTTGCTTCTGGATGACGGTGCATCAATTCTAGGATACGTTTATGAGAAAAAACCTCATGAACCATACAGGACCCATTCCATAGCACCATATCGCGCCCTGTCTTCTTCACCAAATATCGGCCAAGATTTTTGTCTGGGGCAAAAATGAGAGGCTGATCAGCAGGGAAGGAATTGACGATATGTTCAGCATTAGAAGAAGTAACAATAACATCACTCATCGCCTTCAATGCAGCCGAACAGTTGATGTATGTTACGACCTTATGGTCAGGGTACTGTTTCTTAAACTCTGCGAACAGATTAGGCGGGCAGCTGTCAGACAATGAACAACCCGCATTTAAATCAGGCAAAACCACTGTCTTATGTGGGTTTAAGATTTTGGCTGTTTCTGCCATAAAGTGTACACCTGCAAACAGGATAAGATCTGCAGAAGTTTCGGCTGCTCGTTGGGAAAGCCCCAAACTATCGCCGACATAATCCGCAATATCTTGTATATCGGCATCTTGGTAATAATGCGCGAGGATAATTGCATTTTTTTCCTTTTTCAATCGTTCGATTTCTTCGAACAAATCCAAGGTCGGATCCACATCCACATTGAGGAATCCAAACCGTTGAACAAGCTTCCTTTCTTTTTCTCTTATATTCATTATATAGTTTTTAATAAAAATATATTGTTAACAATATGCATGTGGAAAAGTGGAATAACTTTTTTGTTAATTATTTGTAAAACTCATTCTCCACAGTCTTATAAACAGTTATCCACAAAGTATCCACATACTAATTTAATGATAACCATAGCTTTAGCAAACTTATTCACAAATCTGTAGAAAATCCCTTTTCTTTTCCACGTGTAAAAGTTAACCCTCCATTTTATATGGATAACTTGTGGAAAGCTGTGGATAGTGTGCGGATAAAGGGGGGATTATCCACGGACTTATCCAATGGGGATAACTTCTCCACTTTTCCCAACTTTATCCACCCATTTTTCCCCATTAATTGTGAAAAACCTGTGGATAAGTGACTATTGATTATCAATGAGTTATAAACTTTATACACATAGGTGTGGATATCAAGATTCTAAGCTACTTATTCACATTTATATGTGGATAAAGTGTGGATAACGATTTTGTTAAATATTCGATGTGAGAGAATCGTTTGCTTTTTTATTGTGGTTTTGAACGACTTTTTTCCATGGTTTTTTAAGATTCTCCTTACACTTTTGTTGAAAAGTGCTTTATCATGAAAAAAACGCCTACTCCCCTCCCTCTCCCTGAAATATTTTTGCATTTCGTGTGGAAAAACCTACTTTTTAATGTGGATAACCTTGTGGATATCTTGGGGAAAACTATACATATTGTTCGCACGGGTTATTTGAATAGAAATCAAGGGCCTGATTTTCTGGATGCTAGCATCAGAATTAACAATTTATTGTGGCATGGGCATGTGGAAATCCACTTGACGACAGAGGATTGGTATAAACATAGACATCATGAGGATAAGAACTATGAAAACACCATTTTACACGTAGTTTTGTTTTCCACTCATAAACCTGTTTTTCGAACCGATAAAACGGAAATCCCTGAAATTGAGCTATATAGCCGAATTCCCCCTCATTTGTTTCATTCCTATGATTTCTTACGACTTTCCCAGACCAAAATCCCTTGTGAACATCTGATTTCACGGGTACAAGTTATCCACATTTTTCAGTGGATAACCAGAATGACAGTTGAGAGAGTAGAAAAGAAGGCTAAAGCTGTGGATAAGCGTTTACAAGAGACAATTCAAGACTGGGAGCAGGTTTTATGGGAAGAATTCGCGGCTATTATGGGAGGCCCAGCCAATAAAGAAGCCTTTAGAGAAATGGCGATTCGAATGCCTTGGAAGGTCTTAAAAAAATATTATCCTTGGCCATGGAAACTCGAAGCTTTGTTATTCGGGATTTGTGGCTGCCTGCTAACAGAGAAACCACAAGATGTCTATTATCAACAACTACGGCAAGAATGGGGATACCTACAAGCAAAGCATTCGCTAGACATTTTAAACCCGATAGCCTTAAAGTTCCTTAGAATGAGACCTGCGGCATTTCCAACCATTCGAATTGCACAACTGGCAGAAATCATCCACAGTTTTCCACAACTTATCAACATATTGTCTCCTGAAGGCTTTCAAAGCTTTCTCGATATCCCCATTGGAACAAGCTCCTATTGGGATACACATTATCGTTTTTTTGAGTCCACAAAGAAAAGACGGAAAGGACTTGGGCGAAAACAAAAAGAGTTGGTGTTGATAAATGTCTTGATTCCAATGGCCTTCTGGTTCCTTCGAACGCATGGACGCGAAAACGCAGCAGATATCATCGAGGAAGGCCTACGGAAGATCCCTGCTGAGAACAACCGTATAACGCGTATGTTTTCGACCTTGGGGATTAAAGGAGAGAATGCCTTTTTTTCGCAGGGTATTCTCCAATTGAAAAAGCACTATTGTGATGCTAAAAGATGCTTAGAATGTGGTATTGGCCAACGAATTCTGCGAAAGAACTATTTGAAGGAGTTGGATTAGCCAAAATCTCCTAAGATATTGGAAGTATGCTTACAATGGCTCATATCATAAATCCCTTCAAAGCGAAGCCTTCATCGGATCTTTATATCACCCAACCTCTTACCTTTGAATCAATGCGAAGGGCGAAAAGGTATGCAAAAGGTCGGGTTGATGTGGAGCTATATACTGCTCAATTTGAGGAAGATCGAGAAATGATCCCTCAAGACTTTATCCCTACCCAAAACTTAGAACGTTCAGTATTAGATATCCACACATTTATCCACAAACGTAAGTATCCTTTGATACAAGATATTCTCATACGTTTATTTAATGAGACTGAGGCCGAATACCTGATTTATACCAATGTGGATATCATCCTTCAGCCCTATTTCTATCAATGTCTTGCTACCTATATTAGAGAAGGATATGACGCACTCATAGTGAATCGTCGCCGAATCCCTGAAACCTACACCAAACGCTCCCAACTTTCCTCTATGTCGCTTGAATTGGGGAAATCGCATCCTGGTTTCGATTGCTTTGTGTTTCATCGAAACTTATTGTCTAAGTTCCAATTGGGAGAAATCTGTATAGGGGTACCTTTTATTGGAATTGGCCTATCACAGAATCTGTTTTGTTATGCTGAAAATATTAAAATGTTGATAAACAGTCACTTAACTTTGCATATTGGGATGGAATTGTTCATGAAAAGAGCACCAAAAGAATACTTCCTTCATAATAAACATGCCTTCTGGAAACAAGTTCGGCGAATGTGGCCAGAGATGGAGGTTACGAAACTACCTTATGTATCGCTGCTCTTTCCCATTAGAGTATTGGCGTGGGGATTAAACCCCAGTATTCCTATTCGATTGGCTTTGGCATTGGAATGGAAAAGGTGGAAACAGCGGTTGGGGATTACTTAATGTTGTCTATAGGAGGAAGCCGTTATGTGAGGGAAGGGTAAGCGTTTTTTATGCTTGTCCTGCTTATAGGATAAGCATAAAAAATGCTGCTCACGCCTATTCCCAGCTGGGTATTCGTACAAACAGCGTTGACCGTGGTACTACCCAGCTGGGTAGTACCACGAACAATGTCAGCCATTATCAGAAAGGCAGAGGCTCTCCCTCTTGTTGCGTTCGCTTACGAAACCATTGAGACAAACGTTCAAAAACGTCAGTTTGGTTGAGATTTTCGATTTTTCTGCCATCAATTTCCACCACAGGGGTTAGTTCGCCCATTGTGCCTGTAGTAAAGACTTGATCGGCATTGTAGAATTCAGTGATGGAAATGTTGCGCTCAATTACCTGAACCCCATTTGCGCGAGCGGTTCTAATAACGAGTCCGCGTGTAATACCAGGCAAACAGCTATCTGCATGAGGCGTGTGTATCGTATTTTGTTTCACGAGGAACATATTGGTTGCGTTTGTCTCTGATACATAACCATATACGTCCAGCATGACAGCCGCATCTACACCTGCAAAGTTTGCTTCTATTTTGGCGAGTATATTGTTAATGAGGTTATTGTGATGGATTTTAGAGTCCAAGCAAAGAGGAGAGTTTCGGCGAATATTGGCCGTAACCAAACGATGGGCTTGGCCTTCATAAATCGGAGGCTTCCATTCGGCAAGGACAATAAGGGTTGAGCCACTTTTGTTGAGACGGGGATCCATCCCTGAAGTGATTTTTTCTCCTCTGCTTAGGGTTAGGCGAATGTGGGTATCTGTTCGCATCCCATTCGCTTGAAGCGTCATGAAGATTGCTTCCTTAATTTGCTCCTTAGAGGGGACATTGGTAAAGGCCATAGACTTGGCTGAGCCTATTAGCCGATTGAGATGGGCATCTAAGGCAAAGATTCGACCATCATATACCCGAATTCCTTCCCAAACTCCATCCCCCCCTTGAACGAGGCTATCAAAAACAGAAACTTTCGCTTCATTTCGAGGATAAAGTTTTCCCCCTATATATACTTGAATTGCTTGATTTCTTGGATCGTATTTCTGCATACTAAATATGATTTTTGTACTTCGAATATCATACTTAGCCTTCATTTCATGCAAATGGAATCCTAAAATGTTTAGTTGACAAATTGAGAAAGGTGAACTACGATTTTAGAACATTGAGAGTCCAATGAAAGCAGGGAGAAAAAGGTGTTAACTAAAAATATTATGTTCAATGACCTTCTCTAGCATTTTTAAGGTAGAACCATTCTAAAAACAGGTCAAAAAACTCCCTCTTAGCATATTACTCACCCATTCTTTCTTATGAGTGATAAGGAATAAGAAAAATTGCTAAAAGTGTTGAAAATCCCTCAATTTTAGGGAAGTATTTATGTTAACATTGCTGGCAATACAAATAGCTAGGGATTTGGCATAAAAAAAGCCCTTTCCTAATAGAAAGAGCTTTTTGAGTGAGGGAAGATACACTTACTTCACAATGAGCCGTCCGTTTTGTAAGAATGTTTCCCCTTGGAAGGTGTAAAAGTAAATACCTGCACTCAGGCTGGAGATATCAATTTGCTGTTCATTTTCTGTAATAAATATGTCTTTCTTCACTTTACCTTTTACATTATAAATGGTGAAACGCCCCTTAGGGGTTGAACTATATGTCAATAAGGTAATTTGCTTACTAGCAGGATTGGGGTATACAGTAAGTGTATGGGGAGGATGGATGAAAACAGATTCAACAGAAGAATAAGAAGACTCTCCATTAAGATCTGTTTGTTTGATTCGGTAATATGCTCGCCCATGCAAAGGTTGTTCATCAGACAATTGATATGTCTGCACCTGACTATTTGCGTTGCCTGCATTTACTTTACCAATACTTTCCCAATTGGTGCCATCCTTAGATCTTTCTACGGTGAAGAAATCATTGTTGATTTCAGTTAAGGTTTGCCAGCTAAGCAATACTCGTTCATTATCTTCTGCAAGCGCTGTGAATGATAACCATTCGATAGGGAGAAGACTGGTAATAGGGGTACTGGAAACAATGGTAAATTGGGAGAAACTAGTTAGGCTACAACTATTGTCAAAGGTGAAGGTTCCGTTTTGGGCAATACTTGCTCCACATTGGTCTACCCAATTATTATTATGCTCATTGCTTGTGCGTTTGTAGAGGCGTGCAATTGACGGGTCGTTTGATACTTGACTCGTTAGATCAGCATTCGGATAGGGTTTAACATTCATGCTGATGATCGGATCAAAGGTCGTATTGTTGCCATAGTTGTTAATCACCCAATAATTTCCTGTATTAGGATTAGAAGAAGGAAGTTCATTTGGGAGAACATGTAAACGAGATACAACTATCTCACCATCAGGGTGTTGATTGCCAAAGAAAATTTCTGTTTCGGTATCTCCAAAGCTGTAATTCCCTGCTGCATTGACGGTAAGACGATGACTACTCCCGCCTGCTACAGGAGCCGAGGAGACCGTTTTGATTGCTGTTCCTGCCATTGCCGCTGCATTTGTTGCAATTTTATCTAGCACTTCTGTGGTTCCTGATGTATTGAACTGATAATAAGCAAGGAGTCCTGTACTTGCTGTGGAAGTGGTCGGATGGGTTAAATGACGTATCTCTCGAATTTCTTCTTGGGATAAGGCACGGTTCCATAATGCGACTTCATCAATTTCTCCTTTATAGTTGCGGCTCCCCCACCCTTGGTAAGAGCCAATCTTCATCGTTCGTATATCAACGACATCTATGCTGGTGTTATGGGTTGCCCCTACTCCATTAAGATAAATCGTGATACTCGTTGGAGTGGCAACGAGAGCGACATGCGCCCATTCGTCTGTTGGAGCAAACAAACCACTATTCCACCACCAAGCTCCTCCTGGCCAATGATAGGCAAGTTGATTATTATCCTTGAAGTTGAGACCAGCTGCCGAATTATCATTCATGACAATACCCGAATATTCAGGTTGGATACTGTCTGCTTTAATCCATGCAGAAATGGTAAATGTATTCGTTGAGAGATTTAGGTCGGGTATATTTGCATAGTCTCCAGAATTAGAACATTGCATGGCTAGGCCAGGAATGGTGTCAGGGTCACAAAGATTATCGAGTACAATGAAGTCGTTGACAATTCGACTCGAACTCTCTCCCGAACCGTCCGTAATAGTTAGCATAGCAGAGTAGCTCCCATTTTGGTCAAAGACAACCCGCGGGTTTCGAACACTTGGATCATCAATATAGGTGGGGGCTGGATTAAAACTCCAACTCCATGTCGCACCTGCATGGTCGAGGAATGAGTAACAATCTACTTGTACAGTATCACGGCTACAATACACTTGATCTGTATGCGTCATCGGTTGGGCGAGAGGATCGAAATCACCTGCAAAGGGAGCTTCCCATATTCCGCGAGCGCAGGAAAGCCGTAGTTTACTATCGCGATAAAAAGGAATAATTTCTCTCGCTTCCGATATCACAAAGGGGAGGCCATCACTATATAGCACCCAATCGTTTTGAGCAGCATCCCAATGAAAGACTGCATATTGAGATAGGAGATATACAATATCATTTGAGCCTGTTTGATAGACAATATCAATGAAGTTATGCCCATCAAGGGTTGAGGTAGTTCTATTGGTCCAACTTTGCCCTCCGTCTGTTGTTTCATAGACTTTATTCCCATTGGAACCATAACGTGTCATAACCCAAAGTTGGTTAGGATTGGCTTGGTTGAGGCTTAGGTCTAACCATGATAGGCTATTGGAAGGGATATTGGTAATAGGCGAAAAGCTATTGCCGCCATCAAGCGATTTGTAAATAGTACCCACGTTGTTTCTACGAACAAGACAGTAAATCAGATTGGGATTGGTACGTGAGATTTCAAATTCGAGTACTCGGCTTCCATCAGGGAATGTATAAAGCGCATTGAAGCTTACCCCTGTATTCGTGGATTTATAGAAAACACTGTCGCGACCTAGATAGAGGTGATCTCCATATCGAGGGTCATGTTCAATCTCACTAGAGTTGAGTTGGGTATAGGTTGCATTCGGATAGAGGGCTAAGGAAGAGAAACTAGAGGCACTTTCATTGAGAGCATCAGGCAGAATCTTTGAGCTAATATCTGAATAGTAACTCTTTCGGTTTTCAAATTGGTTAATGTAACCTGTAGCAGCTTCTGCTCCTCCCATAAACATGGTATTTCCTATGCCGAAGTTTTCATGGTACACAGCATCTCCATTATGGTATCGGCCTCCCGTCCATGTATCTTCATTCCACCCTTGGCTGAATCCCCAAAAGTTACTTGCCGAAATCCCTGTATTACGTATCTCTGTACTTTGGAACTCATCATTCGAATAATTGATCCCTCCATCAGAAGCAATCCATACATCTCCTCCTACCACATCAATGTCTTGAACATCCGCATGCATCTCTAGGCTACGTGTTCCTCGGAAATACTCTAAGTTTGCCCCTCGGTTATTGGATTCTAGATCCCAGATGGTTCCAATCCAGATGCGGTCGGGATTGCTATGGGATACATCTAGGTCAAAGTTGTACCAACCTTGGTTATATCCACTACTATATCCATTGGCATACCAGATGGTATTCATATCATTTCCAGAAGCATAGGGGCCTCCATCTTGTCCATCGGCATCTACCCAATTAGCTCCCCCATCCAAACTATAATATACCCCAATCCAATTTTGGTCGCCTGCTTTACTATTCCCGAGAAGGCAGGTATATACACGATTGGTATCGGCAGGCGTAACCCCAATTTTACATCCATTGTCTTCTGCTTGTGACATATCTGTAGGGGTATACCAGCCATTGTCCATGAGTGTCCAATTATTCCCTCCATCAAGTGACTTGAAAATCTCCGCACGAAGAGCCGTTGTATTTTTCGTGGCCAAATAGAGGGTATTGGGGTTTTGGGGATTGGCTTCTATATCCCAATGACGACCTGCTCGAATATTTGTCCAAGATGTTCCATCATTATCGGTATAGTATAGGCCATCTGCTGTTGCAGCGAAGACCTTATTAGGTTGAGTTGGATGGATGAACATTTGCTCTACGCGTCCTGCGGCAGTATAATTGAGTGTCCAAGTTGTGCCTCCATCCAGTGTTTTATAGATATCGCTGTTCGTAGCAATGTAGACAATGTCGGGATTGGTGGAATGAATCTTAATATCTGCACCTGCAGTAAAAGACTCATTAGCAGTTGTGAGCGTCCAATTGAGTCCATGATCTGTAGACTTAAAGAAGCCCCCACCTTCTGTCCCACAATATAAGATAGTCGAATCAGAGGGAGCGGCAGCAAGACAATATACATTCGTTTGGGTTGGGCGAAGGTTCAGGCTACCATCGCTTTTATAGGTTCGATTAGGGCCAATATTTGTCCAAATAGGGTTTCGGTTGGCCTTATCCAATTGGCGTTGATCCTTGAAGCGAGCCAATTTTCGTGCTTCTTCTGAACGATTATATCGAATGAACCCTTGGTCTGTTACATAAGGGCTGGTCATCCGAGACCAATACCGATAATTCTGTGTGTGAATGGTTTTTGTAAAAGTATGTTGCTTGAAATAAGCTTCATAAGCTGATTGCACTTCCCATACATTCGGATTTTCTCCATACATATCAACTGCCCATTGAGGAGTCTCAGCAGTAATTTTAGGAGTTTCTTTGAAGAAAGTAGGATTATTCTGTGCATGTATAGAACAATGAAGGATGCACAAAAAACTGATAATCAAAAACTTGTGACTCATTGTGCGCGATTCGGTTATGGTTTAGTAGGAAAAGATTTGTAGCATACAACTCATACGAATAGCCAAAATACATTTGCTGGCATCCATTTGAAGAGATGTATACTTCTGTGAATCGCAGATTACATAAGTTAAAGGAAACTATCAATGAGAATCCTATTTCATTCTTACAATTTCCCTATTGGAATAAGGCAAGGTATTGTTCAAATACAAAGATTCGGTTACGACTTTGTCCCGTTTGTTCTTTGAGAATACCGGCAGACTCAAAACTTTTGATCAAGCTATTGGCGGCTTTTGCACTGAGACTACAGACCTGTTCTACATTCTTGACGTGAATAACAGGTTGGGTAAATAGGTATTCCAATAATATAAGGGCTCGTTTTAGGCGACGTCCCCATTCGGCATGAAGCCGTCTTTCGAGCAATTGCTTGAGTTCGAGGATTTCAGTGAGGGTTTGTACCGCTTTCTGTGCGGTGTCGGCAATGCCCACAAGAAAGTACTTGAGCCATTGGGTCATATTGTTCTTGAGACGAACATTCATCAGGTTATCATAGTACAATCCTTTATCCTTCTCAAAGAAAGAAGATAGGTATAGGAGCGGTTTGTGGAGGATCTGTTCATGCACAAGGAAAAGGGGAATCAGCAAGCGTCCAATACGGCCATTGCCATCGAGGAAGGGATGTATGGTTTCAAATTGGTAATGGGCAATGCCAATTTTGATGAGGGCAGGAACATTGATATACTCATTATGGAGGAATTTTTCTAAATCGCTCATGAGATTGGGTACATATGAATGGGCAGGTGGAACAAATACCGCATCAGCCAAACTATATCCGCCAATCCAATTTTGGCTTTCACGAAACTCGCCTGGAAGCTTGTTTTTTCCTCGAACCCCTTGAAGCAAAATCTTATGGGTATATCGAATCAAGCGAGAAGACAGGGGTAATACAGCTAATTGATCAATAGCCGAATCCAATGCCTCGGTATAATTCTTTACTTCCTTCCAATCTTCTCGTCTTTCTGGTTGAATCTCTTCAAAGGGTAGGAAAGCTTCGCCTATATTAGTTTGGGTTCCTTCAATACGGCTAGAGATGACTGCTTCTTTGGTAACATGCAGTTGGATGAAGAGATCTATATTGGGGACGAGGCGAGCGAACGAATTAAGCTCTCCTAATTTGATAGAAGCTTTCTCCAATAGGGTATTGATATGAAAATCCTGCCAAGTCCATTGGGCGTTAATCTGGCTCGGAACAAAGCAGGTATATCCTTTTATTCGTTTCCATGTACCTGCTTGGTAATTCTCTAATTGAATGCTTTGCATAGTTGGAGGAAGCTATTTTCGTGCACAAAAGTATCTTAAAGGTATTACTTATTTTACTTTTATGCATAAAAGTAAAATAGTAGAAAGTTTATTTTACTTTTTACCATAAAAATAGGCCCCCACTCTGTAATTAGAGCGGGGGCTTTGGTTGTATTAATTGAGTTGGATTAAAAACCTTTTATTCTTAATACGAATATTTGTCTAATCTAGTGGTTAGGACTAGGTCTTAGTCCTAAAATTTTTTCAGCAAAGCTAAAAGTCTCCTCTTCTACAGTTTTCAACTCTAAACTTTTATGCTTTGATACAAGAACGTGATGTCCTGCATTTGGGAACGCAATTAAGCGTTTTTTCTCCAAATCTGTCGCAATATAATCAAAAGCTTCTTTCATTGCTTCTATTGAGACGACTTTATCTTGCTCTTCTTCATTTTTATAGTAATATCCAAAGAAAATAGGTTGCTGAATTTTGGAAAAAGTTTCTTTGATCATCGTTTGGTCGAGTAAACTAATTAATGGCGCAATGCCTTCAATATGGTATTCCTTATTCCAATATTTCCAGTGAATTTCTTGTGTATGTCCGACTTGGCGGTAGTCGCCTCCATTAATGAGTTTGCTAAGTCTTGCCCCCCAAGGCATAAGTGATACTCGTGCAATTTGGCGATAAGTAGCAATGTTAGGAGAATAACAAATGAGACCATGAATATCATCGGGCTGGTGAGCTGCAAGATATAAGGCAAGGGTACAGCCTGTAGAGGAGCCCATAACAATTACTTTCTCGCCTAGGGTTTTGCCAATGGCAATGGCCTCTTTTGCTGATTCAACCCAATCCTTAGGTGTAAGTGAGAGCATGGCATCTCTATCGTCTAAGCCATGTTGAGCCAAACGAGCCAGATACATATTGCAACCATATCGTTTGGCAAAATTAAAATGTACGGGATCTCCTTCCATTGGACCTGCGAGAAATCCATGGAGGAATACAAGGCTATAGGGAGTTTTTCTTACCGAATCAGCCCAAACGATTCGGGCATTGTTAGCTGATTTTAGCTTTTCTACTTTTGATTCCTTTCGGCTTATATATTCATCTAGGTCTGTTAAACCTATATTCAATTCAATGGGAGTAGGATCTATGGGATCAAAGCTTGCGCGTGGCCCCAAGATAATGGCCAAGAATAGAACGAGCGGTATTAAAATGCGTTTTCGCAAAAGTTTCTTCATACCATATATTTAATCAAATTTTGATAAAGTAAAAATACAGTAATAAAGCAGTTTTTTTTGATATTCTCTCAGAATATAAACTACTTGTAAGAACTACTCTATCTAATTATATTCTAAATACCAAGCTATGAACTTCTCTACACTAGATTTCATCGTCTTCGGGGGATATATTGTCTTGATGATACTCATCGGGGTTTGGTATTCCTACCGTTCGAAAGACGAATCTGCTGCAGATTATTTCCTTGCAGGCAAGGCCTTACCTTGGTGGGCAATTGGTGGATCGTTAATCGCCTCAAATATATCCGCCGAACAATTCATCGGAATGTCGGGATCAGGTTTTAAGATGGGATTGGCCATCGCAACCTATGAATTCATGGCAGCCGCTACCCTACTCTTGGTCGCTTGGCTTATTATGCCTGTTTTCCTCCGCACAGGCATCTATACCATGCCGCAATTTGTCGAAAAACGTTTTGGAAAGAGCGTACGAACAGGACTGGCCATCTTCTGGTTGATGCTCTTTATCTTTATTAACATCACTTCTGTATTGTATCTAGGGGCATTGACTATGCAAACGACCCTAGGTATCTCGATTCTCTGGGGAGTATTGGGATTGGCATTGTATTCTGCTTCCTTCTCTATCTTCGGAGGATTACGCACGGTGGTTCGAACAGACCTGATTCAGGTAGTTGTTCTAATCGTTGGGGGACTGTTTACTACTTACTTAGCACTGAATGCCTTTAGTGGCGGAGAAGGTTTCTTGAAGGGGCTGTCTTTATTGATGGAAAAAGCACCTGAGAAGTTCAACATGATTTTGTTCAAGGGTGAGGTTAATTATATGACTGATTCTGGTGAGATGAAGGACGCTTGGATTGACCTACCTGGATTGAGCGTATTGATTGGTGGAATGTGGATCGCGAATCTATACTATTGGGGAAATAACCAATATATCATTCAGCGAGCATTGGCTGCTAAGGATATAGGAGAAGCAAGAAAAGGGATGGCATTTGCGGCAGTTATGAAGCTTTTCTTACCATTGATCGTGGTAATTCCTGGAATCGTAGCAGCGAGTATGAATGCGCCTATTGAAAAAGGAGACCAAGTATACTCTTGGGTATTGAGTGAGTTTATTGCTGATGGATTCAAAGGAATCTGTTTTGCAGCGGTGATTGCAGCAGTAGGTTCTTCGATTAGTTCGATGGTAAACAGTGCTTCTACCATCTTTACACTAGACTTGTATAAGCCCTATATGAATACAGAAGCCTCTGAGGAGCAATTGGTTCGTGTAGGAAAAATATTTGCGGGAGTTGCTTTATTGATTGGGGTTTGTATTGCACCTTTCTTGGCGAACCTTGACCAAGCTTTCCAATTTATCCAAAAGTATACAGGGTACTTTAGTCCTGGTATTTTGGTCATCTTCCTATTTGGAATGTTCTGGAAAGGAGCTACTTCACGTGCTGCATTGGCAGTCGTATTGTTGTCCTTGCCATTGTCTTTGGGCTTAGATGTAAGTTTCCCTGATACACAATTGCCATTCCTTGATAAAATGGGAATTAGCTTCTTAATCTTGTCGGCTTGTATCATAGGAATCTCTTATGTTGAGAGCAAAGGATCGGATGAAAAGGGAATCGAATTGGAGCGAGATTGGTTTAAGACGAGTCCTACCTTTAAAATTGCTTCGATAGTTGTCATTGCTTTACTCGCCGCAATCTATGGATTGATGTGGTAAGTCAATGGAAATTTGATATAGTTAGGGTGGTTGAGCTTTCAGCCACCCTTTTTTTATGGGAGATGCTCAATAATACCAATCCTTATTGATTATATAATTGCATAGAAGGCTAGGCACTTGATCTTCGACTACCCAGCTGGGAATAGGTACCTCAAGCGCTTGACCTTCGACTACCCAGCTGGGAATAGGTACCTCAAGCGCTTGACCTTCGACTACCCAGCTGGG
>Ga0163111_10000481_pt1 | contig 23942 bp, 22 predicted proteins | sample CRUFie1St18metaG_FD_109645 | JGI IMG/M metagenome (GOLD analysis project Ga0163111, IMG submission 109645) | Marine microbial communities from the Costa Rica Dome - CRUD Field 142mm St18 metaG | ecosystem: Environmental > Aquatic > Marine > Oceanic > Photic zone | place: Costa Rica: the Eastern... | reverse complement strand
TAACAAATTATCTCCAAATTTATCTTTAAATAGATCCCTAAATTGTGAGGTTTTAATGGCTGCAATAATTGAGGGGTTTTCCGACTGAATGAGAGCATATTCAATTTTACCGAGAGAATCTCTTACATAAATAGGTTTAATCGACTTAAGGTGGCTCTTAGTAGCTAAAAGCGCTCTTTCTCGAAATTCTCTCCAACCTCCTCTAAATTCACCTCTAAATTCTTCAGCCCTAAAAGGAGTCACACCAAGCTCTCCCAAATAACCTGCACTATACACAGTTTTCTTAGCACCAGGAACCATCATAATGACCTCAGATCTCATATTCTTTGGTTGAATGATCAGTATAGGTTCCTTTAATTTATGAGATTTGTCATTTTTTGCTATACCCTCTTGTTGTAATCTTTGAGCTATACTTAATTCTGGACTAAATGAAGTAATTATTAAGATAATTATAATAAAGAAACGCATAAATTTAATTAACCAAAAGAAATTAACCAATTGTACTTCTATTAATAGATATCAATTCAAAAAATTACTTTGCCATCTCTTTTTCCTGTTTCCCATTTATAACAATGATTACTTACCTAAGCGGAGTTCTATCTGAAATCATTCCTGGTAGATTAATAATAGACGTTGGAGGCGTTGGTTATGAAGTGTTAGTTCCGCTTTCAACCAGCGATAAAATGCCTAATGAAGGAGAAAAAGTTCAGATATTAACACACCTTCATATTCGCGAACAAGAACAGACTCTATTTGGCTTTGCAACAAATGATGAACGAGACCTCTTTCGTCTTTTGATTAATAGAGTTTCTGGCATAGGTCCCAAATTAGGGCTCGCAATACTAAGTGGAATGTCAGTTGATGAATTTAAAAATTCCGTGATAGGTGGTGATATTCCAAGCCTATCCAAAATAAATGGATTGGGTAAAAAAACAGCTGAACGAATAATTTTGGAGCTTAAAGACAAAGTAGGCGTAACTGAAACTTGGAATGCAGTTAGGGAAGATAGCAAAGGAGCTGAGAGTGTTATCCATGATGCTGTTTTGGCATTGATTTCTCTTGGGTATAAACAAACGGAAGCTTTAAAAGCCGTGAATGAAATTAAAAAATCAAATTCAACAAACATGGACTCGGATGAGTTGATAAGGTCTGCTCTACGAGCTATGAAATAACACTCATCAATAATTTAAATTCTTCCTAATGGTCTCCAATAAAACGGACTCAGCCGATAAGAGGGTAGATTTCATTCGAAAATCATTTCCGGATTCTGGTCTTTTTTTGGATAAGACATGGAGACAATCACCTTACCCAGTTGTAATATCAAAAAAGGTCTCAAAGCAACTTCATGATCTAGGTCGCTTACTTGCTAACTACTTAACAGCTTGCAATTCAATCTATCTTCAAAGTCATAGCGGTAAAGCACCAGAGTGGGTTGCTAATTATCTTGATTCAGGAAAACCACAAAATATCATCAATCAAGGTCGCAGTAAGTCTATAAAAAATGCTCTCCCAAGAATTATACGTCCTGATCTAATTCTTACTGATGAGGGTTTTGCAATAACCGAGATTGATAGTGTGCCTGGAGGTATAGGCTTAACCGGATGGTTAAACCAAACGTATTCCGCACTAGGTGATAATGTCTTAGGTGGACCTATGGGCATGATGGATGGATTTAAGAGTATTCTACCTAAAGGTGCTGACATAGTAATTAGTGAAGAAGCCAAAGATTACAAACCTGAAATGGAATGGTTTATTGAACAGCTTAATGAGGGAGATAATAATAATTATTATGAAGTATTAGAGGCAGAAAGTTATGAAATTAAGAATAGAGATATTTACCGTTTCTACGAGCTCTTTGACCTAGAAAATATACCACCGGCTGAAGATATATTTAAGCATGCTAAAGATTGTAAAATAGAAGTATCTTCACCTCATAAAGCATTTCTAGAAGAGAAAATGTGGAGTGCACTTTTTCATTCACAGCCACTCCGTTCGAATTGGTTAAAATGGATGCGCCAGTCTCAAATTGAAAAGCTTCAATCGTATTTACCATACAGTTGGGTCATTGATCCAAGTCCGGTTCCTCACTATGCTGAATTACCTAGACTAGGTATTAACAATTGGAATGAATTATCTAAATTCTCACAAAAACAAAGAGAATTGGTGCTTAAAATAAGTGGCTTCTCAGAACTCGCGTGGGGTAGCCGTAGCGTTAAAATTGGTCATGATTTATCCGCTGAAGATTGGAAGAAAGCAGTTGAAATGGCAATTGAAGATTTTCCATCTAGGCCCTGGGTAATGCAAAAATTTAAAAAAGCTAAAGTCTTCAAACACTCTTACTGGGATGTTTCAGAAGAAAAAATTAAAACCATTGATGTTCGAGCAAGGCTTTGCCCTTATTACTTTACCTCCACAAAAGATGACTCAATATCAGATGTTAAACTTGGAGGAATATTAGCAACCTTAGTTCCTTCCGATAAAAAAATCATACATGGGATGAGTGAAGCAATAATGACACCATGTATTGAGGAATAATAAAAAAATTATTGTCCCTAGTTTATAGGTTTATCAATGGCTTTAGATTCAACGATCCCGGACATCAATGAACTATTAGGTATATTCAAATGATCACCATCGGCATTTTCTAGCTGGGTGGTTACTGGGCCAACGGACACAACTTTTCCTGATAAGGAATCTTGGTCTTTAAATCTTATTCTTGTTCCAACGGGATATAAATCTCTAGCGTAAACTCCTGAAACAATATTTTGAGCCAAGGGTCTCATCCCTAACCCTAATGCCAAAGCAGTTGCAATGGCGGCTCCAAGTAAAAGTATTTCAACGGTGTGACGTATAAGTGTTGTGTCCACACCAAGGGTGCTTATAGCAATGGTTAGTACCAATACTAGTATAAAAGCATAAACCAAATTCGCGAGGGCTCTGGCATAATCCAATCCCACTCGATTAGCACCATTCGTTACAAAGCCTCTTACAAGATCACCAATAACAAAACCCGCGACCGATATAATGATAGCCGTAATTACGCGAGGCAAAAAACTGACTAACCCGTTAAGAGGCTCCGAAATTTGAGGTAACCCTAAAGAGCCGGCCGATGAACTTAAAAACATTATCATCAAGATCCAAAAAAGGGTCTTGCTAACTATCATAGAAAATGGAGCACTGTTATTTGCTCGTAAGAAAATTCCTGAAATCCCTGACCTTTCAACCAATGGGTTGTTTGCTAAATTCTCTTTTAATAGTCCTCCAAATTTTTCTAATAAAAACCGAGCTCCTCTAGCAACTATATACGAAATGATATATCCAACTAAAAGGAGAATAAGTGCGATTAATAGCTTAGGTATAAAGGCTAGTAATTCATTACCCATATTAGAGAACTGCTGAATAAGTTCAGAACCCCAGCTCTCATTATCTGGAGAAACCCCTAAAGATTTGTTACTATCTTGAATTTGAGCAATCAGTTTTGTCATCCTTTATTATCGGTTGTTTGTTTGCTGCGCTATTTGGGCTGGCACTCTTCGCAACACCCACAGCAGCAGTCGCCAGTTCGGAAATTCCAGATCCTATTGTTTTGAAGAGAAAAGACAATGAATGCTCCATTACCAAAGTAAACTTCGCTCTCTCAACTATTCTCTCAATTCTTCTCAGATCTTCTGATTCAATTTCACTTACTGAAACCTGATCCGCTTGACTAAATATGGAGTTTTCGTCGATTGCTTCTTCCTTGAAAATATCAAGTATCTGAGCATCCTGTTCTAAAAACTGTGCGTCAGTAATCATCCTTCTTGTACCTCCCCTTCAAAATCTAAATCGTTGTAGATTTCTTTAAACCTTTCTTGGGCACGGTATAAGCGCATCTTTGTTGCACTCAAACCAATTTCAAGAACATCAGAAATTTCTTGAATGCTAAGACCTGATATATACCTAAGGGTAACGAGTCTACGCTCCTCTCCATTCATTTTTGCTATTACTTCATGGACTCTGCCAGTAATCTCATTATGAGAATCTGGATTAGAATTTGCGAGCTCTTCGTTTTCTACCTCTTCTTTCAATTTAGCATGATATTGATTACGACGCGCATCTTTTCGCCTAGTCTCTATGCAACGATTATAAACAATTCTATATAGCCAAGTTTTAAAAGCAGACCTACCCTCAAACTGACTAATCTTGTGGAAGACTTGTAGAAACGAATCTTGGCAAGCTTCTTCAGCATCTTGAACGGAACCGAGCATTTTTAAACAACTTCTATAAACTAATGGTTCATGGCGCCTCAGAAGCTCACGATATGCATTGACGTTGTAAGGCAACTCAGCTTTACACCGAGCCACCAACTCATCATCAGATAATGCATCCACGGCAGTTCATATAAGGCTGGCCCTGAATTTAAAGATGGTAATAAATTATAGTTTTACCCCTTCTCTAGTTTAGATGTCACTCGACCTACTAAAGGTCACAACCTTATTGGAATTTTTGGTTTTTTTATTATTTAGTTTACTTAATTATCAGAATCCATGCTTTTGGTGAAAATATAAACAAAAAAAACCGCTTCCATTGTTAAGCCATAAAGCCCTTCATTCTTAATGTCTTATAAATTCTAAATAACATAAAAATCAATAAATTAAAAAAAACTCGGAGATTATTAAGTTTTTTCACTTCATTTCCCAGAATTTGCTTCATTTGCATGAAATAATTAGTGGAGAACAGAAATCTTGTGTTAGACGGACTAAATTCGAAATTATTTTTGCCATAAGAGCTTCTCTTGACACTTAGACTTAGAGACTGATCATAATTTAAAATCTTACAATGCGTATATTATCAGGTATTCAACCTAGTGGCAGGCTCCATGTTGGAAATTATTTCGGCATGATGCAGCCATCTATAGAACTACAAGATCAAGGTGAGGCATTTTACTTCATTGCTGATTATCATTCTCTAACAACCGTAAAAGATCCGATACAACTCAGGGATAATGTTCGGGATGTTGCAATAGATTTTATGGCATGTGGATTAGATCCCGATAAAGCTGTGTTCTTTAAACAATCAGATGTACCCGAAGTTACAGAACTATCATGGTTATTAAGTACCGTTACTCCTATGGGGTTTTTAAATAGATGTCATTCCTTTAAAGATAAAACGGATCGAGGTCTTGAAGCTACTCATGGTTTATTTGCTTACCCTGTGTTAATGGCTGCTGATATATTAATATATGATAGCAATATTGTGCCAGTCGGTGATGACCAAAAGCAGCACCTTGAAGTGACCAGAGATATAGCCATAAAATTTAATAATCTTTATGGTGAGGTTTTCGTTGTTCCAGAACCAAAGATCCGTAAAGAAAAAGCGAAAGTGCCTGGAGTTGATGGGCAAAAAATGAGCAAAAGCTATGGAAACATTATCGAAATTTTTGGAACTGAAAAACAGACTAAAAAGAAAATTATGTCTATAGTCACAGATTCAACACCCGTTGAAGACCCAAAAGATCCAGAAGAATCAATCATCATCGATCTCTTTAAGCTGGTAAGTTCAGATAAAAATATTGATGCTATGCGATCAGACTTTAAGAGCGGCGGCTTCGGATATGGGGATTTCAAAAAACGTCTCTTCTCAGAATTTTGGGATTATTTTCAACCTATGCGTGAAAAAAGAGATCAATTATCAAAGGATTTAGATTATGTTGATAAGGTGCTGAAAAAAGGCGCTGAAAAAGCTCGTTCTGCAGCAAGCTCCACGTTAATCAAAGCGCGTCAAGCCTGTGGCATTGATTAATTTAGTAAAAACTAATATTAAAAAATGCTAATTGAACTTGCTAACCTGCTCATTAGCATTAGCATTCTCACCCAATAAATATTCAAATTGAACTGAGGAAAGTTATAGTTGGTATGTTTGAAGAAGAAGAAGAAGAACAAGAAGAAAATGATAACCGCGGATACAGAAGACGCCGCGATGAGCCATTATACACAGAAAAGATTTTTTCTGATCGGAAAGTATTTTTTATTGACCTTAAAGCTAATGATCGCGGTAAATTTCTTAAAATTACTGAAGATGTTAGAGGCCGAAGAGACACTATCATGGTTCCAGAAGAAAGCCTTCAGGAACTTATAGATGCTTTAAATAACGTTTCCGATTACCTCAAAAACGAAGGCGATCAAGATTAGAAATTTTTCTGATCTTTTAAAATCAAGTGTTGGCTATTAGCCACCACTATACGTGATCGAAAACAATACAAACTTTGTGGTTCTGCATGAAACACAAAATTATATTGTGGTCGACAAGCCTTCTCCACTACTTGTTCATCCAAGTACACCTGGCAACCCACCCTCACTGCTTGAGGAAATTGAAGCTCTCCTTGCTTACGACATTGCTAATGGAGCTACTCTTTCAATCATTAACCGTTTGGATAGAGAGACAAGCGGCGTTGTTCTCATTGCAAAAAACAAAGAGACGGCAAGAAGGTTTGGTATTGCTATGCAAAATCGAGAAATTAAGAAAGAGTACGTTGCACTAGTTAAAGGGATACCAGAGAAAGAACGATTCACAGTTGATGCACCTATTCTCAGGGCAGGAGAAATTTACGATAGCCCGGTTTGGGTCAAACAAACGGTTCATCCAAAGGGTAAAGCATGTATAACTGAATTCGAACTTCTTGAAATAAAAGGTTCTTTTAGTTTACTAAAGGCAATTCCTAAGACGGGCCGGATGCACCAGATTCGAGTCCACGCCCATCATGTTAATTTGCCAATTGTAGGAGATAAAATTTATGGAGGTGATGATTCATGCTATTTAGAATTCATCAATACTGGGTGGACAGAAAGTCTGAAATCCAAGTTAATATTGCCACGTCAAGCTCTTCATTGTCGCAAAATGCAACTAAGTAACCTTGAAAGTTGGGAAGCTCCGGTCCCTATAGAATTTAAAAGTTTTGGAGGACGTCTTGACCGTTAGGAGTACGACACCTAATATTCCGACCTCTAATAACGAAAAGCAATGAATATACACGAATATCAAGCAAAGGATCTATTTGAGAAGTTCGGTGTTCCTTCACCTAAAGGAAGAATGGCTGAAAGCTCGGATGAAGCACTCAAGATTGCAAATGAGATTAGTGGGCAAATAGTCATTAAAGCTCAAGTTCATGCCGGTGGGCGAGGTAAAGGAACTTTTAAAAATGGTTTCCAAGGTGGGGTCCACTTATCAGAAGATTCAAATGAAATTTTTAGCATAGCAGAGAAAATGCTTGGCCAAACACTTGTCACCCACCAAACAGGCGAAGATGGTAAGGTCGTTAATAAAGTCATGGTTGCTGAAGCCGTGGATATTTCAAAAGAATATTATCTTGCAATATTGATGGACCGGGAAAGTGAATCGCCTGTCATTGTGGCTTCAACTGAGGGCGGCGTGAACATTGAAGAAGTTGCAGAAAGCACTCCAGAGAAAATCATAAGAGAATCAATTCATCCACTCGCGGGGCTTCAACCATATGAGATTAGAAAAATTTCTAATAAACTTGGATTCGAAGGTGATATTGCAAAGCAGTTTGGAAAGCTTCTTAAATCTCTATTTAAATTATTTATTTCTTGTGACTGCTCAATGGTTGAAATAAACCCATTGGTTACTACACCTAATGGTGAGGTCCTTGCATTAGATGCCAAATTCGGTTTCGACGATAATGCTTTATACCGTCAAAAAGAAATTGCTGCTATGCGAGATACATCAGAAGAGGATCCTCGCGAAGTAGCAGCGTCTGAATACGGCCTAAATTATATTGGACTGGAAGGTAACATTGCATGCCTTGTAAATGGAGCCGGTTTGGCAATGTCGACAATGGACATTATCAAACACTATGGAGGAGAACCTGCAAACTTTTTAGATGTAGGTGGTGGTGCTACTGAAGAACAAGTCACTAATGCATTCAAAATTATACTTGGAGATTCAAATGTTAAGGGAATTCTGGTAAATATCTTTGGAGGCATCATGGATTGTGATGTCATCGCAAATGGTATAGTTAATGCCTGTAAGCAAGTGAATTTAAGCATACCTCTAGTCGTTAGACTTGAAGGAAATAATGTCGATCAAGGAAAGAAAACTCTTTCAAATTCTGGAGTTGATTTGATAGCTGCAGATGATTTGTCAGATGCTGCCGAAAAAGCTGTTAAGGCGATTAACATATAAAGTTTACAAACATTGCAATCGAATCACAGCATCGTACTCAATTTTACTCGCCGATATTCTATGGGGCATCGATTAATTAGTGGTGCGGCTAAGAACTGCCAAATTCCTCACGGACATGATGAAGTGGTCACGGTCAATATTACCAACAAAAGTAATGAACCGCTTGATTCTAAAACTAATATGCTTGTCGAATTTGAAGAAGCAAAAGGGCGATGGTTTGAATGGATAGACGAATCCGTTGATCACAGTTTTCACATTAATAATGAAGATCCTATAATTGATTACTTCAGGGAAAACGAACCTGAACTCTTACCAAAGCTTTTAATAACTCCTGGTGACCCAACAACTGAAATTAGGGCAGCCTGCTATTATGCAAAATTAAGTACATTCTTAGATCAAAATAAAACTGAATTGTTTTGTACCGATCTGAAAATTCAGGAGACTCCTACAAATGCAGTTTGTTTTAGCTGCGAAAATATAGAACAATTTTTACCTTCGGGGCAGTGTCACTGGTGGAATCGTCCAGACCTTTCCATTAATGACTTGAGTTAAAATACAATAATAAACTAACATAACAATAATGTCTATACTAGTTAAACCAGAGACCAAAGTTCTCATTCAAGGAATTACTGGAGGTTTTGGCGGAACCCATGCCAAGCTTAGCCTTGATTATGGAACAAAAGTTGTAGCAGGTGTAACTCCAGGAAAAGGAGGGCAAACTTTCGAAACTCAAGTACCTATATTTGATACAGTGGAAGATGCAATGAAAGAGACAGGTGCGACAGTATCAGCAATTTTTGTTCCACCTCCCTTTGCAGGTGATGCCATCATGGAATCTGTAGACGCTGGCATTGAACTTATAGTTGCTATCACTGAAGGAATTCCTGTCGCTGATATGATGCGTGTCCGCTCTATGATGGATGACACTAATTGCAGACTCATTGGGCCAAATTGTCCAGGAGTCGTCACCCCAGGAACAGGGCCAGAATCATCCGGGGGATGCCGAATCGGTATTGCACCAGGTTATATCCATAAAAAAGGTTCAGTAGGTGTCGTTTCAAGATCTGGAACATTAACTTATGAAGCTGTCTGGCAAACCACTCAACTTGGCCTTGGCCAGAGTACCTGTGTTGGAATTGGAGGAGACCCTATTAATGGCACAAGTCATTTAGATGTCCTTAAATTATTTAATGATGATCCTGAAACGGAATCTATCATTATGATTGGTGAAATAGGCGGAACCGCTGAAGAAGAGGCGGCAGAATGGGCAAAAGATAACTGTAATAAACCAATAGCAGCATTTATTGCCGGAGCCACGGCTCCTCCTGGGCGAAGAATGGGGCATGCAGGAGCAATTATTTCTGGAGGAAAGGGTACGGCGCACGCCAAAAAAACTGCTCTTAAGGCGGCAGGAATAGCTGTTGCAGAAACCCCGTCAGAAATGGGATCCACACTAGCTAGTATTTTGTGAACAAAAATTAAGATATTTTTTCTAATTCTTTCGCGCAAATTAGCTAATTTCTTCAATCAAAGGAAAAAAAGAAAATTGCATGTGTGCAGCATCTCTATATTTTCTCCTCCCCCCACCTCAACATATACAGCAATATTGCAATAAAATTATATCCCTTTAAATATGGCATTAGCAGCAAAAGGACTAGAAGGAATCATCGCAAACGAATCCAAACTAAGTAACGTTCAAGGACTAGAAGGCAAATTATGTTATTTAGGTTATACAATTGATGATCTGGTCGAACATACATCCTTTGAAGAAGTAATTTATTTATTACATAACGGAAAACTGCCTAATCGATCTGAACTAGATGGCTTAACTGCTAAACTTAAATCCAACCGCAACTTACCAGATGGCATAGTCGATTTTCTAAAAGCTGCACCCAAAGATGCCGGCCCCATGGATATTATTCGTACAGGCATATCAATGATGGGCCTTTATGATACCAAGGGTGACCACCAAAACCGAAGCCTTAATGAAGATCGTGCGATTGCTATTATTGCAAAGATGCCACTTATCGTTGCGGCGTTTCACCGTTTCCGTCAGGGTTTAGAACTTGTTGAACCTCGGGAAGACCTAAGCGAAGCGGCACATTTTCTTTACTTAATTAATGGTGAAGTCCCTTCTAGAGATGCAGCCAAAACCTTAGATGTTGCTTACATTTTGCATGCTGACCACGGCATGAATGCTTCGACTTTTAGTTCAAGAGTAACAGTTGCAACTCTCAGTGACATGTACTCAGCCATTACCTCAGCTATTGGAACTTTAAAAGGCCCTCTTCATGGTGGAGCCAATGAAGGAGTGATTCAAATGCTCGAAGAGATTGGTTCAGAAGATGCAGTAGATGCTTACGTAGAAGGCAAACTTGAGAGAAAGGAAAAAATTATGGGTATAGGACATAGAGTATACAAAGTCCTTGATCCTAGGGCGCCACATTTAAGAAAAATGGCGATCAAGCTCACTGAAGAACTTGGGGACCCAAAATGGATCAATATGTCAGAACGAATCGCAGAAATGATGAAAGATCGCAAAGGTCTTAATGCAAATGTCGATTTTTACTCTGCTACAGTATATTACAGCCTAGGTATTCCTACCGATCTTTTTACTCCAATTTTTGCTATTAGCCGAGCGAGCGGGTGGACAGCTCAAGTCCTCGAACAGCTAGACGATAACCGTCTTTATAGGCCACTCACAGATTATACGGGTGCAGATTCTCAACCTGAGATTCTCCCTATAGATGAGCGTTCTTAAAGCTCAAAATAAAAACACAGAATTCTCATTTTCTTATCTGAAAACGAGAAAAAATGTACTAGGGTGAAAAACATCCCTAGCCCTGTTCACATAAAATGGTAAGTCCAAACAATCACACACCTTATATTGAAGCAGTCCGCAAACAGGTAGCAAACGTGGTTGTTGGACAAGATGATGTAGTTGAACGCTTACTAATTGCTCTCTTCACAAGCGGTCACATTTTGCTTCAAGGAATGCCGGGCCTTGCAAAAACTCTTTTAGTAAACGCACTTGGCAAAGCAATTCACTTAGATTTTTCTAGAATTCAATTTACTATTGACTTATTACCATCCGATATCCTTGGTTCGGAAATTCTTGATCAAACTAGTGGTCAATTTACCACGCATAAAGGCCCTGTATTTACTAACCTTTTACTTGCAGATGAAATAAATCGTGCGGCCCCAAAGGTACAAGGCGCACTATTAGAAGCTATGCAAGAACGGAAGGTAACCATTGGTGATAACACATATCGCCTGCCAATTCCCTTCCTCGTTATTGCAACGCAGAATCCCATTGAACAAAGCGGCACATTCGAGCTACCAGAAGCTCAACTCGATCGGTTTATGCTTTGCCACAGACTAAAATACCCAACGCCAGTAGAAGAAGAGGAAATATTAAAACGCAATTTGGATCTAGGTATTCAAAAAGAAGGCGGTGGAGCAGTGGCTAATACTGAATTTGATATTGTTTCTGATGATCCCGTCGGTGAAGTTAATGACTTAATTTCAGTCATCGACGCCGTTCATAAAATTCATGTGAGTGAAGTTTTTATTAAGCATGTAGTCGAACTTATTAGTCGAACCCGCAATAACTCACATATTGAACTAGGAGCTAGTCCCAGAGCAGGTATTGCGCTAATAAAAGGAGCAAGAGCCAGAGCACTGATTCAAGGTCGAGACTATGCAATTCCTGAAGACTTGTTTGAATTAGCTGAAGATGTTCTTCTTCATCGCATGCGCCTCAATTACGAAGCTTTAGCAGATGGTATGAATACCTCGGATGTCTTAGAAGGCATCCTAAACACTATGGGATAAGGTCATTTATAATTATTTTATTCAATTGCGCTTCTAATCCTAAACTATAGATGACTGAACATATCCTCGATTGCTGCGACCCAATTGATTCCCGACAATTTATTATCGCAATCAAGAAATTAGCTGATGACATTGGCTATGGTAGTGACCGTTCTACTTTTCTGGGTTCAGGCATAGAATATATACAATCACGGGCATATCAGATTGGAGACCCTATAAAATCAATAGATTGGAAAGTCACTGGAAGAACAGGAAAATTTCACGTAAAGGAATATGAAGCCCCGAAGCAAATACCTATATATTTGCTTATAGATACATCGGCTTCGATGACAGTTTCTTCAATTAAGACCAGCAAATATCATTCCGCCGTAAGAATAGCTGGAGGAATCGCATTGGCCGCTTTAGAACGAATTAGTCCAGTCGGAGTCGTTGGAGCAGGCGGACGTGAATTATTTGTAAATCCAACGCTTTCTAAAGACCGCATATTGCAATGGTTACTGAAACTCCGGTCCTATCGTGTAGATGAACCAACGCGCATTGGTTCCCGCCTATCTGAACTAATGCCAATTTTAAAGAGCCGATCGATGATTGTCCTAATATCTGACCTATACGACTCTAGTGCAATGCCTGCACTCAAACTAGCTGCACAGAAACATGACTGTGTAGTATTAAAAATAACTGATCCAGTGGAAACAGAAATTCATGGTGCTGGCTTTGTAAAAATTAGAGAAGCCGAAACTGGATCAACCGGAATTATAAAAAAGAAGTCTAAAATTACCGATTCTAAATTGATCGCTGAAGAACTAAAAAAGTCAGGAATTGATTTCTTGCAACTTTTCACTAACGAACCAATAGCACACAAGTTGCGTCAGTTTTTTAAATCTCGCACTTTACTTAGTCGAGCAACACGATAGCTATGAAACTATCACGATTTGTTAGTATATTATATTTGTTTCTGGCTCCTCTTATTGCTGATGATCAGATCATCGAATCAATACCTATTGGCATAAAGGTACAAATAAATGATGAAATCATACCCGGTCCTGAATTAGAAGCTAAGCCTTTAACGAATGAATCCGCCGTTGTCTTACGCATCAAAGCTGTTTACCCACACGGAAATGCATTCCGTTATGATTATGAATATTATGGGCTAGCGCCAGGTTCTTATGATTTAGGTGATTATTTCCAAGGTAAAAATAATATAGCTTTAAGTGATAAACCTAAAATTCCAATATTATTCACATCTTCTTTGCCCAAAGAACAGATCAAACCTAATCCACCGGCAGAAGGGCAATTACCGCATTTCATTAAATACAAAAACATATTAATTGTTGGTACTATTTTCTGGCTATCAGGACTCTTATTTCTAGTCTTTGGTGGTCGTAAAAAGTTGAACCTCATTAAATCTTCTGCCCGAAAGTCTCCTAGCCCTGCTGAAATTTTACGACCACTAGTAGAAGCAGCTAGACAAGGCAATCTAGGAAAAAACGATCAAGCAAAGTTGGAGAGAACCCTCATCCTTTTTTGGAGCCATCGACTTGATCTTAAAGATGAAACCTCAAAGGTAATCCTTTCTAAAATTAAATCCCACCCCGAAGCTAAACCCTTATTTCAAAAACTCGAATCTTGGTTTCATAAACCGGAACCAGAGGAACCCTCTGATTTAGATGCTCTCCTAGAGCCATACAGCGAACCAAAAATTAATTGATTGAATGTTTGTAAATTCTCCAGTTCTAATGCTGCTTGCAATTCCTGCAACAATGCTGTTCTGGATATGGCGTTATAATGTGAGCGGACATCAAGTAGTAATTCCTGTCGATAATGCTCAAATAAATCAGAATCGTATATGGAAATATCTGCTTAAAATCACGGCTTCTTTTCCATCATTATTGTTAATAATAGCCATACTTATCTTAGCTGGTCCTCAACAAATATCCGAACCAAAAACAAAAAAAAGGCTAACTAATATTCAGTTTGCTCTTGATGTATCAGGAAGCATGACCGCACCCTTTGGTGAAGGTAATCGTTATGAGGCAGCAATGGGGGCCATCAATGAGTTTATTAATTACCGTGAAGAAGATGCTTTTGGCTTAACCGTTTTTGGTGATCACTTCTTGCACTGGATCCGACTCACATCTGACCCGTCAGCATTTGGATATGCAACTGACTTTTTAGGTCCAAGACGTTTACCAATTTGGTTCAGAGGCGGAACTAAAATTGGCTTAGCTCTAGAAGAATGTATGAAACTCTTAGTAGAACGTGAAGAAGGTGATCGCTTAATTATCCTTTTATCAGATGGATATAGCGCCGACCTTGGAGGAGGCAAAGATATTGAAATCGCAAATAAACTTTTAGCTAACAATATTTCCACTTATGCAATTCACATTGCACCAGGATCACCACCACCGCAGCTTTTAACGATAACTAACAGAACAGGAGGAGAAGTCTTTGCAGCCGGTGATCCCTTAGCTCTCAAAGCGATATTCAATAAAATTGACCAAATGCAGAAAACTAAAATTGAGAAGGTTGGAGCAGAATCAATGGATTATTTCAAACCCTTTGCTATGGCAGGGACCTCCATTGCATTGATTTTTCTACTTAGCCTCTTTGGTCTTCGTTATACACCATGGTAACCAACCCAGAAATCTTAGCTTTGGCGGCTCTCGTGCTTACAGTTGGAGCAGAGATGATACATTCGCGACGAATAAACGCGATTGCGACCTTATCATTCGGGCCTTCAGCACTTCCCTCATCATGGTCTAGGGTTGCCCCAGTAGTAAGATGCCTTGCGATAACTTTAATAATTTGGGGACTCACAACTCTTTTAACTATTCAGCCAAAGGTTCACAAAGCCAAAACCGTTGATCCTGATGAAATAAGACACATTGTAATTGTCCTTGATGTTTCTCCAAGCATGAAAATTAAAGACGCTGGGGGCGATGGAGCGAGAACTAGACGCGAACGCGCTTTTGAATTAATGGAATCATTCTTTAAAAGGGTAAGAGTCGAACAAATGAGACTTTCTCTAATCGCAGTTTACAATGGCGCTAAACCTGTCGTTGTTGATACAAAAGATCCAGAGGTAGTTCGCAATTTTCTCGACGGTATGGATATGTACACTGCTTTTGAAGCTGGTAAGACACATCTATTTGATGGGCTTAATCTTGCAGCGAATATTTCCAGTCAATGGAGACAGAACAGTACTACAATTGTCCTACTTTCAGATGGTGATACTGTTCCTTCAGTTGGCATTCCTAAAATGCCCAGATCGGTTAATGGAATACTGGTCATTGGCGTCGGCAACCCGACAAAGGGAACATTCCTTAACGGCCAAAACTCAAAACAGGACGCATCAACTTTGCGGCAAATAGCATTACGCCTTAATGGTACTTATCATGATGGCAATGTTAAGCATATTCCGAGCGACACAATTTCATCCCTAGTTTCGATAGATGAAAAAAGCGCCTTAGACCAAATGACTCGTCGGGAATATGCTTTAATAGCAATAGGAGCATCCACTCTTATTCTTTCCGCCCTTCCTTTTATGCTTAATGCCTTTGGCACAAAATGGCGTGTTGGCATCCATAAGAAAATGGAAAAAATAAAATGAAATTGTCCGGAATCTCTATCCAGTATCCATGGTTAGCGATTTTTTTATTCGCAATCATTAGTGCCTTTTCTATTTTCGGGAGCAACTCGGAAAAAGAAAATAGAAAAATTAAAAGCGGAAGGGCTAAAGCAGATTATAAATTCACTAAAGCAGTTAGCCGCGAATTTGGTCCAGATGGATCTGAAATCATCCTACTCATTAACCATAAAGAAAAAAATGGAGACTTGTTTGAGAAGGGGGCATCTGAATCTTATAAAAAACTAATAAAAAGAATAAAAAAAATACCGAGCGTTTCTCAAGTATTCAGCTTTGATCAAATACCGTCATATGGAATGGGCCTAATCAGGCTTTCATTATTTCCAGATAAAGGTGCATCGATATCGCAACGAAACGAATGTCGAAAAAGAGCATTAAATCACCCTATTATCGTTGGACACTTGTTATCTTCAGACGCTCGCACTTCTTTAATCCCAATAAGCTTAAATTTAAAATCAAATGAAGAAATCAGTAATGTTCTTAATTTAATAAGGAAAGAGGCAAATAAAGTTCTCAATGGTTCAAAACTAGAAGCAAAATTAACTGGAAAAATTCCAATAGATATTGCTCGGCGTGCGGCTATGAAAACTGAGAAGTTACGTTTTCAAATCATTGGATATGTACTTTCTGCAATACTTGCTCTGATTTTTTTCCGCGGCGTTGTGATGACATTAATTGTCACCTTGCCACCTTTTGTTGGTGTTTTATGGACGATTGGAATGCTGGGCTTCACCAATGAACGTCTCAATAGCTTATCAATGGTCATCATGCCAATTATCCTAACAATGATCGGTTTTACCAATGCCGCACACATTGTATTTCAGTTTCGACGAGAACTTATTATAGGGTTAGGCCGAAAAGAGGCTATGACAGTCTCAATGCAAAAATTAGGACTGCCTTGCATGTTATCAGCTTTAACGACTGCCGCAGGCTTTGCTTCGCTTACAGTTGCCGAATCAAATATGATTAGTGATTTTGGCCGAGATTGTGCTGTTGGTACACTAATCACATTTTTTGCAGTCATTCTGTTATTACCGCTACTGGGTTTATTGCCTATCCCTCTCAAGGTACAAATGGAAAGTCATTCCATAAAAATAAATTCTAGTAGCTGGCAAAAATTTATCCTCATTCTAATAAGATTTGTCATAAAAAATGCTAAATGGGTCGTTTCTATATCTGTTGTTCTAACAATTTTCTTTGGTTGGTTAACTTCAAATTTAAAACCAGACATGCATCTGCTTAATCAGTTGCCAGATGAAAGCGAAAGTGGAGAAGCTCTTAAACAAGCAGATAAAAGTCTTGGAGGTATTCAAGCTATCCGAATAGTTACAGAGTGGGAATCTGATAACGACAACCCAATACCTATCATAAGAAAAATTGAAGAAATAGTTGAGCAGGAAAAACTACTGAGTCGACCTTTATCTGTGAGAGGTGTTCTTGATTCACTTCCAGGTTTTGGAAAGGACCTCTCTTTACGTATGCCACTATTAAAAAAGGCCCCTCAAGATTTGATTAATACCTTATATCGTCCAGACATTAATAAGGCAGTAGTTATTACGAGAATACAAGATCTGGGTGTAGCTCAGTACACTCCTGTATATGAAAGACTAGAACGCAAACTTGAAGAACTTAGCAAATCAAATCCCGGTTATAAATTTGGCTTGGCAGGAGGTGCAGTAGGTTGGGGTAGATATGTGCACCGTATGTTAAATGACATGGCACTTAGTCTTGCTGCTGCATCAATTATAATTCTAGTCATGATATCAATCGCCTTTCGCTCATTGAGAATTGGTTTAATAAGTATGATTCCAAATCTATTTCCTCTTCTAGCATGTGCAGCAGTATTGGCTTTTTTTAAAATGCCACTTTCACTGGAAATTGTTTGCGCTTTCACAATTTGCCTTGGTATTGCAGCTGACGATGCCATTCACTTTCTAAGTCGATACCTTTCCGAAAAGAAAAATGGTCTTGATGTTAATCATGCACTAGAAATTAGTTTTATCCGAGTAGGACAAGTGCTTATAGCGACTACCGTTGTCCTGCTCTGCGGTTTAGGGAGTGTTCTTTTCAGCTCACTTCCTATGTATCGGGCTTTTACATCAGTTGCTTGTGCAACGCTAAGCACAGCGCTCATTGCTGACCTAATAATACTTCCTGCTCTTTTAAAGCTGTTTGATAAGAAATAGAATTAAACTTGAACCGATTAGTCCTAAGATTAACATATTAGAATCCCTGTTTATCATGCGAAAGCTCTTCATCTTTATTTGGCTGCTTATTCCACTAGGTGCGACGGCCTATCATTTTGGTCCTGGTCAACAAAACCTTAAGTTTGATCAAGCTACACAACACATTGATCTAGCCGAAAAACATCTCACTAATAAAGAGTTTGCTGAAGCCGTTGTCGAGTTTGACGAAGCCATTAGTTCATTGCCGAATGAAGATGTTTCTACAATAACCAAATTACGCATCGAAAAAGCCAAAGCTCAAATGCAATGCTCGCAACTCCCGGAAGCTTATAAAAACCTCGAGTCTATGTTATCAGAGATTAATGCGGATACGAATCCTAAACTCATAGCAGAAATAAAATCAACTCTCGCCAACGCTCAGTATTACATCACTTGGCTAATGAGACTAGAAGGGCACTCTCGTGAAATTTGGGAACCAGTCATTGAATCATCACGTCAAAACTATTATGCGGCCTCGGAGTTTGTAAAAGGTGAGGGCAATCAAAAATTAAATAATGAATTACTCCAAAACCTTGAAGCTTCAATAAAACTTGCGCGAATGGATTTGGATGAACTCCAAGGGTTACCTCTTCCTAATCAATGACAAGGTTGCGGAAGTGGCACCAAGCCCGGTCGGGCTGGAAAAAGCAAAACAGGCAAGAAACCTAAGGATTCTCGTGGGGCTGGCCAAGCGCCGCCGCCAGACGGTATCGGATCGTAATTCTAAATGGCAGGCTCATCATTAAAAAACTAGAAATTACATGAGCGCTTTCGCGTTTGTTTAAATTTACTATCAATACGATGCGACTTTTTATCTCCACAGTATTAATACAATTATTGCTTACAACCATTTTGGTATCCCAAGAGAAATTAACCAAAACTATACCTGGGTCTAAAGATAAAATAAATTTACAAGAACCTATCAACGAATCCGAACCAAATAAAACACCAAAAACCACAGCCTCATCAGAAAAGCGACCAGTTGATTTAGATGCACTTATCCTATCAAAGCTACCCAAAGTATTGATTGATCGTCGCCCCTCATCCCTTCTAAGAAACCTTGGAAACCTTCAACAAGAAAAGAGTAGTAATGGAACCACTGCTCAGCCAAAAAGTGCAGCCGATCTAGCAATAGATTCACTAGCTAAAAATTTAACTATAAGCAATTGGGACGAGGTTGCAGATTTCTTCTCTTCTCAATTTAAAAAAACCGAAAATGCTCACAAAGCTTATCTGAGTTTATTAGATACACTCGCACTACCGCCAAGGATTCGCCCCACAAGAACAACATCACCTACTATTGTTACGTCCGGAAAGGTCACGCCGCCCCGCAACATGGCTTATGCCGAAAAGCACCTTCTTTCGCCTACTGATATACTATATTTAGGAGATGCCTGTCCCATTGATTTAAATGAAAAAACCACTATTTCAAAATTGGGACGCTTACTTAAAATCTCCCTTTCTCGAGGTCACTTTCCTGATACTGCCCTCTCATTACTTGAAAAAGGACTCAAGAAGATGGGAGGCTCAGATGATAACAACAAGAGAATGAACGCAGCCAGGCTGTTAATCAGCGCAGGGCTAGCAACTGAGGCAGGTAAATTCCTGCCAAAAATCGATGACTCAGATGATCCTAATGTACTCGATGTTATTGCTACTTATCATTTAGCTTTAAACATAAATGATTCCAAAAAAGATCACCTAGAGTTAGCTTGGAAAGCAGTCCAATTAATAATAGAAAATCCAAAAACTATTAGAGAAGATAAGGAGACGGCTCTTGAAAGAGCTGTTGAAATCGCTCCCAAGATAGAAAAAGAAAAAGGTTCAAAATGGCTAACTAAAAGTTTCACTGGAGATGCTAAACTTGGCCGTGAGGTTCTTGCAACTATTGGAGCAATAACTTCAAAAGGCAGGTCAGAACCTTCATCCTCTGCTCGCCTCCGTAGGCTCACTTTACAAAAAACTGCTGCAGAATCGTTAATTGGATTAAGTGAAATTAAACTCAATGAGTGGTCTGGAATATTAAATCTACTCGCCCAAAATTGGCTTTCAGAAGCTTCATATAGCTATAAAAAGGATGCCTCAAAAACCATGAGCCCGAGAATGAAATGGGATCAATATGGGAATATGTACTATGAAAATCTTAAGGTTAATCCTACCGCCATTCCAAGCAACGTGCCCGCTCCAATCGCCTCAGGTGAACTATTAAAAATTCGACCAAATGAAAATTGGATTCGCTTAATTGATGAAGACCTTAGACCTCAGTTTTCAACTTTATTTGCGCAACTCTTTCTTAAAGTGAACGAACCAGAAGAAGCATTTCCTTATATTCAGAAAATTTCTGATAATTACCCTGAAACAGGCAAAAAATTAGCTGAGGAATTTTTACGTGTCTGGACAGACAATCATGACCCCAACGCAAACCGCAATCGTAATTATCGTTACGGTTATATGTATGGATATAATCAACGAGCAAATTCGATTCCTTTGACACGTTCTAAGCAAGAACGAAATCTCACTGAATTAGCTATGTGGGTTGAAAAATTAAAATCATTACCAATAGGAGAAATTGATCAAAATAAACTCGCCGAAGCTTTCACTAAAATTCATAGCCGTGCAGAAGTCTATAAGATATCCGCAATTACTAAAGTATTTGGAAGCTTTAAAGAAATGAGCCCTTCGACTGTTGCCGCCTTAGCTAATACTATGCGTGTTAATCTCGCAACAGTGTGGCGTAACCCCAAAACTCAACAAGATGCCAAAACAAAGCGCAAAGATGCTGAAATTTTTGCCGAGGTAATTACAGGTTATGAAGACATAGATAATATTTTGGAAAACAGTATAGAAGCTAACCCTAATAACTGGCAGCTCTACTTGAGAAAAGCATGCCTAAATCTTGATAAGATAAACTTTCAACAAGAGTCACAAAAAAGCTCTACTTATACAATCGATCGAAACAACAACTATGAAGTTTTTAAGAAATCAGTTGAGCTATATATTTCGAATTTGACCGAAGAGGAGGAAACCACCGAACCTTTTGAACATTGGTTTTATGCGGCTCTCGGTGCTAGTGATCTGAATGCACTTCGGGAATCTCAACAACCGTCACCAAAAGAGATCGAAAAAATCAAAACTTCCCTTCTTGGATTACCTGGAAACTCGGCAGAACGACACCTTGCTCGCTTTGCAAATGCTTTAGCAGCAAGAATTAGTTCAGTAAAACCAGAACTTAAACAACGTTACCTAAGACATGGACTTTCAATAGCTGGTGATCATGAAAAGGCTACTGAAGCACAAAAACTATACAATTATTACAAAGATCTAACTTCCGAGATTCAGCTCGTTGGGAGAATAGATGGATCGAGTACCGTAGGACATGGAACACCATTTGGAATCTTCGTTGATATTAAACATACCAAAGAAATAGAACGCGAATCCGGCGGCTTCTCCAAATATCTTACAAATCAAAAGAATTCTAGTTACGCCTATAACTATGGTCGACCAACTCAGAATTACCGTGACAAATTTGAAGAAACTAGCCGTTCAGCACTTTCAGAACACTTTGACGTTATATCAATTACCTTTCATGACAGTAAAATCAGTTCAAAAGGAGCTGGCCAAGAAGGTTGGCGCCTCACTCCTTACGCGTATATTTTGCTAAAAGCCCGCACTCCAGAAGTGGACAAGGTACCTACCATGCAGGTTGACCTAGATTTCTTAGATACAGGAGGGTTCGTCATTCTTCCGATAGCCACTGCTCCAATTCCAATTGATGCCACCTCAGAGCTTGGTGACGCTCGTCCTACAGAAAACTTAAAAATTACTCAAATACTTGATGAAAGAGAAGCCGATCAAGGAATACTGAAAGTTGAGATTAAAGCCTCTTCAAATGGACTAGTTCCAGCACTGAACCAATTAATTAAACCTAAGGTTGGTGACTTTCTCCAAACAGATATTTCAGGAGGTGAAATTTCTGTATCTAAGCTCGACGCAGAATCGAAAGAAGGGAGCCCAATATCTGAAAGGAACTGGATACTAACATTCACTAAGCCAGAAAACTTATCTGCCAAATCCGGCCTTACTTTTAGCTTCCCCGAACCAGCTATAAAGACTAAAGAAATTCTTTATCAGCGTTATGATGACGCCGACTTAGTCTCTGCTAGCCAAACAATTCAACTGGAACAAAAATATGATAAAAAAAATTCTAAATGGATTTTCTTGATATTACTCATTTTGATTTTTTTATCTACTTTAGCTTTTAAACTTAAGAAGAAAGCTTCGTCTGATTTCGTTAAAAAGGAGGATCTTGCCAATTTTTCTGTTCCAAATGAAATTACTCCTTTTTCAGTTCTTGGGCTATTACGTAAGATTCATAAAGAAAAAGATTTTGCTAAAGACATTCAATTACAATTGAATGAATCCATTGCGTCAGTAGAAAAAGTATATTTTGATAGAGAAAATCAGCAGACTCTCAACCTGAAGGACATTGCTGAAGAATGGGTCAACCGGGCCGTATAATTAATTACTAAACCTAGATTTCTACGCTAGCAACTGACATTGCTGCCATTCCTTCTTCTCTTCCAAGAAATCCCATACACTCATTCGTTGTTGCTTTAATACCAATCAATTTGGGATCAATTTTCAAAGCATGAGCTATGTTTTTTTTCATTTCATCTGCATAAGGCAAAATCTTAGGCTTTTCAGCCACTAAGGTGCTATCGATATTTATGATAGAAGCTCCTAATTCATGAAGCTCTAAGGCAACTCGTTTAAGAATATCTAAACTGCATATTCCTTTGATAGATTGATCTGTTGGCGGAAAAAAATGGCCAATGTCAGGTAATCCTGCTGCACCTAGTAAAGCATCTGCAATTGCATGACTTAAAACATCCGCATCGGAATGACCATCGAGACCTTTTTCAGAAGGAATGTCAACTCCTCCAAGAATAAGTGGTCTACCTCCTACTAACCGATGAACATCGTAACCTATTCCTGATCTTGATCCCATTTCTTTTTATATTGTATTTTCCAAAGGTAATTTACCATTCCATGAACATATAGAAAGTTTTCCCTGTGTTACAGCACTCTCAATAAGGTCCACTCTTCCTCCAGCAGCTTCTACTAGAAGTTTTCCTGCGGCAATGTCCCATAAACTAATCACATCTTCAATATAGGCATCAAGACGACCACATGCAATATACGCTAAGGCCAAAGCAGCACTACCCATCATTCGAGACTTCCTAACGCTTGTTGAAATTTTTCGATACCGCTCGAAACCGGCATCCATAGCTTCTTTGGACTTGGAAAACCCAATAGTCACCACGGCTTCAGACATTTGTGACCGATCACTAGTATTAATTATTTTACCATTAAGTGTGGGCTTATTGCCAACTTCTACTGCCCAGAGCTCATCCATCATTGGATCATATATAACACCCAAAACCCATTGATCACCTTTAGTCTTTTTCAAAGCAATGGAAACACAGAAATGAGGAATGCCGTAAAAGTAATTAACCGTTCCATCGATAGGGTCAACGATCCAATGATACTCGCTTTGATCTGATATATTATCTCCCTCTTCCCCAATAATAGAATGTTCTGGAAAATGAGACAATATCACTTCAGAAATTATATTTTGGCTCAAAACATCTAATTCGAGTTTAATGTCATATTGCTCATAGGCATCCACAGCCTTATCCTTGTGATAGTGATCTCTCAACAATTGCCCTGCGGATTTAGCCGCCTCTACCGCGGTTTCAAGAAATTCACTCATTTTATATCCATTGTTTCTAATTTTTTAATGATTACTTCTGCAATTACTTGCTTCGATGATTTTTGTACGGGCTCCTGTACGCCTTGAGCATCAAATATAATCACCTCATTTTGATCCGAACCAAAACCTATATCAGTCCTCGAAATATCATTTGCGACCATGAAATTACACCCCTTTTCCTTCATTTTACTAATAGCGCTTTCTCTTAACTCATCAGTGTCTGCAGCAAATCCTACTAATATTCCATCGAATTCAAATTCTTCACGCATAGAACCTAGAATAT
>Ga0163111_10000477_pt1 | contig 23988 bp, 6 predicted proteins | sample CRUFie1St18metaG_FD_109645 | JGI IMG/M metagenome (GOLD analysis project Ga0163111, IMG submission 109645) | Marine microbial communities from the Costa Rica Dome - CRUD Field 142mm St18 metaG | ecosystem: Environmental > Aquatic > Marine > Oceanic > Photic zone | place: Costa Rica: the Eastern... | reverse complement strand
TTCGTGCCATGTCCATACCAATGAAGTCTCCAGACTTCTTATAGTTACAGTACATGGAGTAAATCTTATTAGCAGATTTGCTAGCAGCATCCTCATTTACAAACCTCCAATGAGCACAAATGTCGTTAGTGTAAGGGCGTACCAATAGCACTCCTTGCTCTCCCCTTCCAATACGATAAAGTTCGCGAGTTTCTTTGTTTGTAAAGTCAAGTTCCTCATAAGGAAGTTCATAGCAAAATTCTAGCATGGATCACCACTGGTGCTCTGCTAGCGTATCACACTATCAAGGACGTGTCAACCCTCTTCTGGTGGTGTTGGATTTGTATTAACATATGGAATGCCACCATTAGGTTTGATCACATATGCTGGAATGTGATGCATTGCATCAGGGCAGTTCTGTGGTTGTGGGAACCAGTCGTAACAATTGTCCACTGCACTCTGCTCATTTGGGAAATAATAGTATACTGTCTTTAGTTCAAAGATTCTATCAATCTCTGCTTCTGGAATGATATCTTCGTACCATGCAAAAATTTCCGCTTTCTTAGTATCAGATAGTGTATGATACTGACTATTATCAATAACAATGACGTATTTCTCAGCAATAGCAGCATAGTCTGCTACTAACATTGCTTCTGTTTTAGGATTTAAAGAGATTAGCATTATCCTACTTCTCCTTCTTCAATAATGGACAAGATATCATCAAGAGACTTATCATTAGTTTGTACTCTATGTACTCTACTTACAGGCATCTCATCAATTGCTTGAGTAGAAATAGCAATAGCAAGATAGTTAGTGATTCTATCTGCAAATTTACTGTATACTATTTGATTCATCTTATAGACATGATTAAATTCATCAGATAGATACTCCTTGCCATCTTCCATTGCTTCATGTTTAGATGGTGTTACTGGGAATTTTACATCATTAGCAGCAGCAGAGCTCTGATCTTCTGGTAAATCTCTCAACTTCTGACGATATGTTCTCCAGTTTTCTTTTTGAGCATCAGTGAGTGGTACATCACCAAGTTGTGTCCAATCACTGTCCATGAGTAGAAAGTTTCTAATTAGAATAACTTTATTCCAATTAAGAATAGCACTCTTTGCAAATGCTCCTGCTAACGATCTTTCTAAATCGTTTTCTTGTCCTACTCTATACTCTGTATACTTTTCTAAGAGACGATTATACAAATCATCTACTTCATCAGTAAATGGTGATAGATCAAACTGATAAGAGACCCACTTGTATACACCAGTCTTCTGCTGACGTTGATACTTGGTCTTGTTCATCTTTGCCGTACCATCCTTGTACTTGACAAAAACTTCTAGTTTATCTTTATCAGAATCCCATAGAGGATACAAGATGGGAACAATGTTGTCTGCCCAATATGAGTCATCAATTGTCTTGATAACTCCGTCAACTTGAATGTTTTTATCAAATGCATTCAAGTACAATGCTGTTTTTGATGGTGATGCGATGTCCATGTTTATACTGTCTTATGAATCCATCCTGTTAAAATGTATTTATCTTGGGAAAATACAGTATTTCCCCTATGTGTATGGGTGAATGCCGCTGGCCAAATTACAACTCTGCCTTTTTTTGGTTGTACTCTTCTTTTTTGATAGATGAACTCAGTTTCTGCTTCACCTACAGGCATATCATTGAGATATATTGTCCATACTAATTCACGACTAGAAGCATGATATGCGGAAGTTTCATAATGCCAGTCATGATAACCACCACCAGGAGGTGTTTGCTGAAACTTAATGATATTAGTAATCATTTTAGTTGGTCTCAATGTAGCAAATTCAGTAGTATAACTTGCAACACAACATTTTAAATATTCTCTTACTTGCTTGGATATCTCACTCTCATGTTCATTGAACAAATATTGATAATCACTACGACCTAACTTTCCATGTGGAAATTGTCCCATACCACAATCTACATTCATCCATCCATTATTTTCTTTTGCTTGCAGACATTTCTCAATTACATCATCACACATCTGCGGTGGGAAGAAATTATCCCAGATACCAATAAAATCGTCAAAATCAGCCACCAATTTCTCAGGTGGAAAAATAAAATCTGCCATTAATTTAAAATGCTTTGATTAGGTATTTAACTCTATGATACTTAGTGATTAGCGGAATATCTGCTTCAGATACAACTTGTGCTGTAGTAACAATAGGTGTGGATGATGACATTGTAAACGTTCCATCCGTAACTGTCAAGGATGCATCTTTCACAGTAACAGTTCGTCTTACCTGATTGATACCCACATCGGAATTAATTGGTAATCCAGCATCATCTAAGTTGCCTTGTAAAGATGCTCCACCAGTAGAAACAAATCTATTGATAATTTGTGGATCATAGAACAATGTAATGGCAGCAAGACCATAGTTATCAGCATTTGCGGTAGCATTGTCATTTGCACCAGTTGGTCTATCTTGAGATAGAATGAGTGTAATACCACTATCTCTTATTGAAGAAGTTTCTGCAACTGATATATCAATTGCTTGCCATGATGGATCATTATTTGAGGCAAGTAATATTTCGCTGAACAGTGTCGTGTTTGTTGATCCTTGTTTTTGATAGAATAAATTCAATGCTTCATCTGGATTTTCACCACCATTTTGTCCACTGCCTCTAATAATTGTAAATCTTATCTTATTGACAGCTGTCATATCAAAATCACCAACAACTAGTTGTCTATCTCCACCAGCATCTGCCGCAGCACCAGTAAAATTGATATACTGTGTTATTTTACCTCCATTAAATGGAATATTGGCAGAACCAAATCCAGCAGAACTACCAGTTCCTATACCAAAGGCTCTTTGTTTTAAATTAGGATCAGTAGAAGACTGCCAAACAGGGGCATTAAATGGAGCTCCAGTAGGTGTACCATTTGTAGTACAATTAAAATATTTACCAGACGGATTTGTAATTTCACCTGGAAGTGTTGTGCCTGCTTCTTGACCAACATATCTGACAAAGATGTTACCTCTACTACCATCTTGTCCAGTGCCACCACCGTTACCAGCAGATTGTAATGATACAGAAACAGGAACTACAAGATCAGAAATAGTAATTATGAGTTTAGAACCTTGTCCACCGCCACCACCAGTATCTTCATAATTTAATTCTGTAATACTATATTCAATTTCTACATATCCATCTGTTGTTGGTAGAGAACCATTAGTATCAAGAGAAACTGCACCATCCCAAAAATCACTTCTAAATGCCGATGCACCACGGCGTCCACCTGTACCACCACCATTACCATTATGTCCAACACCTGCCTGTCCACCAACACCACCATTACTTTGTCCGACGACGCCGCATCCAGCACCACCACCGCCTCCACTACCAGCAGTACAACCACCAGATGATCCATTAGAACCATCAGCAAAGTCTATTGCACTGCTGCTGGTGACAAGACTTGTTGAAGCAGGACGATGGTTTCCACCAGGATAGCAACCATCAGTAGTACCACCACCGTTGAAACCACCACCTGATCCACCGCCGCCGCCACCGCCGCCAGCTCCTGCAATTAGTGTACCATCCAAAAATAGTCCAGTACATCCACCGCCACCGCCACCAGTTGCGCCGTTACCCCATGCACCAATTCCACTATTACCACCATAGGTTTGACCACCACCAATACCACCAGATGCTGGTCCTGCTTCCTTTCCAGTTCCGTTGTTACCATCAACATTGTTGAATCCAGCGTTACCTTTTTGACCAATTTCCCAAGAAAGTGTTCCTGATGTTGTAGTTAATGTACCGAGAAGTCTCGCAGCTCTACCACCATAACCACCAACAGCACCAGATTTGCCACTAGTTGATGTTGGGTGACCTGGCCATGATCCACTACATGTAGAGTTAGCATTTGGGTTACCTGAACCACCACCACCGCCAGATAGTCTTACAGTAATTTGTCTATTAGTTTCACTTCCTGAAGCGGTAGGAATAGTCCAAGAACCATTACTAGTATATGTTGTAGTTGGTACATTAGTTGTACTTTCAAATGCTGTTGATGCACCATTACCACCTCTGTTTAGAGGTGTTGGATTAAGCGCACCTCCACCTCCTAAAGAGAATGCTCCTGCACCACCTTGACCACCATCTTCACCATTAATACCATTAGTAGTAGAGAATTCAAATCTAGAATCTGTTACTAAAGAAATAGGAATGGACAACGTTCCACCTTGACCACCTGCACCACCACTATTTCCTGCTTGTCCACCACTACCACCATTTGCAGTAATGGTATATAAATCTCCATCAACGTCAAGAGTAACTGATGCTGATCCACCATTACCACCATCAGTGTCACTATCAGCACCTCCACCACCTGGAGCTTCTAAAATAATTTGTATTCCAATAACTGTACCTAAATTTGGATTCGGAATAGGAACAACTGCACTTGATGGTGTAGTGATAGTTTCACTAGCTATTGTGATAGCATTTCCTGGAATTTCAAACTCTGCTTGCTTACCACCAACTAGTGTATTATTATCAATAACATATGCTCTTGGTGATTGTGTAATTTCTTCTTCTACAAAATAACCACCAGCTAATTTTACATTAGCACCTGACGCAACAACTGCATTATTAATTGGTGGTGTTTCGTTTGGTCTTGGTAGTACGTTAAAATTAGTTGCACCAAATCCAGCAGCTTCTACTGTAAACACTCCAGCAAATTCAGCAGGTGATACATTTGAAGCTACAATATTATCACCAACAGCAAAACCATGATTTCCATCTGTATTAAAAGTAATATATCCACTAGAAGGATCGTATGTTACACTTGCTAAAGGAACTGATGGTGATTCGGAAACCGCATAGTTATACGATGCATCTTTTTCACCAATACCAGGAGTATTGCCATATGTCGCAATCGCTGGACTTTGCAATCTCGTACCAATAATACCATGAGAGTGACCTAAAGGATCACCGCCAGCACCTTCTGGTTCAAATTCAATAATATTTGCTCTACTATCAATGTAATTAACAGCATACTTATCTACTTCAGATGGTCCTAATTCAGCACGTCTGGTTGCATCTACTTCAGCAGATAAAATTCTATGTTGATGTCGTGGTGGAAATGAGAAAGTATGATCATCAATTGGTCCTACTCTATACTTTACAAAACCATCTGCATATGCTGATACATCAGCAACAATATCAGTGTATCCTGTAGTTTTTACATCACCAACATTAAAAAATTCTCCACTATCAACTAATACATTCTTTGCAATGTACCATTTTCCACCAATCTGTCCTACAAAGTTATTAATAGCATTTTCTGGTGTTGCTGTTCCAGCACCATTTACATTACCAAATCCTAAAATTTTTCTTTGTCTGTAGTCTGGTAGATTAAATGTTCCAATATTATATGGATAATCATTCAGAGAAAAACTCTTTGATAGTGAAATATCTGGATGTAGTGCTGAAGATGGTGCAACAAATGACCAAGTATATTGTGATGCTGAAAAAGTGCTTAAATCAATGTTATCAGGAAGTGTGACTTCATATGCAAATTCTCCTGTTTGTGCTTGAGAAGTTACATCTTCAGTTGGTTCAACTAAAGGATATATTGTATTAGTATTGAGAGCTGCTCCTGTATTAGTAGGAAATTGCCCCATAGTATTGAATCTTAATGCAGTATTATAAGGATAAGGCATTTGAACGTTTACCTTATCATTAGTAGGATCCTTATAAAACTGGAAGAATAGTTTATTGTTAATGATGTAAGATCTTCTCAATCCACCAGGATCTGCAGATTGAGTGACAGTTACACCAGATGCGCCACCATATCTATTTCTAATAGATGAATATAAAGTTGGATAATCTCTAATTTTTAAAGATCTACCATCACAATATAAGTGATTTCTGTAAGTATAATCAGGATCCTCACCATCTATTTGTTGATCAGTGCCAACAAACACAGGAAGAATTGTACCGACTGGACTGTGTTGTCCATTTTTGTCGGCATAGTAATTTAAATATTGATTCCTGTACGTTGCCATCTGTTAATACTTAATCAAAAACTCTTGAACTAAAAATGGTTGGATGTAACTATCTGCTTTGTTTTGTTCATTGATATCTATCTGGATAGTAGATACAATATCTGTTGCAGGAATATTTACAGCATTAGTCTTTACCAAAAACGTGTGATCATCTTGTTCAAATGGAACAAAATGTTTGTGATTACACTCATCACCATACTCTTGTACATCAGTAACAACATTATTTACCGCACCAAATGTAGGGTCATTTGGAACAGAATCAAAAGGAACTTGAGTAGCTTGTGATACAGTTGATGGTGTGTAGTTAGCAGGAACTGTTTGAATCCTTGCATTTGATGATGGTGGTGAGCATATTGCAGCACCAACAGGACATGGACTAGGAGTTGTACATCCCATTGTACCAGTGTAACGGATGTTACCACAGTTTCCAGAGTTGCCTTCCCAGATAGGAAATCCTGATTGAGATCCACCAGTAGCACAACCAAATGTACCTTGACCAGGAATATTTCCAGGAATCAAACACTTACTTTGAACATCAAAGGTACATCCAGACCAACATGCACCATAGTATTCCAAAATATCAGGAGGAAAAAATGTACATGGATATGACTCTCTTCTTTCTTGGAAAGCAGTAGCACGTCTTGATGCTGTTGCTTGACATAAAGGTTGTGCGGTATTGTTTGCCCAAGACATAATGCATAATGTAGACTTGGAAGCATATGAATTTCTACCAAAGAGACCAAACTCATTTCCATTACTAGCAGCAACTCTAGATCTTTTACCATCATGGAAGTGAGCATGAGGTTGAAACGCTGTATGCAATACCTCTGATTCTTCTGTATAGTTACCAGTAGCTCTAGTAAATCCTGGTTCACCAGTAATTTCTAAAGTTTGTGTTGGAATAAAAAAGTTTCCTTGATATTGAACTTCAAACACTGTACCAATATTTGTACTAACTTCCAGTCCAACACCAGATTTTGTAATCGTTTGACCAGAATCATTTAACAAATAAGTATCAACATAGTCACCTAAGTTTGATGCATTTGATGTTCTAATACTTTTAGCACCTAGATCAGGAACTTGAAATTGGTTATCTAATAAATCAGTATCAGGTTTTTTATATCTACAACTAACACCAACTCCTAAAACTTCTGCTAACTGTGGATAAATCTCTGCTTGATATACAGATCCATCACATCTAAGATAACCTGCAGGTAAATCTCTCAAAGTATTAGGATCGTCTGGATCAGTTGATGACAATTGATTAGACCAGTTGATAATAGATCCAGTTAGTGTTCCTAACTTTGCTCTTTCTTTGCTATAAAATACTGCCATATTAATATGCTCTGATAATATACAGTACAGTTAGAGATGGTGTATTAGGATTAACCTGTACGCTTAATCCCCTGTCAACATTGATAGGTTCAACATTTCCAGTCGTCATATTATTTATCAGAATAGTGCCAGGCAAATCCATCTGACCTCTAGACATTGTTATGTCAACAGTAAAATGGTTGTGAGATCCAAGTGAGTTAGATGTGAATGCATCAGCACCATGATTCAATGTAGTTGGATATGGAGTATCTCTACCAGCACCAACAGCACCATAGTAATCTTCTGGATCCGTAATAACACCAGATCCACCACCATCGGGACCAGGGTATACTGTCTCAGTTTTAAACAAATCATCAATAGCAATAGCAGGAGTTCTTGGACTAAATTGACTAGCAGGAAATCCTAGTATGTCACCAGAAGTATATCCTTCACCTAAAACATTAATAGCATTAACTTTATATCTAGTATTATCAGGAGTACCACCATTTACAGCGATACCATCCAATGCGATCGGATCAGGATCAAGTTGTGTATTGGGAAGACCAAGATTAATTCTTCTTGGTGTATTAAAACTAAAGTTTAAAAAGTCACCTATTTGATATCCTGTCCCTTCTTCAACAATTTCAACAATTTTATATCTAGTATCGTCTGGATACTGAAAACCATCTGTAACGGTGCCAATTCTTAAAATACCAGCAGAAGTAGCACCACTGTTGTTCATTTGGGTATTACCAAGATTTAGAGCAGCTCTTCTATCAGTATTAAACAAACACTGTAATGTTGCTCCAGGAGTAAAACCATAACCAGCTTCAACGACTTCAATTACTCTCCATCGTGCGTTAGGAGGATAAGCAGCATTTGCGTTGGGACCTCTTGCTGGTTCAATTCTAAGTCTAATTTCAGCTCCTCCTCCATTTCCATCAGATGATACTAATGTACCATCATCTGATTTGCAAGTGACAACTGTAAAGTCACTGTAATCATTCCAAAATTGAGCAGAATCACCATCAGTAGAATAGAACCAATCATTATTTCCCATACCATCACTATTGTACCAACCATCAGGTCCTGGTCCATTTGTCCATGCTGAGTCATCTTCAACAGCAGTAATTTCATTATGATAACCTTCTAATGTAGCAGCAACAATACCAGCACCTTGAAGAAATGGTTGTTTCCATGGTTCTAGTCTTATTCTCAGAACCATACCAGTTCCACTACCACCAGTCATATTAAATTCTTCTTCTACAAAATCAGTTCCATCAGTCCATAGTTGTTTTTGATCACCATCATTACTATATGCCCAACTGTTTATAACTCCTGGATAATAATTACCACTACCAGTAATACCTTCATTAGGATTATCTCCACCAAGTGAATCTTGTTGTAAAGAAAAATCTCCAGCAATAGGAGAGATTCCACCTGTTGCTAATGAGGGATCAGGCCATGCTTCAAAAGTAGCATTGACAATAATTCCTGTACCAGATCCTCCACTTAGAGGAAAATTACCAGTAACAGAGTCATTAATATCACTCCAACCCATGGATCCAGATAAGTATGCCCAGTTACCCACATTCTTTGGATAATATCCATCAGCTTTAGTAAGATTCTCTCTCAATTGGAATGTATTTACTGCACCTGCAGGAGGTACAAAGGTTACGCCCTCTCCTCTTCTATAACCTGGAACTTGATCTGATATGTAATAGTTTCTTTGACCTAGATAAATTCCTGGTGGTGGGAATGGAGCGGTAACTGCTGGTTGTTCTACGTTTACAATACAACTATTATCATCTTGATATTCAACAGTATTACCATATTGTCCAACCGTTCTACTTCCTGTTGGAGTAATAGGAATTACGTCAGAGTCATCAGAATAATTTCTAAATGTAGATAATGTGGGCAAACTATTTGCTGTAGGATCATATGCTGTCCAAGTTACTTCTCCTGTATTAAATCTATCTGCTTGTTCTTCATTAGAATTAAATCCAATATCAGCACCAGTAACAAATTCACTGTCCTGAACATCAAAGTTACCTGCTTCAAACAATCCAAGATAACCACCACCAAGTTCAACAGATGGGTAGAAACCATCAGTAGGTCTAGAATGACTATGACCTGGTGTATGCTCAACACCAAGTTTTCTAGGAATAATTCTTAGAGTGTCAAAAAATGTTGGTTCTTCAAAAGCAATACCTTTAATCTTTCCTGCCAATGTAGAACTAACTTGTACAGAGAAATTAATATCAATATATGATATAACATTTGTTAGTGGTTGCTGAGCAGACTCAGCACCGTTTAAAGAAGTATATGGTCCAACAACAAACAAATCAGTTGGATCAATCAAACTAGTTTCTAAATCAATTAATGATTGTCCAGAAAGATTTGGCAAATTAAACACATCATCATCATTATAATTTGGATAACTATTTGAAATTCCAACAAAAGGTTGTCCTGGTTCTACAAGTGGACCATATAAGTTACCCAATGTCTGTGCTAACAATGGATAATCTTTTGCTCGCAACTGCTGACCTCTCATGACAATCCACCCTTTAGGGATTGCATCAGAGGTTAAAGCAGAAGTGCTAGAACTACCAGTCCATGGCATAATGGTGCCGATAGGACTGGCTTTTTGTGCTTTGATTCTGTTATAACTTGCCATTTGTTTGTATTAGACCTCCATTAGCCACCAACCTTGTACACTGGTTGGAATTCCGATTTGATTATTACTATCAGTAGAACCGAGATAGATCAGAGCGAATGCAGCATTTGCTGTTTGAACAACTAATTCACCAGAAGGATATGGTGTAAGTCTATCACCAAATAGCGTACCAGTGTTGTCTCCTTGAATTGGTGTTCCACTAGTTTCAGGGGTTCTAACGACAAGTGTGGTATCATACTTAAGATTACCACCAACGTCAATCAATCTAACAATGTCACCAGTTTGTGCTCCAGATGGTAGAGTTACAATCAAGGTTTGTGTTGCTTGTACATTGACCATATAAACAATATTTGATATCAGTTGTAGATCTCCTTCAGGTGATGCTGCAGAAATATATCTGGTGTGTCTTGCACCACTACTTGTGTAGTAATTAGTAAGACCAAAGGCATCAACAGAACGATCTCGGTTGATATCAAAAGTGCTTCCGCCATTAATTCCAAGATTTTGTACAGAAAATACAGAATCAGGACCAGGAGTAGCAGATGCTTCACCTGTAATAGTTAGGGAAGTTTTAATTGTGCCATTTCCAAGGTTATCAATAGAGAACGATGGATCACAAGACAGTGTTGTAATAACGTTTTCTGGGCAAGATGATGGATATAAGAAGAAGTCACCTCTTGCAATTACACCAGCATCCCAGTTTAGTAGACCTTGGTGATCAGCATGACCATCGTCGTTAGTAAACTTGAATAGTTCAGTCTGTTTTACAGAATCATAGATGATAAAGTCACCACCACCCATCGTAAAGTTATTGGTGACATGCAAGCTACCCTGCCTGTAAGACTTAGCACCATCAGAAATTTGCTCATCCATGACAGACTCATGAACTTTGCCATATAGTCTACCATTTACAACAGTTAGAATCTCTTCATCATTAGACTTATTGCTAAATCTCAACCACTGCTTATAATCTAGTTTTTGCTGTGAAATATATCCTCTCTCTAAGATTACAGAAAGATAATCTGTAGGAGAACCACTGACTTGTCTTTGTCTGATCTCAGCATCATTAACACGAGACCACGTTTCATGTTTGATAATTCTTCTTACAGAATCACCAATATTATGACTCATTGTGACTGTTCCCTCTTGAGCACGTTGTGCGACAAGAGTAGGAATATCACTATCAGGAGCGATAACAGCATCAATTACAAGGAATTCAAGTTGTCCAGCACCAGTAAAGGAAGCAGTAGGACCAACAGCAATAATATCACCAACTGCAAATCTTCCAGATCCTTCACCAGCAGACTGAATAGGAATTTGTAGCAATGATGGATTGCTACCAGTTGCTGTTGCTGCTCTAATAGTAGTAGCAGGACCATTCTCCTGAATGGTTTGAGGATCAACGTAGTAACCATAAGCAACTACATCATCTAAATCAACTACATTCTCAATTGAAGCAACATTAGTGTAAGAGTTATTACTAGACCAAGCTAGTCCTACATCAAATCTACCAGCGTAAGTTCCAATTTCAGTAGTTCCAGAGCATGTGTTAACATCAAATGTCTCGTTACCTACACCATCAGTGAGAGTTAGACGTTCGTCTCTCTCAATAATTAGAGTGACGCTACTAGCAGAAGATCCACCAACAAATGGTTGATTGAGGTAAATAACACCACCAAATACAAAGTCAACCTCAGTATCTTGAAGAACTTTTACAGGGCAATTATCAGTAACAATTTTTACAGAATCACCTGGTTTAATATCTGCTAATGTTTTATTAGATGATGTAACACTTACTCCATCAATGACTCTAGATCTAGATGCAATGTCACCAGTAATTTGAACAGCATTTGCAGTTCCACAACCACCCTTAAGTGTAAGTGTGTTATTAATAACAGTATTACCTAAGATGGTAGTGTCTCCTGTTACAGAGTTAACAACAAATACATCACCAGCACTACCTGCAGAACAATCACTGGAGATAATAAATTTCTGCTCATTTGCCTCTAGAGGTGCAACAACCTTGATATATTCTGGAACAGCGGATTGGTCATCTCTATCAATGATAACGTAATCATTGTTAGTGAGTGCTCCACCAAACTCAGAAAGATATACATTATCGTTAGGTCCAGTGTTATCTAATGTTTGCTCAGTCCATGTTGCATCAAACTGTACGTTAACCTTGTAGATAGGTGTAGTATCAGCGTGATTTTCTAGGACACCACCAAATGCACCGAACGGACGACGCTTGACCTTAATATAATAAGGAGAAGCATTGATTCTAGTTAGTTCTACAATCTGTAGAATTTCTGGATGACCTGTTGCAGAAGAACCAGATCCAACAACAGCACTGTCAATAATGATATAGTCATTAGTTGCGAAGTATGGATCACCATTTAATTTGAGTGGTTGATTCTTAAGTGGTAAGTAGAACTCATCACCAGATAGAGCAACTAGCTCAGTTGGTTCAACAACACCACCGATGTTGACTGATTGCTGATAAGCAGCAGAACCCCAAAGTCCAGCACCAGCAGTATCAACTTGGTTATATCCTTCCGCTCCAAATGGATCTACAACTAATACGTTGAGGATGTCAATGTTCTTATTGAATAGAGTATCACTTAGAACACCATCATCATGACCGACAGGATCAGTACCCATCTGTCCTCTAGCACCATCAAAGGAGAATGATGCAACTCCACCACACATTGTGATGTCGCCTTGGAATGTAGCAGAAGCAATAACTTCTAACTGGTTGTTAATAGTTGTCTTACCACCCTGACCTGCAATATTAATCTCAGATGCATTAGTTGCAAAGTTGAGAGTAGAAGGACCGCCAGTATTAGAGAAGAAATCAACCTGTGATGCCTGTGACTTGAGTGATACAGTGTCACCAATTCCTCTACGGAATCCAAGCCACATATCACCATCAACTCTGAAGTTTCTAGTCTTAATCTTGGTGTAAGATAGATCTTCGTTGGTGTTAAGATATGCACCACCAATTTCTACTTTAGAAATATTTGTAGCAGGAGTATCAGGTGTAACACCTAAGTAAATGTTACTATGAAGTGATCCTCTACCAATATTAATGAACTGGTCTTCAGTTGTAGTATTACCAATATTGATGTTCTCTACATTTTGAACGAAGTTTAATGTTCCAGTGAATGTAGAATCATTGATTAGGTTGAAAGTACCTGTAGTCTGAGAAGTTCTGATCTCAGCAGTTGTACCATCATCACCATTGACTTCAATGTCATGCTCAAAGCGAGCATCATCAGTAAATCTAGATGTGCCATCTACAACCAGAGCTCTGTCTAGTTGAGAGTTATCAACATTAATACCAACACGACCACCGTTTGTAGTAGCAACACGTAAGACTGCCTCAAGATTAGGAGTCTCACTATCACCACCAACTAAGAATGCGTTATCAACAGCAGTCTTATCGCGATCAGCGAAGTTAGTATGATCTAAGAAATCACCTGTAACTCTACCACTAATGAATGCATTACCAACAACATCAAGGTTTGCACGAGGATCAGTTGTAAGGTTATCAACCCATGCATTTGTGTATGCACTATGTGGAGCACGAGCAACAGTGTTGATACCTAACTTATACTCACCAATACTCTCGGTTTCAGTTCTAAGTGCTTCAGCACCAATAACTCCAACTTCCTTGAAATTAGCATTAGAGAATTCAATAGTTGGTTGATCAGCACCACTAGGAGTTCCAGCAATAATTGTTTCCCAAGGTTGTGTATCCTGTGGAATTTGATCAATAACTTGGAAGTGACAGTAGTTATTTGTTGGATTGAATGGATCACCAGGTTTGGAAGCATATACTGTCCAAGTAAGATTCAGTCTAGGATCATAGTAGAAATTCTTGATTCTAATCTGAGATGCAGAGGTAATTCCAATGTCATTACCAACTGCAAGTGCAACACCACTATTAAAGTCTCTAAATTCAATCTTAACAACATTAGATCCGTCAAAGACGATGTTATCAATGGTATTATTAGCAAGATTTTGGAAGTAGTTTGCAAGAACCCATGCAATAGATCCATTCTTACCAATTTCAGCTCCTTTGAATAGAACATCACCAGGAGCAGGTAATACACCACCATAAGTGATATATTGTGATGCATTGATTCTAGAACCACCAGAAGCAATTAATGGAGTCTGGTTAGGAGTAATATTAGATGCAATACCAGCAACAGTATGTGTCTGGAACATGTAACTCTGACCATTTCCTCTAGCATTGAACTGGAAGATAGCAGAACGGATTCTATTCTTGCTTAGTCTGATATCACCCTCGGTTGGAGGAGCGAAAGAAGTTCTATCTAGACCCTCATCTTGCTCCAGTTGAGTTACAGGATCAACAGAGGATACATTAGAACGAATAATGAGTGCATCACGAGACTGTGTTAGATCTTCATCCTGAACAGCAACGATTAGTGGAGATTCAAACGTATTAACAAGTTCTCCATCACCACCAACAACAGTGATATTTTGATTGAAGGTTACTGGAGTATCAAAAGTAGTAACTAGACCGCCAATTGTATCATCCTCGTCTCCATCATCTGCTAGTGTTGCTCTATCAATAAACGTTTCTTCACCAGTAATAGCGTTGATTCTTCTGTTACCGATGTAGAGGTCACCCTGAGAGTTAATACCAGTGTAGAAGACGATACCACCGTCTTGTTTCTTACTTTGTGCGTAGAAGTCCTCATCAGGTGTTAAGACAACTTCCTGACGCGCTGGGAGACCTGTAGAGTAGTTACCAGGACCGAATCCAAGGTATTCAAACGTATGGTTACCTGCACGAGCAATAGATGGTCTTCTAAGTTCAATGTAGTAACGCTGATCAGCTAGAACTGTGCTGTTACCAGCGATAGGAATACGACGATCTTCAGAACCAGAAGTAGCATTACCATCTTGTGCCTGGATAGCATTTGAACCACTGTAGTTGTTCATGATAAATGCTGGTTGATTTGTTAGATCTTCCATAAGTTCTCTGGTTACAGAGTTCTTAAAGTCGTTAACAGAAACCAAACCATGGATGTAGTTATCAGCAGCAGAGGATGTAGATGGTGGATCAATCAATCCAGCATAGTAATCTTTTTCTGCCTGAGTTGTACCAGAATTCTTAAACCAAAGAGGATCATTTCTAAAGTTTAGAGGATATAGTTTGCTGACTGGTTGAGAGAACTTAAACTTCTTAAAGTTGTTAGTTACACCAGCACCAGTTGGGAATGGTGAGATATTACCACGGAGAGCAGTAATGTAGTAGATACCATCTTGCTGACCAGCAATTCTACGCTGTAGTGTTTCATATCCAAAGATATAGAAGGTGTCTTCAATGACGCCTGCATCCTCAACACTATCAACATAGTATTCAACACCAGCGTCATCTTGAATAGTATCACCAGGGGTGATAGTATAAACGTTAGCGCCGTTTTGCTTGTAGAAAAACTCAGGATTATTTTTTGCGATTTGAGTCTTCAGAGGTAGGGATTTACCCATATCTTGATCCTCAAGCATGTCAGCAAAAACAGTGCCTTGAGTGAATCTTGTGTTAGCATACTCACTGTACTCAAGTTTACCACCACGGATATTCTTGATGATTAGATAGTGATCACCACCAACTGTGAAGTAAGCATGAATGTTAGCAAGACCAGAAGAATTACCAGCAAAACTTACTGCATTTGCAGAATTTGCTAGGTTTTCAGTCTTACTTACACTGAAAATTCCACCTTGAGGAGCAGTGATCTTAACTGTTGTTAGGATCTCATTTCTCAATCCAGGGAAATTCCTAGAGTCAATAGTATGATCATTAACAGTTAATTCAAGATACTTGATAGAAGCATCTAGATTATCTTCTACATAACGACCAGACTGGATGGTTGCCTGAACACCAGAAGAGAATCTTGCAAATGATCTGTACTCAATACCTGCACCAGTTTGATCTTTCTTGTATGGATCATATTGTGCTTCAAGGTTGAGGTTATTTGCAGAGAAATCTGCAGAGGTGAAACCAATGAATTCACCAGCTTGTACTGGGTTCTCAAAACGAGCACCATATACTGTACCAACAACTGGTTTTAATAGAACTTTCTGTGGTACTAACTTACGAGTATCGTCAGTTCTAGTCTTAAGAACGAAACCACTGATAGGATCTCTTGCGTTCTCAAGATACTTAGGAATGACCATACGAATCTTGTATGTTCTGTCATCCTTATCACGATTATCTTCTAGACGTTGATACCACATATCAGTGGATCTCTGTCTATCTGAGTAATCAGACTCATTAATTCTCCAGAAGATATTATCCTTCTTGACACTATCAGGTTGTCCAGTAACTTCATCCTTACACTGAATAAACCACTTACCTGTGTCAGTTGTAGCATCAGTGAAACCAGGATCAAACTTCATCGGAACACGACGCTTGTTCGCGAACACATCAAAGATTAGTCCTGCTTGTCCAGATGCAAATACAATTGGATCAGCTCCACTGATTGAATTTGCATAAGTCTCGTGAATAGTAAATGTCTTACTATTCTGATATCTTACAAAGAATTCAACCTTAGGATTAATTCTACCAACATTAGCATCATTAACATCAGTGACAGCAACATTAGAGTTACCAGCAAACTGACTACCAACTAGTGGTAACTGTCCACCTTCAATTGCTCTAATGAATACTTTCTGAGCTTCATTAGAAGATAGAGATGCAGATGGTCTGTCAAAGATATGAGAAACATCAGTTTCAATACCAGCAACAACTGAGGTACTCAAAGATCCCTTATAGTTGTGTAGATCGTACTTTTCATCTAGGATGAATTGGTACATATCAATTTCAACATCAGAGTCAATGCTATCTGTCTCAGATGCGTAGATATAGATACCTGCTGCAGCATTTTCTTTGGAAGTTGCAAGCATTAATCTAGTTTGATCACTGCCATCAAAGAATGTAGTAGCACCGTAGTTCTCTGGTTGTGTTACTCTACCAGGAGCAATAACATAATATGTTCTGTTAGTCTCAAATCCGTTAGGTAGTCTAACAAGACGCTTATCAACATCAACATACTTACCAGTTACAACATCAAAGCGAGGACGTGGTACAAGTCTGACTGGAGTTCCAGTTTCAAACTTGTGTGGGTCAGATGGGTTACCACCTGTGTCAATTGTGAATACAGTAGCTCTAGATGCCAGTAATGCAGTGTTAACTGTCTGCTCTTGTCTTACAACTGTGCCAAGACCACTGTTAATAATAGTGGTGATGTTACCAACTAGAGTTTCAATAGCATCAGCAGTACCAGAACACTCTCTGTAAGATGGAGAAGTTAGAGTATCTTGAATGACTTCAGGACCATCTGCCTCAGGACCAACAATTACAGTATCTGGTAGTGTGTCTGCCCAAATACCCTTAGAGTATACAAAGTAGAGGTCAGTTGTGCTGCTAGTTTGTAGAGCATTAACAATGTTACCCTCATTCAATCTAGAACCATTAACACCAAGTTCAATCTGTGTATTACTTACGATTCTCTTGACATATGTTCCTTCAGGAATGTTGGTATAGATTGGAGTTGCATTATCCTGTAGAAGTCCGTTGACAAATGCTGGGTTAGCAGGATCTGTTTGACCTCTAGAGTTATCATATTCAACAACACTCATACCAATAATGATGCCACGAGTATCATTAACGTCAACAATTGCACTACCAGCAGTGGTAGAACAATCAAATCCTAGAACGTCAAAGTTTCTCATGGCAGCAGTTGCCATTTGACCGACGTAATCCCATGCATCTAGAGTTTCAGTCTTCTCACCATCAATGTACTCTAGGTTGTTACCAACGTAGTATGCTTCACCTGCTTGGATGCTATTGATGTTACCACCAAGTCTGAGGTCATTAACAATAGCATCAACGATGTAAGTAACGTCACGGAAACACTTGGATGCTTCGTTGTTGACAGTAAAGTCACCTGTGTTAAGAGGAGGTAGTCCAGCAAGTGTGCCACCAACAATTGCATCCTGTAGGATATCAAATAGTGTCTCAATAGATCCACGAACGTTTGCACAATCCCACTCACCATTGTTTAGAGGTGGTAGATTGTCTAGATCACCATCATTTAGAGAGTTACATACGATGTCAACCAATGCGTTGACAGTTGCAAGAACATCAGAACAGTTACCATCTGCATATGCAGTTGGTTGATACTTACCAGAAGCTCTAGGATATGCGTGAGTAGTTACATTCTGATCTTTAGTACACTTAAAGATGAGTGACTCTTCCTTAAGTTTAATGCTTGTTCCTACCTCTAGATTGTGAGCACCAATAGTTAGAGCAGTAGTTCCAGTTGCAGGATCATATACTGCGTTACTAACATTCCACTCTACTAGAGGAGATGTGCCAACATTAAGACTAATGCTATAGTCAGTTACAGCAGCAACTTGAATGTTCTGACCAGCAAAAGGATCACTACCAGGACGTGGATATGTTTTAGTAGATGCAGTTCTTCCCATATCACATGAGAAGGTAAAGGAGTTATCTGCTAGAGATACCTGATCACTAACTGTTACACCATGTGCAGTACCGAAATACAACACCATTAGACCAGTAGTAGCATCATAAGTAGCATTTGTTGGTGTTAATTGTGAACCACCAAGAACACTAACAGCACCAGGAGAAGCATTTACAAATGTGTGTAGATAGTTACCACCAGATACAACAGCTCCTGCGACAGCAGCAACAAAAGTATGTGGATATTGATCTCCAGATGCAGATGCACCAGTGTTAATCGTGATAGATGTAGCAGTTGTGCTGAGAATGTTAAGTGGAGTGTTCCATGCAGGATCAGGACCGTCAAAAGTAGTTCTAACTACACCATCAAGATTACCTACACCACCATCATTACCAATTGCTTGGATGATGATACCCATCAAAGTATCAACAGCATTTACAGCAGAACCACACTTAGGTAGTAGTTCATCATAGTCCCAGTCATCAACAATAGTTGTGTCAATCTTCTGGGTTAGAGTATTACCTGAAGTTACAGATACAGTCTCGTTTTTGATAACCTGCATCGCGATGTTCTTCGCCTCGGTCATTACCTTAGCAGCTTCATCACGCTCAGCATCAATGAATGTTTCTACAGTAGTACCGTCTCTGTAGTCATAGTTAGTGACATAGATTTTAGCAGCATCATAAGTCTTGTAGTTACCACCAAACTTAACGTCCCACATAACTTCTTTAAGGACGCTAACAACATCATCCTTACAATCCTGTGCAGTATTGTCTGCCTGTGGTGTGTAAGAAGGATATGCAGCAAGCATACGGAGATATGCTTCTTCAGCGATGAAGTCTACATTGTCTAGAACCATATCGTGTGCATCACACTCAATATCTCCAACAATTGGAGGATCACCAATTTGATCTAGTGTAATGTTAAGGTCACGATCATAATAAACGTTGTTCAATGCACGCTGCATTAGATCTTCAGCACGCTTGAATGCAGTGATAGAAGGTCCAACTTCAGCGTCAACACCGTTAGCGATCAACTGGTTATTGTTAAAGTATTCCTTAGTTGCAGCGATAGTAAACTCGTTACCACCAAACCAAAGGTCTTGTGCAACAGCGTCAACAACAATACCAAGGTCTCTACGACACTTAGCTTCTCCAGTGATGAATGTACCTTCGTTAGCAGGTTGGTTCCAGATACCACCAGTGATATTACCAGCAATGATTGCATCAGTAACGATAGTTCCTAGGTTATCAAGTGCTGCTTGAACATCTGCACATGCAGCAGTGCTATTGTTAGGAATAGTTCCATTGCCATCATTGTATGATGCATCACCAGGAGTTACAGTAAGATCCTTATAGTATAACTGGTTAGTGATCGCCTGCTTCATTACATTGATAGCAGTATTATATGCAGTTACACTTTCTGCCTCCTCACCCACAAGACCATTGCTTAGAGGTGTGGTAGCATTAGTAAAGTATTGTTCTGTATATGTTCTTGTGTGCTTATTACCTTCACAGAACATGTCAACAGAGATAGCATCAATGAAGTAACCAAGGTCACGAGCACATTTAACTTCGCCAGGACCCATTCCTGTACCATAGTTAACTTCAGTTGGCATAGAACTGAGGTTACCAGCAGCGATAATTGTTGTGGCAACACCAGTAAGAGTATCAACAGCAGATTGTACATCAGAGCAGAGGAATTGCTGAGCATCAAACAATTGGTTAGCAGTATTACCAGCAAAGTTAACAGCATCAGTTGCAGCACTTACAAATGTATGTGCATATTGTTGACCAGCAGGAGAAGCACCAACATTAACTGTGATAGTATCTGTTGAAGATGAAGTGATCTCTAGATACTGTCCAGATGCAGGGTCAGATGTACGTGGATAGGTATTGTTAGAAACGTTACCATCTGATGTACAAGTAAATGTGAGTGAGTTGTCAGCAATCTTGACACGATCGCCAATGCTCAAACCATGATTGGCAATGCTAAGAATCATAAGACCAGTTGCTGGATCATAAGATGCACCGTGTGGTGTGTAATCCTTAGATACCTGACCATATGCAGATCCAGGTGCATTATCAGCAGTGATCGTTAGATCTTTCTCATAAAGTTGATTGGTGATTGCTTTTTTGATCATCTCTGCTGCTTTGTTCAGCGTAGTGATCGTTGGAGCTTCCTCACCTACAACACCATTAGCGATAGGTGTAGTTGCATTCTCAAAATATTCAGCAGCAAATCTATAAGTGTAAACATTACCCTGCATGAACAAGTCAAGTGCTAGGGAGTCAACAAAGATACCAATGTCTCTACGGCACTTGCTTTCACCAGGACCAGCTTCATAAGGTGTCTCAGCAGGAAGTGCATTAAGATTACCAGCAGCAATCTGAGTTGTAATAATATCAGTAAGAGTTACAATAGCAGACTGTACATCATCACATGCACCAGAATTAGTTCTAGAGATGTTACCACCACCACCACCATATTGTGCAGGACCCTCAGTAACTGTAAGATCTTGAATAGCAAGTTGGTTAGCAACTGCTAGTTTCATCTGATCTCTTGCTTGGTTGAATGCCTCAACAGATGCAGTCTCTTCGCCCTGTAGACCACCAGAAATCCAGTTACCATTGCCATCAAAGTATTCAGATACAAACTTACGGGAATACTTGTTACCACCAACAAATAAGTCAAGAGATACAGCATCAACGAAGATGCCCATGTCACGCTTACACTTAGTACCAAAGGTATTACCATTGTTACCATCATAGTTTGGATACAATGCGAGCATCGCTGCATATGCAACATCAATAATATCAGTCTTATTCTGTTGGATCAAACGATAACCATCAGCATATCTAGAGCGAGCGTCTGTCTGTTGATCGCCAGGGATAAAGAAATCAGGATGTCCTACTGTAATTTCTGCTAATGCAGTATCAACAATTTGATCTCTGTTCTGTGCAATCAAACGATATGCATCAGCATATCTAGAACCACCATCAGTTTGATTGTCTCCATCAATATAGAAATCAGGATGAGAGACAGCAATAGATGCAAGTGCCTTATCTCTAATTTCAGAAGAGTTTCTTCTGATCAGACGGAATGCATCAGCAAGTCTTGATTGTGCATTAGTTTGTGAGTCGCCAGGAATATAGAAGTCAGGGTGATATACACTTACTTCAGCAAGTGCAGCGTCTAGGATGAACTCTCTATTGGCGACAATTCTGTTACGTGCATCTTTATAACGAGATGCTGGATCTGCCTTAAGTGCAAGGTCAATCGTTACACCGTTAGTTGTATCACCATCTAGTTCTGCTTGAGAACCTGTCTTACCGACGTTGATACCATAAGGAGCAAGGTTGCTGTTAGGATCAGGATCATACAAGTCTGCCTTAACAGTCAGTAGGTTAGCAATCGCTTGCTTGCAAAGATCACGAGCTCTGCGGAATGCATAGGTTGCATATGTTTCTTCACCAACTAGACCGTTAGTTAGTGGGTTACCATCACCATCAAAGTATGTTCTGGTTGCAGCGATAACATTTGAGTTACCACCATCCTTAAGGTCTTCTGCAACAGCATCAACAATTAGACCGATGTCACGCTTACACTTACCATCACCAATACCTTGAATGACAGTAGAACCAAAGGTTCTAATCATGTCATCAAATGCTGTGTCAACAATCTCTTGACGGTTGGCAGCAATTAGGTTACGAGCATCAAAGTATCTGTTACCTGCAGGATTTAGACCAGGGTTAACATAAGGAATATTTTGAAGTCTAGGGTACTTCTCTAGGATATATCCGAAGACTTCCTCCTGAATCATGCGGCGATTAGATTCAATGAGGTTAGCAGCATCAGCATAGACACTGTTAACAACACCACCAGAAGGATTGAGAACCGATCCCTTAGCAACATACTTAACGAAACCAGTTGGTTCTAGGGATGCATTGAAGAATTCATCAGTACCAGCTGCTGGATCCAGTTTGACATATAGTTTATCATCAGACTTAGCACCAATTCTATAACCAGTGATGGTAGCAGCTGGACGTGTTAGAGGACTGTTAATCTCGTCACTACCAAGGAATAACTTGGTATAATTCTGCGAAGTCTGTAGAGTTCCTTGAATATCAATTGTATAATAATTGATCTTCTTAGTGCTTGCAGCGTTATCTTGTACCTGCTTTGGTGGAATAATATCAGTAATGTAACCACCCTTATCTTGGTTAAAGGCAAAACCTTTGAAACCAATAGCATGTAGAGATGTGTTACCAAAGTTGGAGTTTGAGTTTGTGATGGACATGTCACCACCACTTTCCATTAGGAAGTGATCAGCGAAACCAACAGCGAAGATAGAAACGTTCTGGATAAATGCGTCTTCAGATGCACGAACGTGGAAGTTTCTCCACTCATCCTTCCAATAACTATCACCCTTGGTGTGATAAGGAACAGTAGCAAATGCGTCTACAAGTGATGCTTGGTTCCATGTGTTAGTATATTCATCATAACGAATAAACGCTCTATCATCCTTCTGCAACGATACACCCGTGTACTGAGCAATAACCATTGACTTAAAGCCTGTTGCCTTAAGACCATTTGCCCAGATACCACAAATACCCCATGTAGAACGAATAGACACGTTAAACACATAAGGTGATGCAGACTCAACAGAGTCAACCTCTGCTAGAGTTTGTGCATTTTGCCCTAGAGCAGGAGTAGTGTCAACACTTACAGTCTGTCCAGATACAATATTACTACCAATTGCACTTACAACAAATGGTACTTCATATGTAAACTTACGAGCATCATTTTGATCAATAGATTTGATCTGGAAGATACCTTCTAATACATCATCAATCTCAGTGTTTGCAATAGCAACAAACTGACCTTGGAAGTAGCCATGATCAACTTTAGTTGTTACTTCAATCTCAGCAGTAGAAGCAGGGATACTAGGATCAGTCGTAGCATCACTTAGAGTCAAAGACTCAATAACTCTAGAGTCAGATAGAGGACCAACAATTCTGTTCTCTTGGACTCTGAAATCAAATTCACCTGGATCATCAATTGTAGGTTGGTATGCAGAGAATGCTTTAGCAATCTTTCTATAGAAGATACCTAGTTCTTCAGTATCTGCATATTCAAATACAGTTAGTTTATGGTGAGAATAGTTAGGTGCTGCAAGTTTGGTAAAGTCATTTGGATCATAGTAAACCTTACCAGTACCATCTGCAACATCATATAGAGGAGATTCAGTAGTCGTTTGTCCATCTTTAATAGTGAACTGCCAGAAATAACAACCACCAGTTACGTTAAAGATTGCAGAGCGAGGAATTTCACGTTCCGTTACAGCAGGATCAGGAACGTACATAGGACGAACAACAGTTCTTCTTAGGTCATAACCTACGAGAGAAGAACCTCTAGGGATGATTGCACCACCCTCAGTGTTGTT
>Ga0163111_10000476_pt1 | contig 23994 bp, 16 predicted proteins | sample CRUFie1St18metaG_FD_109645 | JGI IMG/M metagenome (GOLD analysis project Ga0163111, IMG submission 109645) | Marine microbial communities from the Costa Rica Dome - CRUD Field 142mm St18 metaG | ecosystem: Environmental > Aquatic > Marine > Oceanic > Photic zone | place: Costa Rica: the Eastern... | reverse complement strand
TAAGAATGTTTCTATTCCAGGAGGTGAGGGGGGGGGAGATGGAGGAGTCTCTAAACCAGGAGGTGATGGGGGGGGAGATGGCGGAGTCTCTAATCCAGGAGGTAATGGTGGGGGTGATGGCGGGGGTGGAAGAGGAACTTCCGAGAGAATACTGTCTATTGACTTTTGAATATCGTCAAAAGACTCTTGGTTACTATTTTTTTCATCAATTAAACTCGCTTTGGTCGACAAATCAGTCTCTTTTGGTGGTGGTGGAGGGAGAGGTAAATCATCGGACATGCCAAATACACCGCGCGAGTTGAACTGAGACGTTGGTTAGATTGGTTTAATCATTGCTTGTCAAAGATATTCAATCATTGACCATACGAATGGTTGAATAATTAATTGTCGTAGGGTCAAACATGAGTGTTCAAGACGCGACGGCTCCTCCAGTAATCTTTGTTGTAGGTACAGCAGGTGCAGGAAAGAGTTCTTTGGTAACTGCTTTTCAACGATGGGCAAGATTTCTCGAGGTAGACGCGCTTACAATAAATCTAGATCCCGGCGCCGAGAGAGTACATTATGATCCAGAATTTGATGTTAGAGATTTAATTTCTCTATCTGATGTGATGTCTGAGTATGATTTGGGGCCAAATGGAGCACAGATTCTTGCTGCTGATTTGGTAGCTGCTCAAGCAGAAGATGTTTTTGATGAAATCGAAGGTATTTCAGGTGATATACTGGTTGTTGACACCCCTGGACAGGTGGAACTCTTTGCTTTTAGAGAAGCATCCAGCCATTTAGTACAAGTAATAGGCCAAGGGAGAGCATGTCTAATATTCCTATTTGATCCTATGTTATCTCAAACCCCAAGTGGTTTCGTATCACAAATGTTATTGTCATCCATTGTTCATTTTAGGTTGGGTTTACCTACGGCAAATTTCCTCTCCAAGTCAGATTTATTAGAGCCAGAAATCTTGGAAAAAATAATTGAATGGGGTGAAAACTTAGACGTTTTAGAAGCAGCTCTTTACGAAGAATCAGCGGCTCATAGCCTTGACGAAGCCCATACAGGCCAAAGAGCCGAATTCGCTATCGGGCAACTAAGAATGATGCAACATGCTTCCATACAACCAGGATTAATCCCGTTATCCAGCGAAGAAGAAGACGGGCTAGCAGATGTGCTTACATTTGCGCAGTCTCTGTTCGGAGGAATGGCTGACTCAAGAGATGGATTTCAAGGAGATATTGAACATGAATTATGAGAAAAGAGATTTGATGGCAATAGATGATTTCACTGAAGATCTACCAGAAATAATCAAATGGGCAATTAATCTAAAAAATGACAATGAAATATCTGAAAACTTCAAGCCATTAGAAGGTATGACCATTGGTTCAATATACGAAAAACCTTCTACAAGAACAAGAGTCTCCTTTGAAGTCGGAGTGAGTAAATTGGGTGGACAACCTCTGACTTTGTTATCAAATGACATTCAATTAGGTAAAAGCGAATCTGTCTCGGACACTGCTGCAGTGCTCTCAAGGTATCTAGACGGTATTACTTACAGATGTTTCAAGCATTCTGATGCTAAATTACTCGCTGAAAATGCGTCTGTGCCTGTAATTAATGCGCTTTCTGACATGCATCATCCATGTCAGGCCGCAGCCGACTTAATGGCAATTACAGAGAATGATAAAAAACTGAAAGGACATATCTCTTGGGTAGGAGATGGTAATAATGTGTTGCATGATTTACTACTTGCGGGCGTTATTTTAGGGCATGATGTAAAATATGCCACGCCAAAAGGTATGGAACCAAATCAAGAAGTGATTGATAGAGCACTAAAAATAGGCAAAGAAACAGGATCGAAGATAACTGCGACAAATGACCCAGTAGAGGCGGTAAGTGATGCAGGAGTCATATACACTGATATTTTTGTTTCAATGGGTGAAGAACATTTAAAAAATAAGTTTGAAGCATTTGAAGGTTTTCAAGTGAATGAAGAACTGGTTTCTCATGCTAGAGAGGATTATCTGTTTATGCATTGCTTACCTGCTCACAGAGGTGAGGAAGTAACTAACGAAGTAATTGATTCAAAAAATAGTGTTGTATTCGATCAAGCTGAGAATAGAATGTGGGCGCAAATGTCACTGCTAACCTACATGTGCAACCCAATTGCTTGGGAAACATATCGTGATTTATACTAATGAACTAATTATAAAACCCACCAAAGTAAGTTGCAATGATCTTTTGATAAGACGTTGTGCATTTCTATCTTCTGAATATGCTAACTTTCTTTTAACAAATAATATTGTCATCAATCCAGGAATCAAAAATAGAAGATGATTGGGCGGAAATATCTCCAGTGCGAATGGAGCTAATATTGTAACCATTGTGAGCAACAATATCATCCACGCGTACATTCTAGTTTTTTCCACACCCACTCTCATAGCAAGTGTGTTTCGACCTGTGTCCCCATCCATATCCTCTATATCCTTGACGATCTCTCTGGCTAAATTATATGAAAACCCAATAAAGAATAATGAAATTACTCGCGGATGCGTTGGATTAAACACTCCTGAAGCTCCAAATAATATTACCATACCTATAGACAGACTGATAGCTACATTACCTGGTAATCCTTTATCCTTAAGTTTCAAACTATAATTACTCGAAGATTCATAATTACTGAGTAGGAAAATTGCCAGCAACCATATCAAAATTGAGGGAGCCCAATTTACAAAACCACCTTCGATAGTTGACGAGATATATCCTGCATAGACTAAACAGAATAGTGAGAAAAACATTAAAATTGATGTGACAATTTTAGCTTTATTAACTGATATTCTGCCACTAGGAAGTGGCCTAGCGGGTTGATTTATTTTATCTATTTCAATATCCAGAATGTCATTTAATGCATTCCAAGAACACATAAAAGCCCAAACTGATAATCCGTGTAAGATAGTAATTGATGCTAAATCTCCTTTTGCCACCTCACCTAATGCTAATAGAGATCCGAATATTACGCCTATCAGTCCAGTCAGGGAATTACCAAATCGAAATAAAGTAAACCATGAACTTACAGTGGACTGCTCACTCATGAACATCTTATCGAGTCATCGGACTTGACTTCTTCGCCTCGAGTGACTCATATTGTAACAATTTGCGGACTTAGCGACCAAATACAAACTGTGTAGGTACTACCTCTAAATTGACCTCTGACGTGACCTATTTTCTCAAATCTATTATCTTTGGCTAATATATTTCCAACCTGATTCATAGTTGCCCCCCACTTGAAACGACTGTTAAGGTGATCAAATATCTCAACAGTGTTAGCTGTATTATTTTGATTAAGATAATTCTCTACTTCGTTTCTTAAACGACTTGTTTTGGACATCAAGCCACCTCGATAACTTCTAATTTAGATCTGTTATATCGTGATATCAATCCATTCCATCCTGATGAATTAATCTCGATATTATTTGACTTAACTGTAATTGGAGCCCATGAATCTGGTGAAATATTCCCATCAGAATTAATTAATGTGCTGTGGAATAATTTTTTGTTACCAGAATCTGTTTTATTCAAACTTGAAAATGTAACTATTTTACACGGTTCCGGCTTCTTTCTGTAGATGACTGAAGATTGCTTGTTCATACTAATTCTCATGGACTGTGGTTTGACCTCTACCATATGAATAAACATAAGAGAGGCCTAAGTGAAAGTGAAAGTGATTGCATCGTATTATATCGCTCAAGCCACTCTTTTCTTAAATGAAAGTAAACTCGAGGGGACAAGATGCTCGTGTAGTGTAGTGGTCCATCATGAAGCCCTCTCGAGGCTTCGACCCGGGTTCAAATCCCGGCACGAGCACCACAAAGAAATAATTTATCAATAATAATAGTCTTAAGCACTCCTTCATTGGCGTAGTAAGGTTCGAATGCGTGTAGAGCAAGATGTTAAGCTAACCTTTGAAGATGTACTAATAAGACCTAAGCGCAGTACGCTGGTTTCAAGATCCGATGTTACATTGGAAAGAGAATTTAAATTTCGACATTCGAATACTACGTGGGTCGGCGTTCCAATTGTTTCTGCAAATATGGATACGACAGGGTTATTCTCAATATCCAAAGTTTTACAACAACATAAAATGATTACCTGTTTACAAAAATTCTACGCAACTAGAGAATATGCAGCAGCATGGGATGATGGCGTTGACCCAAACTTTGTTGCAGCTACATGTGGTTCAACTGAAGAAAGTTTGACATTACTAAAAAGAAAAATGGCTACTAATGATAATATGAAATTTATCTGTATTGATGTAGCAAATGGGTACAGAGAAGTTTTCTTAGATTTTGTAAAAACTGTCAGAGAGAGTTTTCCAAAGAAAATAATCATAGCAGGTAATGTGGCAACTAGAGAAATGACAGAGGCTCTGATCCTCTCAGGAGCAGATATTGTCAAAGTTGGAATAGGCCCGGGATCCGTATGTACAACTAGGAAAGTAGCTGGTGTGGGTTATCCCCAGCTTAGTGCTATTGCTGAATGTGCTGATGCAGCACACGGACTAGGAGGACATGTGATGGCAGACGGAGGATGTTCTTCCCCAGGTCATGTTGCTAAAGCGTTCGCAGCAGGAGCTGATTTTGTGATGCTTGGCGGTATGTTCGCGGGGCATGATGAGTCGGGTGGAGAATTAGTTAAAGGAAAAAATGGAAAAATGTACAAATCATTCTACGGCATGTCCTCCTCCAAAGCTATGGAAACACATTATGGCGAAGTGGCTAAACATAGAGCACCAGAAGGGAAAGAAGTAAGGGTGCCTTACAGAGGACCGCTTGCTGTAACAATTCAAGAAATTCTTGGAGGTGTTCGTTCAGCATGTTCTTATGTTGGTGCACGTAGAATTAAAGATTTACCAAAATGTACAACATTTATTCGAGTAACTCAGACAACAAATGAAGTTTATCAGAGGTTCAACGTCGAGGAATAGTTAGCATGAGTTGACTTCTTTCCAAGACTCTTCTTCAGAACCTTCATTTCCTTCATCATATTGATAATAAGTCAGACTGGTGGTTGGATTTTGGTTTGAAACCCATACCTCTTCTTGGCTGGTAGTTATCTCAAATATGTAGCATCCATAATCACTAATTTCTAAATCATCCATAGGAATATATTCCATACCAACGTTTGAGTCCTCAACAGAACCTGGCAGGGCCAATTCAGAACCATAATCTCCTATATTTGAGTCTTCACCAGAGCCATATTTCCCGGACATAGAATCCCAGGTTGCATCTCCATTAATTACAGTAATTGAAGGATAAGAAATAGCCTTACTAGTTGATTGAGTGTTCTCATAGTATAGAGTTGCTACTACATTATAATTAGAGTGAATGATTCCGCTAGGCCGTGTATTAGAGTTCAGAGATTCAACTCCAGACCAAGATCTCATTGCCAATCCGACTACACAAGATTCTTTTCCGTTATCACAATCATTGCCAGTTCCGATTGCACCAATAATATCTCCTTGGACATCAGTAACAGTCCTCTGTAATGAAGAAGATGCCAATGTGTAAGTTAATTCAGAATCGCCAGATTTAAATTCAACTATGTACTGATTATTATCATCAGAGTTACCGTTGTAAATATCAGCTACATTGAGGCTGATTAAGCCATACTTGCCGATGCCATCTTCCCTATCCACAGAAAAGGATAGTTTTCCACTCCAGGTTGTTTTACCGTCATATTTGACTACAACATCTGCAGTTTCCCCAGAAGAACTGAAAAGTGCGCCTGATTCCCTAATCTTAAGAATGACTTGAGTTGCGTCGTCTGATAATTCGTCATCAACTATGGTTAAACTGGATGAATCTAAACTTGTTATTCCGTAGGGAATAACCAGTAATAAAATACAAAATACAGCAATGGCTGATGTCCTAGTTCTATCGAAAGTAGTCCACAAAAAGAAGAAAGAACCTGAGATAAACAAGATTGGAAGGATTATTGCAAAAGAATACTGCTGTTGATTCTCAGGAATTGAAGTGATAAAACCAGAAATTAACCCTAATAATGCTAATAGCAACCCAATTTTCATTGATTTCGAATTAAACAACGTCAAAAACCCACGTGAAGAATTTTCATTGGAGTCTGTTTGAATGTCAGCCTCAATAACGCCTTCGGTTTTTTGTTCAATTGCTTTAGCTAAAAGTCCGCCATCAGTCATCAGAGTCACCTCAACGATATTATCACGGGAAATAATTAGTTATCAACCCGTTGATTGATATAGTCAATATATTAGGTTTAGACCGGTGTTTAGAACAAACGAGAATCAAGAACCCTTAGTTCTCCATCATCATCATTTTCGTCTTCATTGTCATATACTCTGAATCTTCCTGCAATCGCAGCAGCGGCCAGTGCGGTTATCATCGTAGTCCCAATTAGTTCAAAACCCGGAAGATATACTCCACGGATGTAAAGAGTTACTGATTGGATTTGAGAATTAGGTATTCCTTCTGTCCGGACCGAATAATCAGATGTTGCTTTGAATTGTAAATTGTAGTATTTATCTGTCCATCCCTGATTTTTAGGTGTTCGAATCTGAACTCTAACTTTTTCTGGTGGAGATTTTGATTCTATCTCTACATTAACCAAAGGAAGGCTGAGAGTAAATCCTTCATCACTCAGTTCATCATAATTGGCAATTTCTATATTCATTCGATCTAGGGCATTTCCATCGTTGTATACGTCATACGAGACCATGTAATCGACCTTTGGTCTCAATTGTATGAATGCGAGTTCTGAAGCTACCCTGAGTCTACTGAATTGCTTGACAACTGCGAGAACTTTGTATGTAGTGGGTGTACCAGGATAAGCTACACCATTGGCTTGTGATACTGTTGCAGTGATGGATATCTGATGTTGCCCTTCAGCCATTTGTAAATCTCCTCTCAGAATGACTTGGAAGCTTGTTTGTAGACCGGATCCGACAGTAAGGGAAGCTGGACCAGCTGATACAAGGGCACCAGATTGTATAACTATGTCAACTTTAATTTGGTGAGCGGAAGGATTTTCCAAGTCACAATTAACAATTGAGGTTCTCGTAGACCCAGGATAGGTCTCTATGGGTTGTGGGTTTTCACAAGTCAGGGATACATCAGGAGTGACTCCTTGAGCATGTACCGCTGCTGCACCAGCCCACATACTTAGAAAGTAAACTGCCAGTAATATTAGGACAGGTCTTACCGATCGGGCAGATGTCATAACACCAATCCCGTGTGAAACTGTATTTTAGGGTTCTCACTATAGGAGCATGAAATAGAAAAGAAATGACAGTTATTTTGAAAAATGAGTATTGGTAAAAAAACCTCATAAAAACTGGATATAAATGGTGGACCCGACCGGATTTGAACCGATGGCCACTCGGTTATGAGCCGAGCGCTCTAACCAACTGAGCTACGGGTCCTAACTACGACTCGAAGTCGGCATAGAAATGAACCTTATTATCTGAGGCCTTAGAATTGAAAGGAAAAATTATCTCCTAATAATGAAAAATATTGTCAAAATTAACATAAAAATAAGAAATATTGTGACTTTGTCGGATTTTTCATTTTCGTGACGATTAGAATCGAATGGAAATTTATCCAAATTATCACCAACTCCATCTGAATCAGAATCAAGATTTTCTTGAGGATCTAAGGGGAAAGCATCAGAATTGTCTCCATAACCATCTGAATCTGTATCAATCCATTCCAGTGAATTATCAGGAAAAACATCAGAATTGTCACCAACACCATCAGAATCACTGTCCGCCCATTCGTAGGAAAAATAAGGGAACACATCTGAATTATCACCAACTCCATCCAAATCAGAGTCTAAAATTTCTGAAGAATCGAAGGGAAACATATCCGAATTGTCACCGACTCCATCTAAATCAGAGTCAAGAGATTCGGATTCATTGAAAGGGAATAAATCCAAATCATCAGTGACTCCATCTCCATCTGTATCATCGAGACAGCCGTCTTCGTCCTCATCATATCCTGTGGAATCTTCGTGAGGACATACGTCATCAGAATCATGAATACCGTCATTATCTGTGTCCTTAATATCAGAATTTTTAGGGTCACAAATCTCTCCCCATATTTTTTTAACGAAATTTTCATTATCAATAAATGGATTCCTATTACCTTGTATTTGGTATATCTCATTGTTCCTTTCTATCTCCTCTATACTTACAGGGTCTGTTATGTGCCAGTGGTATAGGGTACATAGATCTCCCAGAAAACCAGTATCAGAGGAAGGCTGAGTTGTCCCGTTGACCAATGATAGATGCGGCTCGTTCTCAAATCCATTGTATCTTACATCCATGTAAAATACACTTCTTGCTGCATCCCCCTTGGTCTCATTGGAAGGTTCCCAATAATCAGTGGATGAATCACATTCAATACATTCCCAATGCGAGTTTGTTGCATTACCAAAATCCTTGTCACTTCTCGCAGAATTAACCGTATTATCTACCGGTCTCAGTGAATGTAAATCTGTTCCTGCTACCTTGGTCATACTAGTACCAAAATTTCCATGGGACTTGGGCCATACGTGCTCCCTATTCCATGATTGACTCGAACATTCATTTCCATCACCACAAGTGTCATTTTCAGATTGTGATCTTTGCATGTAGAATAGAATTACATTAGAATTGTTTGACGGATCAGCATCAACATTTCGAATATGATCCCAAATGGAACTGTAACTAACTACAGTATGATTCCGAATAATATCATACAATTGATCTCGTAATAACTCACCAGAAAGAGAGTCTACATTCGGATAATAAAATTCATAATCATAAGTGTGGAAATTTACATTTTTTTCTTCCAAAGTTTGAGTATGCTCCGTAGAGATAACAATTGTCAATGAACTAAGAATCAATAACAGAGACATGAATGTTGATACCACATTCTTTTCATTCATGGTTACCGTAACCGGTGTGTGCCAATAATGATTCGCACAGAGAAAAATGAGAGTGTAGTGCAAAAAAATACACTAGGTTTGCACTGTAACACTTATTTCCTGAATACTTGCGTGGAAAGGATAGAGTGAACAGCATGCTAGACGGAATGAAGAAAAATAATGCGACAACAATGTTAGTAATAGGGATAATGTTAGTTGCGGTAAACGCGACATTAATCACATCAACATTTGATGACATGATTTCAGATGGAATGGCCCAACAAGTTGCAGATGCGTATGACGAAGAAGCTGATTTTGATGAAGAATGGGCTATATCAACGACTGAAAAAGTGTATTTTGGATATAACTTAACTGATGTAGATGCATTAACAAGCGAGGATCCATCCGATGCTTACACCAAAGTCGGTCCATGGATATACAACGTAACTTCCCACAAAGAAATCCTAGATTGGAATGAGGAAGAAGGAACAATGACATATTCGGAGTATGAAGTATTCGAATGGTGTGAAGAATGTACTTGGCTGGACCGTGATGGAACTATGGGTGCTGTGGGTGAAACCTACAATTCAGTACCCGGAACAAATGATTTTAGGAATGTAAACATCTTGTGGACGGCTCAAAGTATCGGCGCTATTGGACCTGTAGGTTTCGATTACGGGGAACCATTTGCAAAGGCTGGTTTCGCTACTAACATGATGACATTAGAACTCTCAAGTAAAGCTCCCAGTATATGGTCTGCAGAAGATACTGAAGAAAGTCTAAATGAAGCATCCGCGGGAATGCAAAGTGCAGGAATGGATGAATCATCTGCTGATGCAGCGGCTCCCGGTTTTGTCATGAGTGCTGCATACTCTGCTTGGAATGCTAGCTCAGGGGCAGGAATAATGACTCCAGATTTCACTTCATCTGCTAACACAATCTTGAATGATGCAGTTGATCCTTCAACTGGAATGTGTATAGCACTAACATGCGACTATGGTCATATGTTAGTAGCTGGAATGGGAGAGCCCAGTGAATCAGTAACTCCTGTGAGAGCAATGTTGTACGGATATGGAGATGTCGCGGAGCCTGAGAAAACTCACATTGATTGGGCAGTTTACGCCCTAGCAGGCAGTAATTTCCTCGGAAATGGCGGAGGTGCAGATTTAACCACTGTTGATAATAACAGGGAGAGATTACTGGAAGTTAGTGGAGTTGACATAGCAAATCCTGACGCATTAGAACACGTACTATTCGGAATCGGCGAAACCGGTTTAGCAGAAGGAATTATTCAAGAGACTGATTTCAATGGACTACCATTAAATGGCAACATTTTATTCCTTCTGGGAGCATCTGCAAATGCCTTCGAAGCCATGGGAACTTACGGTATTGGTCTTTCACAACTACTTGGATTGGCAAATTACGCTGACTGCTGGTTAGGCAGTGGGCTGCTATGTCCGAATGTAGAAGAGTTCCCAATGATACTGGTGGGAGGAAGCGGAACAATGGACTCTCAACAATGGTGGGTTGAATCGTTTGGTGGAGAAGAACCATTACAGGGAGGCTACATACCACTGGGGCTTAACATGGGTCCATTCGAAGGTTTAATTGATATGTCTCCTGAAGATGTAAGAAGACTACTCTATGATGGCGAATATGCTATGTGTGGTCCAGCCCCAGCTCTTGGGGCATGCTCTTCTTCCTTTGGATCGGAGTTTATGTATGGAGAAGCTAGTGGTAAAACTCTTCCACAAGGAACAGATGGGGCTGAAACTGGAGGAGAAGTGTCTGATTGGAACGATGAATATGTTGCAGACCTTTATGGGATAACAACTTTGGAGGCTCAAGCATTCAGGAGTTATATCAAAAATTTCATGGTAGACATTGTCGTACCAACACTACTGACATTCCAGACAGGTTCAGAAGCATACACCACCCAGACAATTGATCAATGGCTGTTTGGTTCTTGTGATGCAGTATTAGAATTCCAATTTGGAGCAGAAAATTGTTTCTCTAGCCTCGAAACTAACAAAACATACTATGGCTCGATTTCTGAAGAACATCCCGAAGGTCTGTCAACCGGAGATTACTCAGCATACGTGATGAGCACCAGAGGAGACACAATTGGACAACGTCTAATGCAGGGTTATGTAAACTCGGATGGAGATGGTCTTTGTGATTTCGATTACAGCGCGGGAGGAGTATATCTTGGTGCAAATATTGAATGCGAAGATGGCCAAATCTATGGAATGACTGAATATTTAACATGGCGAGCACCTCACAGAGATAATCAAAATTATGGTTTGATGGAAGAGGCTGTAGGTTCAAGCGCTGAGAATTCAATACTAGGGAACACAATTGGTGCCATAGGAGATTCAGATGATTCGTTTAAATTTAATCTAGGTGGATACGCGGTAGCTTCGACTGAAGTCGGTGATGAAGTAGAATACAAAGGGATACCAATGGTTGAACACAGTATTGTATTAGATCCAACACAACACAATATTCAATCCAAATTGATTCCTCCAAGTTTATCACCTGTATCGGTAACCCCGGGAGTATTAGGACTATACTTTAACGGAAATGTAGATATGAAAGTAGAGCCAAATACAAATGCAGTAATGTATGGTCACGGAACTTTCCAGTTCGTTTTAGATATCAGAGGTCTAGGACAGGGTGCTCCTGATCTAAGTGAAGGGACTACAGATGCTTATCCTGTGTTCGAAATTGCGATCCATAGTGAGATAGGTGACCAAGATGCTGAAGACTTGAGTAAAGTTACAGATAGTATGGGTATCATGGGATTCACCAGCTTCGATGCACCAGCACCGATCAGTTATCTAAACATTCTACAATTAGTCATTTATGTTGTAGGTTTAGGTTTGGCAGTGAATGGCGGAATGAAAATCTCATCCGAACAAGAAGAAGAATGAGATTATTGGATTCCTCATAGAAGGGTTCAATCATTCTGATCAATGCCTCGGTGTTGTAGGGTGATGTTGTGAGATTGAAGCATATTGACCGTATTAGAGGCATTGCAATTCTTTGCATGGTTCAAGTTCATACTGCTGCAATCATTCCTCCTGAGGGAATTACTGTAGGTCACCCAGTTGCATTCGTCTCAGCCTCGATTGGTGGTATGGCCGCACCGATGTTCGTAACAATATCTGGATGGGGAATTTACAGAAGTGCTAAAAGACGGAAAGATTCTATTGTCGGTTTACAACCTTGGTTGAGGTGGATAATACCACGAGTGGTGATTTTAACAGTGTGTCAACTGCTAGTTAATTTATCTCTAAATTTAGAGAGAGGTGGGAGATTCTTATGGATGACCCCAGGGGTGTTGACTCTCCTTGCAGTGGGTTCAATACTTGGTCCAATATTAATAAAATTCAGTCAGAGGATGAAATTATCTCTAATGCTGATATTCTTATTATCTCCGATAATATTAGGAAATGTAAATGGAATTGAGATGAATTGGGTTGAGAGAGTTTCTTCCATTGGAGTAGTGGAATGGATTGAAAGGTTGACCATAAATGGAACTTATCCTGTTCTACCTTGGACAGCATTCATAATTTTAGGAAGTTTGATTGAAGATAAAAATACAAATCTAAAGGAGACAGATCCTTTAGTCAAACTTGGATTGATAATAATTATTCTAAGCACTATTTACTCATATTTCGAGCAAGTTCCTTGGGCTCTTACCGAAGGAGAAGCCGTTTTGACATTTTTTCCAGCAAACTCAATGTTCGTATTAACATCAGGAATCTTTGTAGTTGTTTTATTCAGAATTCTTCAAGGTGAAGAACTAAATGGAGGAAAACCACGGGGTAAGAAAAATTTAACATGGTTAGAACCAGCCGGAAGATTATCGTTAACAATTTATGTTTTGCACTTTGTAATATTGGGAATTATCGCATATTTTGTGCAAGATTTACCAAGATTGGAAATATCACAAGCATTTACTTTAACCCTGTTCCATACTGCAATTTGGATACCATTAGCCATGTTCCATGAAAAGTATATCCCAAGAATCTCATTTGAAGAAATATTGAGAAGATACAGCTAATCAAGAGGATAATCCGTAGTCCAACTTATCGGTCCGAACCAAACTGTTCTTCCATCATTGGTAGCCTGTATTCTACCGTGGTATGTGGTTCCCCATGACAGTCCGGTCAAGATTGTAGAGTGATTACCAACATAGGTATCGCCTAGGTCTTGATTAGCAGACCAGCCTGAGGTTTGATTCCCCATATCCGTCAAACCATAGTAGAATGTCAAAGTGGTGTTAGTTCCGTTATCATAAGTTTCCCATGAGATATTCGTAGTGTTGCTTGTTTCATTATCAGAAATAAGGTTACGAATAATAGTTTCATAGGAAAAGTACTCCCCTCTTAGCGGGTCTTCAACCCATATGGGTAAATGTTGGAGAGATTCATAAGTATTCTCAATTAGAGGGAAACCCCATGCGTCATGATATGGCGCTAGATTATACCCTGTTGCATTGGATAAATGCATTACCCATGCATTGAATTCCTCTTCTTCGTTCGAAGGAACCTCATCATTAGGGAGATTATAGTAAACAGATAGTGCTTCAGTTATTGGATGCCATCCCCATTCTTCCTTAACTATTAGATAGGTATCCAAAGCAGTCCAGACTGACCAATTAGATATATTAGAACCATCACTGAAGAATGACTCCATTCTGTCTCTTCTCTGCTCCGAATCTATAGCACTATGCCCCTCATCTCCCACTAAATCCTCCATTAAGTACACACTAGCAAAATTACAACTTGTTTCAGTGGTTCCAGGAAGGGTAGATGGCATCCATTGATGATTATGCCCTAACTCATGAAACATGCCCCAATCTCCATTTTCACTCATATGAGTGTAATTCACAACATCTGGTACGCTTAAATCATGTGCCATAAATGGATATCCTGAATGCATCCAGCCGGCCGAAATTTGAACATCGAAAACCGCCCTTTCTACTCTAGGCCATGGTTCATATCCATATAATTCATGTTCCATCTCAAGTGCCCTGTCCCACCACTGCATAAGCTGACTGGGGTTATTTAGAGTGCGAATTTCGGAACTAGGTACTGTCATGACAAAATTATTTGACACAAGTTCCGCCCATGGGGCTGGATTTTCTCTCTCTGAATAAATCCACTCAAAATCCGATGTCTCCCCGAGTACGAACATAGGTGCCCTGACCGCACCAGTAATTGTCAAATTAATTTCTCCAAAATCAGAGCCAGCTGGGATGTGTACGTAAATAGGACCACCAAAAGCATTACCAGCGAAAGTTGTGGTGTTTTCTATTAACCAAGTTGTGAATATTCTTGAGTGACGTTTAATCACCTCTTTATTCCATAAACTGTCAGTATGAGCACCAATTAAAATCGAGAATTCTAATTCTGAAACTTCTTCGCCAACAGTAATTGTGATAATCTCTCCTGGAGGTGCATATAATCCGGTTGACATTCGTAAAGAACTCCTAGGGTTAGAGTAGGCAAAATTATTTGGGAGTCCACTTTGAGTTCCATTAATAGTCACAGTTCTTGTAATCCGTGTAGCATTTGTTGGAACCTCACCAGGAAACTCAACATGACTTGGGTGGGAAGGCAATTCATCAGGAGGTAGTCTGAACATCAAGGCATCTTCTAATCGTAGAATAATATCTGCAACAGGATCAGATCCTAATTCATAACCAACGGAACTCCAAAGTGTGGAGTATGGAATTACAGTATATCCAGTTTGATTTACTAAATGGCGCAAAGGAGCCCAAAAATCAGTATAATCAAGAGTTACAACTGGTGTACAGGCGGAAAGAGCTGAATAAGCGGCTTCTGCATCTTCTTCTGCCATGCTAATTCCTTCAATTCTATCAGCTAGTACTCCTGCAACAGCATTACTTAAAGTCGAATATTGGTTAGGAAAATTCTGAAAATAAACATCATTGTATCCCCAATCGTTCGAGACAAAAAGGCCAGTAGATTTAGCGATTTTATTTGCCGGATAATTGTGTGCAACATCGTCATTCGAATAAGACCAGTACCAAGCATGTCCACCCATTATCACGCCTCCTCCTGAAGTCATGAAATCTATTAGTGCGTCATTATCATCATCATCATGGCCGTTCCAAAATTCGTCGAGTAAACAGTCAATACCAGTCAAATCTGAAGGAGTAATTGAAAGATGTACATTATGACCCGCACTTTTTAGTTTGTCCTCAAAATCATCGAAACCGGCACCATAAGCTAGACCAACTTCCGCATTTTCTCCACACACCCAATTTACGGCTCTAAGAGAGAACGGATGATTTTGATAATCAACCCAGCCTTCATGGCCGTAACCGAGAATTTTACCTTTACCCACATGAGATGCCGAGACAACAGGAATTCCACTGGATTCGAAAGCTATCGGAAATGCCCATTTCCCTATTGGGAGAATTGGTGATGGCCAACCATTGAAATTAGCCTCATTCATGCCTCTTAGTAAATCGCTCTGATCAGCATGCAAATCATGAACAACTATCGAAATACTTAGGCCAACTGCTCCACCGCTGTTATTTGCCCATATAGTGTAATCATCCCATTCAGTGCGTGAATTAGGAGTACCTGTTATAGTTCCATTTTCTGACAGAAAAAGTCCAGATGGTAGATTAGGAAAGACTTCCCAAGTATCTATATTTGGACCATCATTTATTACAGGTATGAATATGCTTTTATTGGCACTTAGGATATATTCAGATTCAGCCCAATAAATACCATTTGGAGGCAGACTACTGATAGAAATGGTGATTTGAGTTTCTGTATATCCACCACTATTATTTGCCCATATTTGATAATTAACGGAATCTTGAATATAAATTGGAGTCCCAGATATTTCTCCATTTGCTGAGTTTAAGGTTAGTCCCTGAGGAAGGTTTGGAAATATCTCCCAACTTTCCGGTGTACCATCTGACCAACTAGGTGACAAAATCTGAATTTCCTCATTTACAGTTAGGTCTAGAAAATATGGATCGTAACGTATATTGGACGGAGAATAATCTTGAACTGAAAGAAGGATTGTAGTTGTAATAGAGCCCCCAGTGTTGATAGCAGTGATGTAATGTTCTCTTATTGCATGAGTTTCGGAAGGAATTCCAATAATTGAGCCATTATTCGGATTGAAATATAGGCCAGCGGGTAATGGAGGTTCAACACTCCAATTTGTTATTTCACCGCCCTCAATATATGGAATCTCTACAACTGGTTCTGTTAGTAACCAATGAAAGAAATGACTAGAATAGAACAAATTTGATGGTTCCTCATGAACAGTAATTATTCTAATATTTGTAGAAGATGAACCTCCGGAATTGGAACCAATGATAGTATGATTACTGTCGCCGAGTTGATTGGCCAAACCATGAATCTCACCATTTTCTAAAATCTCAAGACCCGATGGCAACTCAGGATCTACATTCCAATTTGTGATCAAACCACCTGTGTAGAATGGGAAGTTTAAACCGCAATTCCTGGACAATGTACAAAATATTGTTTCAGCGGGATATACTATCGACGCCGGGTTTTCCGGCAATATTTCTATATCTATGATATAAACACTGGATCCAGCAATATTTTTACCAATTATCGTGTAGCTTGTCAGTGGACTTTCAAATTGAGGGTTACCTGAGATAACCCCTGATTCTGAATCTAGAATGATTCCATCGGGTAGTCTTGGATTTACTAACCAGTTTTGAGGCCCATCACCGGTGAAACTGGGAGTCAAGGGTTGCATATTTTGGCCTACTGAAAGTAAAATTGACATCTCACCATAATCCAGATTTTCAGGAGAACTCATTAATCTGCAATAATCGCCAGTGAAAACCTCATTGAAAAAACAATCCTCCTGAGTGACTTGATAAATTTCACAATCAGGATTAGTTGGTTCTAATTCACAATTAACTGACTGAGTTTCTGGTTCATTCTGATCAAATAAAGACAAACAACCGGGAGATAAAATTTGCAAAATCAACAATATTGCGGTTATCTTGAGTGTGCGCACATGGTTTGTATCGAAGATTTCTTCATAAACTGTATGATGAATTAATTATTCTAAATCAGGATACGCAGGTCCGTTCTCAAAACAATACTTAACAGTTTGATAATCTGCTTTGAACGACTTAACATCGGATTTAATTTTTGAAGTGTCCTCATTTTTGATTAGAGCTCTAGCGAAAAAGCGAGCAACATCTGTCATCTCATCGGTTCCCATTCCTAGACGAGTTAACTCTGGAACTCCTAGTCTCAAACCGCTTGGTTGCATTGCTTTGGTATCTCCAGGTAACATATTCATGTTGGTTATGATTCCTGATTTCTCAAGAACTTCGGCCGCCTTTTTACCTGCACCAGAATCTATTTCTCCGTGTCTAGTGAGTACCTGATGACTCGCAGTATAACCTCTGTCCTCTGCGAGTACATCGAACCCCTCTGCGGCAAGTGCGTATGCCAATGATTGTGCATTTGCGACGATATCTCTTGCATATTGGGACCCAAATTCTTCGAATTCTGAAAGAGCAACAGCTTTACCTGCTACATGATGAAGATGATACGAAGAACAGGTTCCTGGGAATATTGAATTGTTCAATTTTCGATGAAATTTTTCATCTACCGAATCAGACAAAACAAATCCACCCTGCGGCCCGGGGAATGTTTTGTGACTACTTCCTGTCATGACATCTGCGCCTTCTCGTAGTGGATCTTGAAACTGTCCACCAGCAATTAAACCGAGCACATGCGCACCATCATACATTACTTTGGCATTAACTTCGTGTGCTACTTCTGAAAGCTCCTTTAAAGGCGTTGGGAATAGAAATACAGATTGGCCAAATAGAGCTAAACTAGGACGTGTTTCTCTTATGATTTTAGCCGAAGCATCGATATCTGGTTCCATTCTTTCAACGTCCCAAGGATAAGTTACTAAGTCTAGTCCACGTACACCGACTGCACCCATTCGTGCATGTGATATATGACCGCCGTCAGCAGTTGAAACCGCAGTAATGGTTTCTCCTGGTTTAACTAAAGCCTTGAGAGATGCCATGTTGGAGACAGTCCCTGAAATAGATTGGATATTAGTAAAATTGCAATCAAATACACGTTTAGCTAATTCGATACCTATAGACTCGATAGTATCAAAATCATCGCATCCTTGATAGTATCTCTTGCCTGGTAATCCTTCTGCATACCTACCATGAAGATCGGAATTAACTGCTGCGGCAACTAATGGTGAAATTATGTTTTCACTTGCAATCATAGGTAAACTATCTCGGTAATGTCTTCCAGAAGATTTCACTGATTCAAGAATTCGGCTTGCTTGGGATCTCGCGTCCATGAACCTTGATAGAGAACAGGTCAAAGAGTTTAGCGGAACGTGCTTCTCAACAAGAGAACTATGTAGCATTAAATATTTTTAATGTTGATGCATTAAATGAGCACAAAATGAAAACAACACCATAAATACAAAAACCCTCATTGTCACGTTGACACATATGGAAACTAAGAAAAGAATGACTGCAATTTTGGTGTTATTACTTGTATTATCAGTTTCTGAAACTACTTTTGGTTACAGTGGAGGGAAAGTAGGTTCGACCACATCAGGCTGTGGATGTCATGGAGCTAGCGGAGGAATAACTCCTACTCTTTCAGGAATTCCAACTTCAGGATACGAAGGGAACACGTCATATTCAATGGATATAGGAGGAACAGGAGGTCCTCCTGGAAACATGGGAGGATTTAATCTAGGCGCAAATCAAGGTTCTTGGTCAAATCCCGGACCAAGTGCGAAATTACAAAGTGGAGAAGTCACACATTCTAATTCAAACTCTAGATCATGGACTGTTACATGGAATGCGCCTGCAAATGGATCAGGGAATGTTACATTCAATTTGGCTGTTAATTTCGTCAACGGTAATGGCGGAACCTCAGGTGATGATTGGGCGACTGGCACTTGGGTATTTTCCCAACAGATTACCTCAAGCGGTGACACAGACGGTGATGGCTGGTCTGATTCAGATGAAGCCGCTTGTGGAACTGACTCTTCTGACAACACTTCTGTTCCAACAGACACCGATTCTGATGGTGTTTGTGATGCTGTAGATTCCGATGATGATGGTGATGGTTGGTCGGATTCAGATGAAGGTTCTTGTGGAACTGACTCTTCTGACAACACTTCTGTTCCAACAGACACCGATTCTGATGGAGTTTGTGATGCTGTAGATTCCGACGATGATGATGATAGTTGGTCGGATTCAGATGAAGGTTCTTGTGGAACTGACTCTTCTGACAACACTTCTGTTCCAGCAGACACCGATTCTGATGGAGTTTGTGATGCTGTAGATTCTGATGATGATGATGATGGCTGGTCAGACTCAGATGAAGCAGCTTGTGGTACCGATTCTCTAAATTCTACCTCAATTCCTTCAGATACCGATTCTGATGGAGTTTGTGATGTTGTAGATTCCGACGATGATGATGATGGCTGGTCAGACATAGATGAAGCAGCTTGTGGTACTGATTCTCTAAATTCTACCTCAATCCCTACAGATACCGATTCTGATGGAGTTTGTAATGCTGTAGATTCTGATGATGATGACGATGGATGGTCAGACTCAGATGAAGCAGCTTGTGGTACCGATTCTCTAAATTCTACCTCAATCCCTTCAGATACGGATGGCGATAGAAGTTGTGATCTAGTTGATGAAGATGATGATGACGATGGATGGTCTGACGAAGAAGAAGGGCTTTGTGGGACTGACTCTCTGGACTCAAGTTCCACCCCTATTGATACCGATTTAGATAGTATTTGCAATCAGTTGGACAGTGATGATGATGGTGATAACTGGTCTGATAACGACGAAACAGTTTGCGGTACTGATTCTCTAAACTCAACTTCGATTCCTACCGACTCTGACTCAGATGGAGATTGCGATATAATAGATTTAGACGACGACAATGACGGTTATTCTGATGAAAATGATACCTTTCCATTGGATAATAGTGAATGGAGAGATAGTGATGGTGATGGAAGAGGAGATAATTCGGACGTCGACGATGATGACGATAATTGGACTGATTTAGAAGAATCTGATTGTAACACTGACCCATTAAATTCCTCATCAGTTCCTTTGGACAATGATGGAGATCACATATGCAATTTACTAGACAATGATGATGATGGTGATGGTGTGGCAGATGAATTTGACTTATTCCCATTAGATCCCAACGAAACATCGGACTACGATTCGGACGGAATTGGAGACAATTCTGACGATGATGATGACAGTGACGGATGGTTAGACTCAGATGAAGAAGTATGTGGTTCTGAAAGTCAGAATATAATTTCAGTGCCAGAGGATTTGGATATGGACATGATTTGTGACATTATGGATGACGATGACGACAACGACAATTTTAATGACTCTATTGATGAGTTTCCAAGAGATCAAAACGAATGGTCAGATTTAGACTCGGACGGAATTGGAGATAATGCGGATATTGATGACGATAATGATGGTTGGAATGATTTGGTAGAAATAAGCTGTGGAACTGAGGCAAATAATTCTACGTCCATACCGGCAGATTCCGATACTGACGGCATATGTAATGAGATTGATTCTGATGATGACAATGACGGGGTAAATGATATTGATGATGCTTTCCCATTAAACCCGAACGAGAGTAATGATATAGACGATGACGGAATTGGAGACAACTCGGATATTGATCGTGACGGAGACGGAGTAGATAATCAATTTGACATATTCCCAAATGACCCTGACGAGTCATCTGACAATGATTCAGACACAATTGGTGATAACGAAGATTTAGATGATGACAATGATGGATGGAACGACAGTATAGAGATAGAATTGGGGTATAACCACCTTGATGTTAATGAATATCCGTTAGATACAGATAACGATGGAATTGAAGATAAAACTGATTCAGACGATGATGGAGACGGTGTGGCGGACACGCTAGAGAATTCCTGTGGAACGGATTCTCTAAACCCCGAGTCGATTCCATTAGACTTTGATAATGATGGAACTTGTAACAAATTAGATACTGATGACGATAATGATGGAGCACTCGATGATTCGGATGCATTCCCGTTTGACCCTATGGAATATTCCGACTTAGATTTAGACGGAATCGGAGACAATACCGATGACGATGATGATGGAGACGGATGGACAGATTATTTGGAAAATAGATGCTTTTCAAATCCTCAGGATGGTAACATTCTACCTCAAGATTCAGATGGTGACGGAATTTGTGATTCTATGGAATCTGAAAACTCTTCAGGATTGCCGGGTATTGGTCTCATTGGTACATTTTGTATGATTGCAATCGCAGCATTCGCACGAAAGAAATGATGGCGCCGACAGCAGGACTCGAACCTGCGACCTGTGGATTAACAGTCCACCGCTCCACCAACTAAGCTATGTCGGCCTAGTCTGGCGCCTGCTCAATCATTCATCAATTAATCGGAAGTAAAGACACCCTCATCATTCAACAATTTTCTTTTTGTATCAATACCGCCTAAACCACTATATCCTCCTAATGAACCATCTGATTTTATCACGCGATGGCAAGGGATTATCCCCGGAAAAGGATTCTTTGCACAAGCATTAGCAACTGCTCTTGCTGATCTCGGCTTACCGATATATTCAGCGATTTGTTTGTATGTACGGACTTGCCCTGAAGGGATTTTTTTCAGTTCTTCCCAAACTTTTAATTGAAATATTGTGCCATTCAAAAGCATTCTTATTCCCATTCTATTGTCCCTGGTGGTTTATGGGTTATGTCATAAACAACTCGATTAACCTGCCCTTTCAGTGCGTTGGTAATTTCGGTACTTATTGATGATAATACCTCATGTGGTATCGGAGAATACTTTGCACTCATTCCGTCTAGACTGGCAACCGCCCGTACCACTACTGTTTCACCATGTACCCTAGTATCACCATGAACTCCAACTGAACGAACGGGTAATAAAGCGGCAAAATATTGCCATGGCAAGTCACATCTTCCAGCCGATGCTGCTGCCCGAAGCTTTGATTCGACGATATGGCAAGCTTCTCTACATGCTTCAACTCTTTCTCTGGTCAAATCGCCGAGGACTCTTACTGCCAAGCCTGGCCCCGGAAAGGGTTGCCTTTCACTTGATTTTATGTTTAATTGCCGAGCTATGGAGCGTACTTCATCTTTGTAAAACTCACGTAAAGGTTCTACTATTATCAATTCAACATCATCTGGAAGCCCGCCAACGTTATGATGAGATTTAATCACATCACGTTCACCACCTCCTGATTCAATCCAATCAGGGGCTATTGTTCCCTGAACTAGGAATTTAGCACCGGATAATTTTTTCTCATCTTCAAAAACTCGTATAAATTGTTCACCAATTACCATCCTTTTGTGTTCCGGATCAGTAACACCCTCTAATTCTTTAAAAAATCTATCAGATGCGTCAACAATTTTCAAATTTATACCCATCTCTTGGAACATCTCGAAAACCTCCTCAGTTTCTCCTTTTCTCATGAACCCTGTATCAACATAAACACAATGCAGGAGACTACCTACAGCGCGATGGGCTAAAACCGCGGCAACAGAAGAGTCTATTCCTCCAGAACAGGCGATAATTGCCGTGCCGTCTATTTTACTTTGTATTGCTTCAATAGCCTCATCAATTAGCATTTGAGTTTCCATGAAACTCATTCACCTCTAAGTGACTCGTCATCTGAAATTACTTTTGCAGTCTTCATAACTCTCCAAGCGTCATACTCACGTGCTAAATCTGTGTTTGTAAGGGCGAGCATCTGCACAGCTAACGCACCTGCATTGTCTCCACGATCAACCCCTACGGTGGCTACTGGCATACCCGGAGGCATCTGAACGATTGAAAGCAAGCTATCTAGAGGGACTTTACCACCTACCGGAACCCCAATGACAGGGAGTGTTGTCATTGATGCAATTACACCAGGAAGTGCTGCAGCCATACCTGCCATACCAATAAATATCTTACAACCCGATTCAATCGATGACTCAATCACTGATTCGAGAAACTTGGGAGCACGATGAGCAGAAGCAACTCGCACTTCATAGGAAATTGCGAACTCATCTAGAACTGAAACGCACTTGTTGGCAACTGGCAAATCTGATTTGGAACCTAAGATAATACATACATCCATGCTTCCCGGTTATGAGTGTAGTTCAAATGCCTGCCGTTTGGCAAGTTAGAAAAAAAATTATTCCTCTTCAATTTCTTTGATGAAAATATTTGGCCAGTTTACTCCTGAAATTATCAGAGGTGGTGAGGAAAGAAAATCATCTATTTCGGAGTTTGAAACAAAATTATCATTAAATGGATCATGGATTATGCGGTTACGGAATACCATACTAAATGCAATAAATCTGTAATTACGAAAAGACACTCCTGTTAACTCCGCAGAATATTTTCCAAAATTATCTGATTTACTGGCGATTATTCCATTTCTAAAATTATAGCTAGATATTTTCCATTTTCGATTGAATATCTCAGCTGAAAAATCAGACTTCGAAATAGGCAATAGCCAACGTGAGGAATTTACTTTCAATGAATTACTGATATTTCTGATGGTTCCAATCCAAGATAGTAAGAAAAACAAAAATCCAAACCATCCAAGCCTTGAATCAACAAGAATATGTAGTATAAAAAATACTAAGCCCAATGAAAAGAAGTGATAATCAAGAGGGAAAAAACTAAATTCTTCATTATTTGCATTAGAAAAAAATAGGTATGGTATCAACGTAAGACACCATGAAATTGAGAATAAAATTATTACAGCTAGTTGGTCATCAATCGGAAGTTTATTGGGAAATATTAACGGAAGAATACTGGCAATTAAGAAAAAAAGAGACCACGCTGAAGTGTACAAAATTTTTGGACCTACTGGCCTCAATCTTTGACGCATCCATCCAAAACCTCCTGTTTGAGGATTTGTATGATTCCAAGATGTTGGAGGATTCTTGTCACCAATC
>Ga0163111_10000475_pt1 | contig 24049 bp, 27 predicted proteins | sample CRUFie1St18metaG_FD_109645 | JGI IMG/M metagenome (GOLD analysis project Ga0163111, IMG submission 109645) | Marine microbial communities from the Costa Rica Dome - CRUD Field 142mm St18 metaG | ecosystem: Environmental > Aquatic > Marine > Oceanic > Photic zone | place: Costa Rica: the Eastern... | reverse complement strand
ATCACCTTTTTCTGGAGTTCCTATGTGTCTTAATTTACCTATGTCCCAGTTTGTATTTTGTTTATACGCATCTGGCACTATTAAACCAGACCATTTTTCTTGTTTTTTGACAGGCTCCACAAATACCCAGGCACCCGTCATTTTCATCACACCATCTCTCTTATATGCAAAAACATTATAGTACTCTACCTTGTAATATTCTTTTCCTTCTATGAGGACAAGGTTTTCGTCAGAGATAGTCAAAAAGTGGAAGTACACTTCATCCCCAACCTGGAGTTCCATCTCTAAATTACCATTGGCATAATGGCTAGGAGTTAACTGTTGAGGTACAGCTTCAACTATTCCCTTGATGGATACATGGTGTTGAGGTTTGTATGAGGTATCTAGATAAAGAACTTTACCTCCTTGAATTTCAATACGGTCGTTGTACTTTTGTGGTGCACTAATAAGGACTATATCTCTAGGTGTTTTCATTTCGCATAGTTTGTTGGTCCTCTAATATAGGGTATATTTATCAACTATGCCCTAAATCACTTGATAATGTCGGTTTTTTTTACTAACTTCGCTTAAGCCAATCAAGGCATTTATAGTTCTTCGGGATTGCCCAAATGACAAACCACGAAGAAAATAAAAAAATCATATACACGTTTAATTGTTAATATCAATAAACAATTCACCGTTATATAAATGCCAAACAAATATTAGGTGACGTGTTATTCAATACGGGCGAGGTGTATCCACTCCTATAGGGTGGATTTTTTAATACCCAATTGGCATCTATAAAACCTTTCCACTCCCCAATACTCACCATGCAAATGTCTCACTTTTTCTGCACACCTTAATCAACGCAATACGTTGACTGGTCTGTAGATACGGTGAAGTGGTAATGTATATATACTAGCAGTCGTTTTTCGTAATGGAAGTGAGTTCCAAAGACTGGGTGGGTACTACTTTTGGTCATCCAATATCCATATATCACACACTACCCCCACCCCCCACCTTCAGAATGGTAAACGGGAAACCTTTTTGTCTACGTCTATTAACGTAGCAATACCCACCACCATTACCCACTTATCCCCACCTCTCCTGTATGGGGGAAAATAAGATAGCTCTACTGCCTTAAAAATATTTTTCTGACCGAGTATATCTCTTCACTATTACAGTGCGGGAGAAGTCCTTGAATTGGATTCCCCTGTATATATACTCGCGCGCGTATGGTGCAGTGCATTGTTCATAACGTATCAGTTCCAATACAAATTTTTTTTCGCTCTGTACCCCGCATAAACACTAGGGTTTACAAATTACTTTAAAGTTTTTTTGTTGATAAGTATTGACATTACAGAAAATTGTTGTAGTATTGTAATGTCGAACAACGACAAAGCTCTTTGACTTTTCGGTTAACCCTCCCACGAAACCCGAGCCCGTGCTCGGATGGTGTAAGCCCATAAACCACGAAAGAAGTGAGTCACATTGTACAAGACGATGTGCCGTCCCCGAAGTTAACCGATACAGCCCTCAACATACTGATGAGGCCAAGAGAGGCCGAAACATCCCCAGATGGGGGTGTCTGTGTTTAACCAGTCGGAAGCCCGACTACAAATCAAATTATTATGCGTTTTATTCCCGCAACAGAGAAGCAGTTGTTTTCTCTATCCTGTGTAAGCCGTAGAGGTACTAGCCGTAGTACTTCTGGTGCAAACTTTCAAGCCAAAGAACGAGGTATCACTACCAAGGTCCGCAAGGCGTCTCTTGAAGTAAAAGAAAAAGTAGATGCCGAGTTCAGCAATACACGTTTAGTATACGTTTGTGTTTAATCATATGATAAATTTTCAAGAGATAGATAGCATATTGGTAGATTACCACGATGCTATGAATAGTAAGAGTCCCGACTTGACTTATGTGCCAAAGATGTACATAAACAAAGACTATTGGGTAACCAAGATATCTATACCTCTAGAGGATGTAGATATCAACATTGAACTTGATGACAGACCCGATGAAGATTATTGGGGATGCCTTCAGTATGACGAGAAGTCAAAGACAGGTATAGACTTTTGTGTGTACCAACCCGAAGAGGTTGGAGACACCCCAAGATTATCTCTGTATCCAGTTGTCGATGGTAACATCGACACCACTGAAGAGCTTCAAGTAGAATGCCAGATTATAAATAACTTTTAAAACTATGGAACAGAAAATGACCAGTGACGATATCAGAGATATCGCAATTAGAATCGTAGACCAATTCGTAACGAAAGGACTCGTCAAGGATTGTACAGATACGAATGATGAAGACGAATTTGAATTTCAAGACATTATCGTTGATGTGCTTAAGGCAAATGTGTTTAATCAATAATTCAATAGACTATGCAAAACAAATTTGAAGTAGACCACGGTGGTCGAGACGAATATGTTGAAATCAAGAAAAGGTCTGACCGAGTTGGTGACTGTGCTATTAGAGCAACAGCCATATTCCTAGACCTACCATATCACGAAGTCCGTGATGACTTATTCGAGCTCGCAAAGCTTCGGTTCAATATGCCTAATGCAGATGCAGTTGTTTATGAGTATTTGAAACAAAAAGGTTTTGAATCCAAACCAACTATCTACAAAAGCGGAAGGACGAGATATCGTCTAGGCGAGTTTCCCCTCAAGGGGCGTGTAATGTGCCGAGTAAATAAACATTGGGCAACCATCGTTGATGGAGTTGTTCGTGATACTTGGGATAGTCGAAGGAAAGCCGTAGGGCGTTACCTTATTAAGCCAACACTCTGATGATGGACAAGGCAGTCCGAAACATCCTCTTCGGAGGGTGTCAGTGTTTAATCGGTGCAACAGCACCACAAAATTTATTTGTATGTCTTTATCTAAAGTAAAAGACTCAATCAACAAGTGTGATGTTAATATTCAAAAACTCACAGAAAAGCTAGAAAGCTACAATGTGGACATTCAGTCTTATGAAGATGCGCTAAACGATTCTTTACTCAAGCACCTTAACGAGGAGGTATTGACTAGACTCAATGAGGAAGCTGACATCTTCGGGTTACACATAGCGCCGTCACCAGACATCACGCACTACAGTAACATAAGGTTAGATGTGAAAGTAGACGGAGAGGACCGAACTGTTGCCACCATAGAACTCGGCACAGCCGCTTATGGTCCTGTAAGAGTGTGTGAGGAAACCAAGCGTCCCTTCGTGTACAAGTTAGCTTCGTCAGAGCTACTAGAGAAAGTGGGCTCTCCTTTCACTGGTGAAATAATGCAAGGAACTGAATATAGACGAAACGCGATTTACAATACCGATGAGGTGATTAACTACAGCGGTAAGAGTGAAATGCTCTTCGCAAAAGGTTACCACAAAGATGATGACAATGTCGAAGATGAAGAGCGCGGTAAGCGTTATGTTAAAAGTTTCATAACTGACTTACAAGCGGAAAAGTTCAGAGCTCCACGTCCATACTTTCAGACCCTCATATGGTCACAAAAAAATCGAGTAGAGATTGTCCAATATGCTGACAATACGTTTATGGGTCTAGGCTCGCATAACGGTAGCAACAAGTACACCAGTAAGATGTCAGACTTGGTTAACTACTTCGGGCTTATCGAGGACGGCGTTCTATCAGCTTACAGTTTTCACGTCAGTAAAACCCTTGAGCAATTCGTTGAGGAGTTACACGAAACGAAAGTATTGAAAGCTCATTGTGAACGAGAAATCAAAGAACTGGAGATGCTTAATGAATCCTACACCGACTTGCGCGTGGTATCGTTGCGTGAGGAGTTTGAGCGCCTTATGAACAGCGAGGAAGGCTGGGATGTGCCGAAGTGGTATCTAACCCTAGAGGAGGCCGATGAGAAATACGACTTCGAGAGCTCAAAACAAAAGCTAATGAAAGTTAGAAGGTCAAATTGGAACGGCCACCTTGGTCGCATAATGGACTTACTTCCTTATATGGATTACAACGAAGGATTCAATCTAAAGTTGGTAAGAACGACCTCATCTGGCAAGAGCATAGAGTTAGAGCTAACCCAACACGGGGAGACCAGAAAGTCGAAACTGATAAAATCTAAAGATTGGTTCTGGTACATTGACCAACTTGCTAAAGAGGTAGTAGAGCACGAGATTATCAATCAACGCCAAGACTTCTTTGAAGTAGAGGAGGAGGTATGCTAACACTCTGATGAGGACCTAGCAAGGTCGAAACGCCCCCCGTAATGGGGGGTGTCAGTGTTTAACAATTAATTATAATGCCGTATGACTAAAGCATTGATAGCGCACATAATGATGACCAATCTAGATTTGGATTGGTTACGAAATTTTGAAACCGTTTATGAGATAGCAGAGGATTTCATGATGAAACACCCATCTCTAAAGGAAGGTGTGTGGAACGTAGAAACAGAAGAGAACGACTTCGAGAGCGCAGCTGTCTACTTTGCTCGTAAAAAAATGTATAACCGATAAAATAAAAATGCCGTATGACTAAATCAAATTTTGTTTTTCTGTGCAATCAATCGTTGGTAGCACCAGACATAGCCTTGGAGAATAAGTATGTGCGCCAAGTGCTAAAAGAAGACCGCCACGTACATAGTGTAGCTAATCAGATAAAGTTAGCTGTTGTTTTATCAACCCAATTTTAATTGTTATGAGTGAAAAAGAAAAAACCCGTGTATACTTTTTTGACAAGATGTACACACAAGATGGCCACGAACTATACTGGTTACATTCGAGAACCGAGGATGATTACAAAGTAATAAACGGTACTAGATATCCTACCAACAGCATCAATCCCGATGAGCTGTACGTTAACGAATACGATTTTTACGATGCCTGTGAAGACATTGTCAAAGCAGACGAAATGTGGAATAATTATGCAGTCCCCCAAAATCTTATAGATGAGTGGGAATCGTTCGATGAGAACGAAATAACCGAGGAAGATAATATGTGGATATAGAATGCAGAGAAGTTATGAAAGCTAATATTAATTTTATAAATAAATCTTATGGAAAACCAAAAATGCCAATGTAGTATTTGTGATGCTACTAACGAGGACTTGATGGAGTACGCTCGTGAAAATTACAAAACAGGAGAACTAATATGTGAAGAGTGCGCTGATGCATCTTATTCAGACCCTATGGTTACCTCAACCACATATAGGTACGGAGAAAAAACCCGAACACATTACAACGACACTCTAGATTGTTTCATTGATGCCGAGTATGGCGAAGAGCATGAAGAGGCTCCCCAAGGATGCCCAATTGATGAAGTGTCGCGTGTAAATACTGATGGGTGGAGATGGTATCAGAAAGTAGATGTTAGACCCGCTTGGAAGATTCTTGAAAGCGGATGGGCTACTGGAAGATGGTCTGACGTTAGTTGGAAGCATGCCTTCAATGACTTTTGCGATGAACTGGAAAATGGGAATATATACACAAATTTTCCTGTGGTAATCATCGCCTGTCCAACGTCAAATCTTTTTAGTACAAGTATCAGTGTTGTAGTTATGAAAAAAGACGAAGATGCTTTTTGGGAAGTTGTAGCTGACCACTGCGGACTCAATAAGGAGTCCTTAAAACTGTCTTTAACATGAGGCGCTATTGGTGTGTGTACTCGGCATTCAATGCTGATACACTGCGGTGGGATGTTATCAAAAAGCCCAATACATTAGTATTAAGGTCGTTTGATTGCAAAGAAGCCGCAAATTTGTATATTGCGAAACTAAAATTCAGTAAGTAGTAAATGAATAAAGACACCAAAAAGCAGTGTGGCAATCGAGGTTTGCTTTTTCCATTGGGCAAACCTCATCTATTCCTACACATTGCGAAGTAGGTGGGGAGGTAATTAGAGACCTGGGTAAGACACGCGCTATGAATGCCGTCCCTCGAGAACCGAACTTTACCTCCCACTTTATTCTTTTTTAAACAAACTTGGGGTGGGTGCTACCTTGGAGGTCGGAGTGGTTTTTTTATTAAGTTGACACATACGTTAGTTTAGACATGAGAGGTTCGAATCCTCGCCCACCCCCAAAGCCCAAACAGGAGGGCTAGTTCCTGTAATAAATTATTTTATATGTTAGATACGATAACCTTAAAAGCTCTATTGAAACAAGACACTAAAGAGCATAAGTCAGATGGCGATTTTGCCCAAATTTATCCTTTTTTATCTAGAGACCTCACGGACCCGAATGATTACGAAGTAACGGAGCTTGATAAGTTCCACGTAGATATTCAAATGTTTCAATCCGTTGTAAGTTTGTTCGTCCAAGAGGCCATAGAAAAATCGCTCTTTGATAATTCACCACAAATCGCAAACGTTATTACTCTAAACGTCAGAGACCTTGGAGCAGATGCGTTCGATGATTTAGTAAGAATGATTGAGAATAAAAAAAATGAATATCAAAAAACAAAAACCCCACAAACCGTATGACCAAGAGAGAAAAAAACATCAAGGAAATATTCAAGGATTTGAAAGGCAGAATTTCGGGCCTTCCACATTTGCGAAACAATCCCGCAGTAGTTGAAGTAAAATCTTTAATGATAATTTTAGACGAGCTAGAAACAGCGTTCGTGACACACCTCATAGCAGATGAAGATGAATCTTGTGAAGGTTTGATAACAAAATCTATCAAGCTATTTAAAAGGGAAGGAGAAGTCAAGGCTAACGTAGTAAAACAATTCTTACTCGAGGAGCATAAAATAGATATAGGATTAACAGCTCTTCAAGAGCGAATAAATAGAATCAATGCAAATTAAATTTTTAGAGAACCGCCCCGCCTCTCCTTCTAATATTGAACTTATGTTTAATACAGTTGAGGCAATCACAGGAACAAAGAGAGATGATATATTGTCATCCTCCCGCAAAAGGAAAAATGTCATAGCTAGAACCTACTGTGCTATACTTTTAAGAGAAATGTTCAATATGACTTTCGTTGAAGCGGGATATGTTTTGAACAGAAACCACGCCTCCATAATTCATTGTCTCAAATCACATAAGACTGATATGAAGCATGACCCAACTTATTCGTGGAGATTTAAGGAGGTGGTAAACATTATGGGTCTTGGACATTACAGTCCCTTACCTCATGAAAACGCTACGCAAAAGATTGCAAAGCATATGCGAAGACAGCGCACTATAAAAATTATTGAATCAGATTAGTTTTTATTAGCAATATATTGTTATATTTGAAAAACTTATTTAACGATGCGGATAGATGCAACCAAAGAGCTAATCAAAATAAAAGGGGTAACCCTCACTTTTGATGACGCAAAAGGTTTCATCAAAGAACACTACGCAGATGTATGCGGTCAACATCTTGTTGGCTTCAGAGGCAAATGGGTAGTTGACTGGATGTCCGTATTCAAACATGCAGAAGAAACCAAAATTTTAAATGTCGTACAATGGCGAAAAACAATGAAACACTAGCCACTTTATACAGGAAGTATAACTTGGACAAAAGCGATGTATTCAAACACAAACTAGGATACGTCATCATAACAAGAACAGGGATAGAAAAAATCCAAATGTCCCTAGGGTTACAAGTAAAGTTTGATATCAAGAGTTTAAGTGATGACCACAAATTTGTAGTAGTCAAAGCTTTAGGAACTTTAGGAGAAAAATTTATTGAAACCTACGGCGAAGCATCGCCACAAAATAACAAGATGGGATATCCTGTAGCAATGGCAGAGAAGAGAGCTCTATCGAGAGTTACTTTGAAAGCAGCTGGATTATATGCGGAAGGCATATACGGAGAGGATGAGGCTGATGGTTTCAGCAACCGAGAAGGTTCTGAAGAAGTAGAGATTCCACAAGAACCTAAACCAACTCAAGGGACCAAAGAAACCTACGACCTTGACAATATCATTGAAGGAGCCAAGCAAAAACTTTCTGAAGGACTTGCAAATCCTGTACAAGTAAAGGCTTGGTATGATAGTGAGAAAAGTAAAATGAATCCTAGCCAACAGGCAGAGATGGAAAACATTTTATCTAATTATTAAAAACTTGGGAGGGGGCGGTAACCACCATACCTTTTACCAACGGGTGTCGGCATCAAAGGTTAAACACAGATTCGTTCAAAGCCGATGCACAACCCCCTCCCTTTATAATTTACCACATGAATAAAATAACATTACTTGACGGAGTAGAGTGGAATGTAAAAGAGCTTGAGACCAAAATGATAGATGATGATTTTTACTACGGATATCTTGGTAAAGCCGCATTGTCATCGTCTTCAGCTAAAGACTTGGTAGACAGCCCAAGAACATATCATAACTACCTTAACTATGGAGGTGTTGAAACACCCGCTATGCTGAAAGGTAGAATGTTGCATCACATGGTATTAGAACCTAACAGATGTCAAGATATATACATGGTAGTAGATGTTAAAACCAGAGCAACTAAAGCATTTAAGGAAGCTGTGCTTGAACATCCAGAAAAAACAGTTGTGACAATGCCAGAATGGAATGATGCCGAAAGATTATCGGAGGCACTTCTCAAAAACAAACATGTAGTTTCACATCTTACAGCGGCAAAGTTTGAGGTTCCTAAAATTGGAATACTCAATGATATCCCCTTCAGATGTAAGGCAGATATACTTGTTCCCAACTTCGGGTTGTTCGATATTAAGACTACCACTGACTTGAGAGCCTTCCCTTATTCAGCAAAGAAGTTCATGTACCCTATGCAGTGCTACATATATAATAAAATATTTGACCTCCCTTGGGAAAACTTCAAATTCATAGTCATAGACAAATCATCTTGTGACATTGGAATATATGAGGTAGACGAATCATTTATAAATCTTGGGGAACATTTACTTAATCGGGCATGTCAAACATACAAGGACTTCTTTGGCCCGAATGCAACAGAGGAAGTTCATGAATATATAATTTTCGATACACTATCAGCATGATAACAGGAGAAACATTACTTACAACAGAGACAGTCATGGACGAGTTTCAAATCAAGTCCAAGTCTACTTTAAATCGATATCATAAGATGGGATTACGGTATATCAAAGGCCGCCCAAATAGATATAGAAGAGAAGAAATTGAGAGATTTTTCAAGAGCATGGAGAGATGATAGACTTGATTGCAGACAGTATACGTAATCATTTCATTCTCGACCCCTTGAGAAAAGACAAGCTCATGAGCGATGATAATTATGAAGACTCTTCATTGTTATCTGTAGTTATTTTTGTCGGTCTATGTCGACAACACGGCATTTCCAAGGAAGATATTTGTACTTTTTTAGGTCTTGAACCCATTGAATATGATTCTAAAATCAGCAGATTTTATAATACAATGGACAAAATTACTGACCGTGTTGAAAAGGGAACCATCATGAAAAAGAAGGACTATACCTATCGAGCATACGTAAAGTACAGCATGTGTTATAAATACATATCTAATCGTGCGACAAGAAGACGCGGAAAGGAACTTGTTCAATGGAGAAATTTTTTAACGGACGGAGATGAATGAATCCATTTGATGAAATAGGGATACAGCTCCCCGCTAATTATCAAAAGTATGACACCTTAAAAGTTAAGTGTCCCTTTTGTGCGGGCGAAAGAAAGAAAAAGAATGACCGCAGTATGAGCGTGTGGCCAGAGGAAGGAACATATAATTGCCACCATTGTGGAGTCAAGGGTAAAGTATCATCAATGAAAGAATATAGCCAACCAACACTAAATGCCAACAGACCAGACTCAAAAGTAGTTGAGTGGTTTAAAAATTCTAGAAGTATAAGTAAAGAAGCTTTAGAATATTACGGTGTGACAGAATCCACCGAGTGGATGCCACAACAAAACAAGGAGATGAAGGTAATAAACTTTAACTACTTTGATTTTGATGGCACCCCCGCTAACATAAAATTTAGAAGTGCATCTAAAGATTTTAAAATGTTTAGTGGAGGTAAACCAATACTTTACGGATTGAATAGAGTCAAAGATTTAAAGACTATAATCATTACTGAAGGGGAGATGGATTGCCTTGCAATTTATACTGCTGGAATCATGGGGGCTGTAAGCGTTCCTAACGGTGCTAACAAAGGTTCTAATAACCTCCAATACATTGACCTATGTTGGGAGCACATCAAGGATAAAAAGATTGTTCTTGCGCTTGATAATGATGAACCAGGTGTTGGTTTGAAAAACGAACTTATCAGAAGGTTTACCAGCAACCCCAATGTATTTATTGCTAACTGGCCAGAAGATTGCAAAGATGCTAATGATGTATTGATAAAACACGGTGCTTCGGCTCTCTCTAAAATTATAAAAGAAGCAAAGCAAATACCAGCAGAAGGGATTGTTTCGGTAAGCGATGTAATGAAGGAGCTAATCAAGCTCAAGAAAGGAGGCATTCCTCGGGGGGATATGTTAGGATACAGAGTATTTGACAGCATATTCTCTTGGAAAAAAGATGAAATGACTATCATAACTGGAGCTCCCAATGGAGGTAAGTCAGCTTGGCTGGACCAGTGCATGGTAATACTTGCACAGAAGGGATGGAAGTTTGGTATCATATCTATGGAGAAACCAAATGTAGAGCTGCATATCGCGGAGCTGTTGCAAAGAACTATACACAAAAACTTCTGGGATGAGATTACCGAAGAAGAAATCTATGCATACAGAGAATTTTTAGATGAGCATTTCAAATTTCTTGAGGTTGATAAGAATGAATTGAGTGTCGACCACCTAATCACAAAGGCTCAAGAAATGGTAGGCAGATACGGTATTGATTGTTTCGTTGTAGACAATTGGTCATTTGTTGAATTGAAGATGCCCAAGTATGGAGACAGTAGAACAAATCACATTGGAGATAGCCTTACCAAGTTTAAAATATTCAAAGAGAAATTCAAGTGTGCTGTCATAATTGTAGCACATACCCGTAAGCTTTCTAAAGACTCGCAAGGTAATCTAGAAGTAGCTGGTATGTATGATATAGCAGAGTCAGCTCACTTTGCCAACAAGGCAGATAACATATTGATTGTCCATCGTAATTTTCAGAGTGGACTTGTAGATATCTACACCAAAAAAGTAAGATGGATATACACTGGTAAACAAGGTGTTGCTCATTTCGAATATGAAATACCTACTGGAACTTATGTTGAAGCACAGGAGGAGATAAACACACAATTGATGAGTCAAGTTTCACGACAGCCTACATTCAGAAACTATTATGAAAAAGACTAACTGGAATCATCAAAATATATACGCGAATCGAAAGGTTATGAATAAGTCGGGAGGCTATAAACTAGTTCAATATATTGAGGAGTCTGGAGATGACCTTGTAGAAAAGCTTGATTTAAAAGATATCATACCAAATAATTGGTACTTGTGTAGACCTAACGGACAAGGCATGGACTACCGACCAGTTTATTTATCAGAGCATGCTTCATATCAAAGCATAGTATCGTTTGTTAAACATGGAATGTTATATAAAAAAAAAGAAAGATGAAAACAAATTATGAATCTATAAGGAACCAAGAGAGTCGTAAGATTATAAAGATGATTGGTCATTACGCAAAGAGACAAGCCAAGCGTACAAAGCATAAAACTAAAACTTACATCGGCATTATCAGTCAGTGTTTGAAAGACCTACAAGAATACGGAATAGAAAAAGATTGAATCATGAGCGGTAAAACAAGTAGAAGAAAGGGTCACGAGTATGAGCGTGAGATTGTAAAAAGATTTAATGAGCTTGGTTGGGATAAGGCAGTGACCTCGAGGTATGCATCCAAGATGATGGACGATTTGAAAGTGGACTTGTGTAATACTGAACCATTCTACATACAATGCAAGTGTACCAAGAGAGCTCCAAACATCCGTCAAATATTAAAGGATATGCCAGACACTAGTAATTACAACATCATTACTTGGAAGGTCCCAAAGGATAACGACCAATACTTGATGATGAATCTGGAAGACTTTATTGAACTGCTGAAGATGCTAACAAAAGAAAAGATAATTAAGCCATGAAAAAATGTAACCATACTCACAGAACTGAAATGTGTCAAAAGACAATTGACTACATAGACGAACGCCTTGAAAAGATGTCAATCCTCACAGCCGCTTACGGAACAAAAAGCAAGCTTGACGCTGGAGAGAATCATCAAAAAGAAATGGATAGATTACATAAAGAAATCTGGGAGTTTGCACCAGAATATTATAAAACAATTGCAAACGATTAGTTAATTTAAATACCTATGTACTATGAGTGACACACTCTCAATCTCGGGTAAGGTTAAAAGTCTTGGCCAACCCAAAAACATCGCCCTCAAAAATGGAGAAACGATGACAATTAAAACCGCGGTCATTACTACTGATGACAAATTCCCACAAGACATTCCATTTGAAGCGGTGAATGATAAAGCTGCTATGTTTGATGGATTGAATCCTGGGCAATCAGTTACAGTATTCTTTAACCTTCGTTCATATGAATACAACGGGGAGACACGAATGTCTGCACCGAGAGTTTGGAAACTAGAGAATGGAGCTTCGGCACCAAGTCCTAGTCAAGCCCAACCAGCCGCATCATTTTCTGGACAAGATAATGATTTGCCATTTTAATAATGACATCTGCGGAATACCAAGCGTTAAGAGAATCCCTTTCGGCATCTGCTGATAGGGTTTCTTTTGACAAAAGAAGAGAGTATACAGGAAACGATGAAGATATACTCAACAACTTTAAGAGAATCGCTAAACGTCTTGATGTATCACCCCTTCACGTTTGGGCTGTATACTTTAATAAGCACGTTGATTCAGTGAACACTTACATCAAAGACAGACAGAGTGTAAGTGAAACAATGGAGTCTAGGTTCAGTGACTTGCTGAACTATTTGTTTCTGGGCTATGGTTTAGTTAAAGAATCAGAAGCACAAGAAGAATCGAAGTAGTACCTCCTACAGCAAAAGATTGAACTGAACGTCTACGAACATTCTTTTTGTTAGCTAACATTTCAATTTTTTTGATACCCCTTTCAGCCATAATAACACTATCTCTAACGTGAACTTGGGTTTGTAGGTTGAGTATTTGCTCATCCTTCAAATCTATTTTTTTCTCTAGAAAATCCCCCTTCTCAATGTCCTTGGCTATCATCCGAAGTTGAGTCGGAGTGAAGCAAGTTAAAGAATCCGTAACGCTCTGCGAAAGCATTGCGTAGGGAGTCAATAGAAACAGTGTCAATATGTATAATTGTTTCATGATATTCTTCTTGTATTTCTTCTTCGGCAACTATCAATGAGTCGTATGCAACATCAAGTGTGACTATCATTTCTTCATAATCAATTATCTGTTGCTCAAGCTCCCATACTTTTTCTTCAAACTTTGACCTCTCTGTAAGAGTAGAAAAAACCCATAGTAATCCTATTAGAACTGTCACAGTTTGCCAGGCTACTATTTGGGTTTTAGAAGTCATTACTTTGCAAAGCGCTCCAATCCAGCGATTCCAAATGCTCCAAGAGTGACGATGACAAAAGAGTTATAGGTAAACTCATTTACTACCAAGTCTTTACCTAGCGCTCCAGTTATAATATCGGCTGCCATAACTGCAACCATAACTGCGAAAGATAAAAATCCAATGATAGTTTTTTCATTCCAAGTATTATCATCTTTGAAAATACTCATGCATTGCTTTAAAAAATTTTTCATAACCAAACCTTAAAATTTCTAATACTCAAAGATAGTTTCAACTTCTTTGCCAGTCAAAGATAGAGGCCACGCTTGTGATGTTATTCCTATATTTTCTAGTTGTTCTTCATATTGAGATAAGAATTTTATTTCATCATCGCTTAAACCTACATCCTGGAGTTTGTTATTGAGTTCAACTACAACTGACTCTGCCTGTATGTATGCCGCCGCATATTTAGAAGCTTGTCTCACAACAGAATTAAGAAGTTTTTTTAGCATCTCTGTCTTCTTGTTTTTCTTTAGGGCTTCTATATCAATCACGCCATTGTCAGATAGTTCAGCAAACTCTTCAGCAGCATCTTCAGTTAAACTATACAAGTCACTCATAGACATTTCATCCATTGCGTCTTTTATTTTAGCACCCCTTAAAACATAGAACTTATATTCTTGCTCATCAGTATATGGTATTGCTTTACCTCCAAAGTGAGGAGAGTCTATATCTGCTGTAGCCACACCTGGGTATGTTGGGTTTGCAACAAAAGCATTATTCTTTATGAAAGTGTCATAAAAATATTCTCTTGCCATATCAGTCGTAACATCTGGGTCTGGCTTTTGCTCTGCGATGCCAGGAAAATATCTAGTCCAACCATCTGGGGGTACAGGGTCACCCAAGACATCAACCAATGGATGATTTGTTTCGTTACCAAACATTAACAGTTCTCTTTTCCAGTTGTCCAGGATTGACAATCTTTGGTTCAAAGGCTTGTCCATCATCCCTAGAGTTGTTCTATTTACTTGTTGTATAAAGTTTGGAACCGTAAATGTTTTTGATGTTTGTTCAGCTTTTTGTGTAATGAATCTATAAAGCGCTGACTTCTCTACATCTTGTATTTTACTACCCGAAGATGGAATGCCTTTAAATAATTCTTTTAAACCTTTTGCAAACGTAGCATCAGTCAAACCTACAGATACACCTTGAAGAGCAAGAACAGTTTTACTCATGAAGTCATCAAAGGAAGTACTGTCATCAACTAATTTATTTTCTTTCACCATGTTGTAATCATTCATTGCTCCTAATGCCATGAAGACTAATGCAAGTGGTGACTCTCTGTATTCCACAGTAACTGGTTTTGAAAACGCTGGACCACCTCTAAATGGTCTGTAAAAAGTAATTGTATATGGCTTCCAATTACCATCCATTTCAAGTTGATAATTTTTTCTCATATCACCAGTCCCTTCTCCAGTAATTATGTAAGCATATTCATCATCGTCATCATCGAATTTCATACCCGACATTAAGAAACCCATTACAGAAGTTCCAAATATAGCTCTACCATAAGCACGTCTACGGGAATCTTGATTACGATAAACTTCAGCTCCAGCCTTACCCATTTTTCTGGCAATGATATCGCCACCTATATTAACAAGTTGGAAAGGAGTATAGGAATATAAACGATTACCAACGTTTGCAAGAACTTTCAAGAAAGGAAAGAATAGTGCTTTTGTACCGCGAGCTACAATGTTAGCTCCAGTGCCATCTTTGCTATCATCTTCAAGGAATGTTAATGCGGAACGATAAGCCTTACCAAGAATACCAGATGGTTCATTCATGAAAATATTTTCGGTTGCTATTCGTTCTGCTTCCTCCTCAATAGAATTAACACTTATTTCTTGTTGTTCTAGTTCTGCTATGCGAAGTCTAAAGGCATTTGTGCCAGGCTTATAATTTTCTTCAATAGCTTGGGTACCGTATTTCTCTCTACGTTCTGCTCTGTCTTCTGCTGATTCTTTACCAAGAACTATATCAAGTGCAACAGCTTCCAAAGTTTTAAGCTCCTCTTGGCTCATTGCATCCGTGTTCTTTCCTTGAGCAAGACGATGCATTATAACAGCGACCTCACCACCTTTAGACATCTTTCTCATTCCAATATCAACAGCAGAAAGCATTCGTCCTGGATACTTCATAAACACAGGATTAAATATTTGAAGCAGAGCTCTACCAAGAATCGTTTCGGTAGCTTGCCATAATTTATTTCCAGATGTACTTACATAGGCATCATCACCCCACAGTTGATTAAAACCATATAATTCATATACGGGTAATTTTGTGGTGTTTACAGCAAACTTATCTGTTGATGATTGGTCATATCTTATACCAGTCTTTGCAGTAAAGAAAGCCTGGTCTAGCGCTGGACCCATAGCATTGAAAACTCCTTTCCAATATTTAATAAATGAGCTACCAGATAGCGTGGATATCGGGAGAACCAAACCTTCTGTAACTATACTTGCAATGTTTGCCCCAAAGTTTTTAAGTTGTGTTCCAAATCCAGAAAGCATATTCGCATACAGTTGAGACTCTGCAATCTCAAATAAAGTAACTCCTTGAAGTTTACTTATATACTTTAGAAGTTCAAACTCGGCACGGACAAACTCTTGTAAGTTACCTTCAACAAGTCTCATTCTGTCAGCTATCTCTGTGATAGCATCCACGTCTTCATCTGATAAAGTAATACCTTTTTTGTTAAGCTTACGAATAACATAGGCCGACATTACTTCACCTCCAGCACGAGACAGCATAGAGAATGCTTGAATAAATTGACCAGCGCTAGTTGCATCAAGTGCCAGCTGCTCAACCATATCTCTCATAGCAGAACGATAACCTTCCGCAAGATTATTGTCACCATTAGCCTCTAGCTCTTCAATAATTCCAGTTAATCTTTCGTTGACCTCATTAAATAATGCCACACGAACTGGGCTAAACTTAAATGTTTGAGCATTGGCAGATTCATTTTTTCTACCTTGTTTCTTTCTTGAAGGAATAGGGTCAGCAGTAGATGGAGCATCTGTTCTCTTATCTTGGAAAATTAAGTTAACCCTATCTGGCTCAATTAACATTCTTATTGCTGGAGCTATACCTATCTCATCAAGTAAAATTTTAGCCTCGCTAGTACTCATAGAGTTTGAACGAGGGAAATATGTTTTTACATTCTCTGTAATCTCTTCAGTAGTCCTTTCATCGGGTATAATTTTAGCCCAAGTCGAAGCCGTCATGCGTTCTTTAGGTTGAGCTATAGCATCACGAACACCAAGGAAGACTAAATTATTAGCACTAGTTTCTGATAAACCAGCTTCTACTAATTTTTTCTTTATTTTTTGACGGTCCATACCAGCGTCTACAGCTTTCTGAACTATCCTCTGATAACGATTGTCTCCTTGTTGACCATCAATACTAAAATATAAACCAGAGGCACTCATAGGACGAGCGGGGTTCATGTTCATGTTCTCATCCATTGAAGAGTTCATATACCCAGCATCTTTATGAGAACGTATGGACTCCTTCATACTGAAGAATGGCAATCTAGGAAGTTTAGATAACCCAGGATACATTACTTCATGAGGTTCAAATCTATTACGCTTTTTATCCCAAAGCGCCCACTGCGACATGAATACTGAAAGACCATTTTTAATAGCATTGTCGTTATTCACGGTCAATGCCTTCATGTAAAAATCTCCAGGGACACTTACCTTACCATCTTTTGGAGGAGTTAAAAGCTGATTGTATTTTCCTACAAACTCTTCGTATCGAGGATTGATTTTACCCGTAGACTTAAGTTCGTATTGAGCATTCTTCTGGCTAACCAATCCAAACATAGCTATCATAAATGCAGCGTTAGAACCGCGTTGACTCATCATGTCATCTATGTTATCAACTAATACAGATTTAGATGTGATAAAATCATGATTGTCTATATATGCTTTTTTGTCTGCTAAATTTCTTTTCTTGCCTTTGAATACATCACGATTACTTACAGCATTATTCCATTTAGCAATTAACTTGGCTTCGAAGTCTGCTCTATCCTGTGTGTTCTTCAATAACTCTGGCTCAAAGACACGTAGCATATGTCTATCAATAGCACTTATTGCCGCCTCTAATGGGTCTTGCCATACGCCAGCAAATGAAGCAGTCTTCGCAGCAAGGCCACGAACCTCCGTCATCATTCTAGTCATGAAGGAATACCAAGTTTCATTATCAGACTTCAAGAAGAAATCAGAGCCTTTGGTTTGACCCTCAATAGGAGAGTCCATTCTAAATTTAAAAGCAAGTTCGGCAACGTTGGTATATTCACCAGTTCCCGTTATACCAAGACCACCTTCACCAGCTGCCTGGACCTGGAAGAATAAATTTATTTTTTTCTCCAAAGCAACTCGCTCTTCCTTGGTCATGTTCAATGGGTTTGCTACCCCCGACAACATATTCGCGTAACCCTGTATACTTAATACACGAACTTGCTCTGAAGTTAGTGAGTCTATTTCTCCAGAAAAGTATTGACGAATCAACTCATCAGACTCGGCATCTTCTACAGCTTGAACCCTACCTACAGCAACCTGGAACTCATTGGGCGTTAGAGGTTGATTAGGAGACAGTAGACCGAAGATAAATCCATTAAAGGCCGAAAGGGCATCTCCCTTTTCGGGAGTCATTGTACGGCCTAATTTTCTATAAAGTTTAGTTCTGTTATCTTCGTTTGTTATTTGAGCTGGATTCCACCCTTGCTGTTTCATATAAAACAATTCAGCAAATGTGAAGACCCCATCTTCTATGCCACCAGGAATATTCCATGTGACATTACTAGACATTTGAACGGGGATTGTTTCTGATACACCCCCTAGGTTTTGCACACCATACTTATTCCCGTAATCGTTCAACGGTAACCCGCCAACACGAAAGTCAGAAATAGTATCGTCCCAAGTTAAATCTAATGGTGTAGATATTAACTCTGGGTTTCTTGTCCTAAATCCTTGCTCTCGGATGTACGAGGTTTCGGCGAACGTGAGTATGTTATGTAGGTTCGGGTTTGTCCGTTGGAGTTCTGGATTTTCATTCCTAAATCCTCGAATCGTTTCAAGATATCCGCCCTGGTCACTTTCTTCTTCATCAAAATCTCTTTTTCCTTTTTTAATAATTACGCCACTAGTCAAATCAGTATCGGTTTCTTCCGATAGCTTTTCCAAAAAGTCGGTGGCAATTTCAACTTCTTGGTCGTTTTCTGGAAACAAATGTAATGAATTGTTATCATATGTAATAGAAAAACCTTGAATATTTGCTTCATACATTTTTCTTCTAAAGTTTTCACTAGCTTCTTCATTACCATCCGAACCAAGAATATTGGCTGGTATTGTAGCCTTCATGTAAAAGTTTGATGCCTCTTCATTTGATATTGAATCATCAACTTCAGTAAAGCGTACTACACTTTCTTGTTGGTCTGGTGCAATGGCTCCAAGTACAGAAGCAAAAACTTTTACTGCCTCTGGCTCGCCTTCAATTTCTATAAACTGTGAAGCTTCTTGCAAAAACCTTCCAGCCTCATTACCCATAAATGTGTATCCGCCGTGTGATGGAGATAAGTTTCCAACAGTAATATTCAATGCGTCAGCAAGATTCCCAGTCAAGGTTTGTAAATACTTAAACTCTGGCGTTTCGTGTACTCTGTTTACTTCCTCAAGTGTCAATGTCTCTATTGAACGGAATGGAGCAACACCAATTTTAGCAGCAACTAAAGGAGATACCGAAAGATGTATCTTTGATTTTTTCGCAACCTCTTGACCAAGAGTTTCATCCATTGATAGTGGCGGCAAATCATTTACAGATTCTTTAGATTTTCTCTCTATATTATTTCCATCAGCAGACAAACTAACAGTAGTCTCTAGCCCATCAATTTCAACAACCTCATCACCTATTGGCTTTACTCTTCGATTTGTGCCATCTAAAAACTCTAATCCAAAACTGTTGGCACGTTCATATAAAATGTTTTCATTACCAACGTTTAAGAAACTACCATCGTTTTGACGCAGACCTACAGAACCGTTAGATACCTCAAGGTCTCCAATAGCATATTGACCACGAGAATCACGCATGATAACGCGTTCATTAACCATCTCGTTTACCGTAGGTACAGCAACTCCAGATGACATATCACCCGTTAATACCTCATAGGCTCCTCTATCTATAAACTCATCAAGAGTGTATTGCTCAAAAGGCTTTGATGTGAGGTTTAATGTTTTACTTAAATAATCAAACATCTCTTGGATAGCCTTGAGAAGTTTGTTTAATGCTGGTGCATCCTTTGCCGTCAATGCTAACTCTGCACGATTCTCTATGGCATGAACAATTGCCTCCATAGCCTGGATATCCTCCGTGTTGTACTCTACAATCCCCCCAACAAGGCTCATAATCCCAGCATCATTCTTCGCCAAGTCAAGCATCTTGTTGTACAAGTTCGTATTGTTAGCCTTTACATAGTTCAGCCACACATGTGTAAACTCATGGACAGCGGTACCAAGTGTTGCTGACTCTGGGTTTAGATATATGGTGTGTGTAACGTCATCATAGAATCCTTTTACTGTTTTTTTATTTTCTTGATTCAGTGTAGGAAACTGGACACTAACCTTTTCATTAAATATTGTATCAAATTCAGCTTGACTTGTTACAGCGGTAGTGCCAGGGAAATTTGATTCTAATTTTTTTGCCAATGCACGAATGTGAGGCTTTGTCTTTGGTGAAGTAACTAATCCTAAACTTTGAAGCTCACTATCTAACTCATCCTCTGCTCTTCTTTGCTGCTCTACTTGACCTGGACTTTCAATGTTAGGGTCGTTGTTAAGAGCATCCAAAGTTGATGGGTCTTCTTTTGCTTTGTTTACCATTTCAGAAAGCCTCTCACTAACTTCATTCACAGTTTCCTGTATTTGAGGAGTAGCCTCAACCTCTTGAAGTGCAGATATACCCACGTTTAAACTATGCAACTCAAGTGCTTGAGCATCAGTCAATTTAACAGACCCCTTATCTAGGTTTGCACGGATTCCACTAGCGTTGACATAATCATCAGTCATTGTTTCAGCGCGGTCCAATATTCTTGTCAGTTTATCAGCATCTTCTTGGGTAAACGTACGAGGCTTTCCGTCTTCGCCAATAAAAAGATTACCCACATGGCCATTGATTATTCTACGAGACTGCTCTTTATTTTGATACATTCTGAAAAGAGTGTCTTTTTGCAGATGACCTATACTGTAATTGTTTGATACAACATTTGCTATTGGAAATATTAAACCTACAGCACCACCTAATATAAGACCATCCATAGATTCTTTTGAAAAAGACTGCATTTCAATCTGGCCACCACCAAGCTGTGCCAAGCCAGCAGAAACAAAGTCCTGTCCAAGGGGTTCAAAAATTCCTTCTTCAGCAGACTCAACAATACCACCTCTTAACATAAGCGGTGTGTACTTTGCTACCCCTTTTTTAATAACATCTCTATTTTTTAAACCCGTGAGGAAAGCTTCTATCTCTGTGTTTTTGATTTTGTTAGAAGCCTTATAGAACAAGTCATATTCTGGGTTTAAACGATTTACTGCCACTATCGCTATAGTACCGCCAAGAGAATGAAAGGCAGCCTGTTGAGGAGTCAAGTCTTGAGCTAGTGCGTTTTGATATATGTCATTATGCATTTGCATAGCCATAGTCATTTCTGCACCTTGACGGCGGCTGATTTGCTGTAATAACAAATCGTCTATTTTTCTTTCGCCAATACCAAGAGCTCTTCGTATTCTGTTTGAATTTTTTGCAGTAGCCTTCGCTGCAATTCTACCAAATTTTGACGCACCAGCAGCATATCCTCCACCAATCATGGTAACCACATCAACCATCGTGTCGGCAAACATGTAAAGAGAAGTCTTGTCATTTTTTCTACTTACTGGTTTTTTACCTATTGCAGCAATATCTATTTTTTTAGCCAGCTCTGAATCTATTCCATTAATTATAAAGCCATCAGAATCTCTGTAAAATTCAACATCTTTGCCGTCTTCAGAATATATAATCGTATAATCTTTGTCATCCACAGTAACGTCAACAACATTTTCAAACATTGAACCTTTGAACTTACTTGCAGTTCCTGTAAAAGTGTAATTGTCTTTATCTAAAACATCAATTACATCCTCTGCAAATTTATCAACTGGTCCAAACCCGCCGTTATCGAACTGATTTAAAAGAGCATCAACAATAGAAACGCCGCCTTGGACTAATTCTAAAGCTTTACCAGCAACGTATCCTTCGCTTTTAAAAAATCTGTAGATACCACCTCGCTTATTAAAGTTATCAATATTATTTTGTGTCTCTATCGCTCGAGCTTGTGCCTCAAAAAATAAAGGATTACTTTCTTCAATATCCTCTAAAGCATCAGCATATTTTCCGACATAGCCAATAAAGGATTGATAGTCTTTATAATCAGTTGCGCTGATAATATTGTTATAAAATTCTACAGCTTCATTAATAGTTCCGTTGAAATCAATCTGTGCGCTATTTGATTTTAAAGGCACAGATGAAACCCCTTCTGGAGTAACAGTAACTTCTGGTATTGTTGTAAGAGTTACTCTGTTTAAGTCCTCAAGCATTTGAGGTATCTTCTCTTTAAATTGTCCAAATGTTATGTTTGGGTCTGTTTCATTTTTACTGAAGTAATCAAACAACTCTGTAGACATATCTCCTTTATTTAAAGCATCTACAAGAGTGTTATATTTTTTTGTTTGGTCGCTTATAATATCTGAAAATATACCAAAGGAATTGTATTTATCAAGGGAATCACGTCCAAATCTTTCGGTACCGTAATTAATCAAACCAGTAAAACCATCATTGATTCTTTTAACATCCAGGGTTTGATTATATAATGGGTTCTCTTGATTAAAATATTCTTCTTTTAGCAGACGTTGATTTCTACCTAAAGCCATATCTTGTTTACGACCTATATCATAAACATCAGAATCCATCATGTTATCCTGTGTTATGACGTTTTGCCAGAAATCGTAATTAAGCTTATTGTATTTTTTTTGTTTTTGTCTTTGACGAAAACCTTTGAAAAATTCTTTAGGAGACATTCCCCCTTCTTTGACTAGCTGTCCAGATGCATTATATTGTTTCGGAGGGTCTGTAGGGTCATCAGCTCCTAGTTCAAGAATGCTAATATTCGCATCGTCAAAATCTGTATCAATTGATTTTAAAGTTTCATATGTAGCCTGTCTATAGTTTGGGTCAGAATTAAAACTCTGACTAAACTGGTCGAATTGTACATCAAATTGTTCACCAAGACTTTTACTTAATGATTTATGAATATCGTTAATATTGTAACGAGCCATATCAAGCTATATTATTTTGCCTTCCGAGTAATACGTCTAGCAATTTTTTATCAATTGTTTTTTGTTCTCCAAGATTAGTTACAGCAGAAACTTGTCTGGATTCAAGAAGACTTTTGAATGCATTTAAATCAAGACTTTGTCTTGTTCCGTTTGAAAAACTAACCTTTATTTGATTGTCTTGCAGAGTTACACGTTTGATTATACCAGAAGCTGTTTTAACTCCACCGCCTCTCAATGCCTTATTTATATCTTTCATGTTTTGACTACTAGGCACAGTAACGTCAGCCAAAATTTCTTTTACATCATTGGCAATGCCTTCATATATAGAGTCAGCATCTGTATCCAATTCTATACGTTCAGCTAGACTTGTTAGAGCTTCTGGGTGATATACTCCGTTAATTAGAATGCCCTTATCATCCATTAATTTAGAAACTCCAGTTGCTCTACCACTACCAAAAGCTTTGAGCATTAAGGTTGTTGGTTCCAACATTGTTTCTTCAGTAGCCTTATAATCCATTAGGTTTTTATTTTTCTCAACTAATAAAAACTTCTCTTGTGAAGGATTATAGTATAAATCAACTGCTTTGCCTTTTAATTTTACATCGACAAACAAATCGTCAGTAACTGGATAAACTACTTCTCCATCAAATAATTGTTTTTCACCTAACTGACCTTTTACACCACCCATAACTATATCATTGGTATGGCGTATAATTCTATTTTCAAAAGAATATTGATTGCTTTCGTCTCTTTGCTGTGATGAAGTAGGTGGTATAACTAGTTCGGTTATAGTTTGACTTCTGTCTTTTCTGTTAATACCATATTGTGATACAGCTTGACGTAAACCTTCTGCAAGTAGATAATTATTTCCTATATCTGATGGGTCTGATATAATATCCGCGACTTGTTTATTATACTCTACATCCTTACCATCTGCGTCTGTATATTTAAACTGAACAAAATCATTCATATGGCTTTCAACCCAAATATCTCTTTGTTCATTTAACATAGCCAAGGCAATACGGTCTTCAAAATCGCCAGTGTTTGGATTATAACCAAGTGTTCTTTGCAACATACTTGGACCATTACTAGGGTCCATAAGCTCAAGAGGAGTTTTTGATACCCTAGTGTCTTTAGCAAGTTTAGTATACGATACAGGGAACTCAACTTTTTCAGTAGTGCTTACTCTTTGATTGTTTTCTATTTCACTCTGTGTTGTTCTTTCGCTACCTTGAGCACTTTTCTGT
>Ga0163111_10000474_pt1 | contig 24059 bp, 14 predicted proteins | sample CRUFie1St18metaG_FD_109645 | JGI IMG/M metagenome (GOLD analysis project Ga0163111, IMG submission 109645) | Marine microbial communities from the Costa Rica Dome - CRUD Field 142mm St18 metaG | ecosystem: Environmental > Aquatic > Marine > Oceanic > Photic zone | place: Costa Rica: the Eastern... | reverse complement strand
GCAACTTGCTCACCTTGTTTGATTACATCTGTGACAGCAGGTACACAAACAGGTTGTGTCTTCTCTAACAATGAGTATACACAAGAAATCATTGTAGAATACGCAAGTCCACCAGCAGCAGGTATGTTGGATGTAAACGGACAACAATTCGCGATTACAGGAAGTCCTCAATCTGTTGTGCTTACAGGCCTTAACTCAGATGGAATGGACGTAGATGTAACCGTATTCTTCACAGATAGTGTTGCATGTACGGCTACTATACCTGCATTGTATACAGCTCCTGATTCTTGTCCATTGAACGGATCATTCGTAATCAATGAGGTGGATGCTGCAACGCCTGGCTTTGACCAAGCTGAGTTTATCGAAATCATTGGCCCACCAAATGCTCCATTAGATGGTCTTGTGATTGTATTGTTCAATGGAAACAATGACCTTTCTTATGCAGCCTTTGACCTTGATGGATTTACCCTAGATGCAAATGGATTCTTTGTATTGGGTAATGCAGGGGTACCAAATGTAGACATGATTATTGGTGATAATACCATTCAGAATGGTGCTGATGGTGTAGGGTTGTACTTTGGGGATGCTATAGACTTCCCGAATAATACTCCAGCAACTGGAACGAATTTGATTGATGCTCTTGTATATGATAGTGGCCAACCTGACGATGCTACCCTTTTGGGTATATTGACCCCTGGACAGTCACAGATTAATGAAGACGGAAATGGTATGTTTGATTCTCATTCTAGTTCTCGTGTACCTGATGGAGGAACTCCATTGAACACAAGTACGTATGTTGCTCAACAGCCAACTCCTGGTGAAACCAATATTCCTTGTTCTATTACAGATATCGCAGCAGGTACACAAACACCTTGTGATCTTGGAACAAGCGTATACACGCAAACATTGACGATTACATATGTTTCTTCTCCGTCATCAGGAACTTTGGATGTGAACGGACAAAGCTTCCCAATCACTTCTAGTCCACAAGATGTAGTCTTGACTGGTTTGCCAGCAGATGGAATGCCAGTTGATGTAACAGCAAGCTTCTCTGACAATGTTGCTTGCACCCTTACTGAAAATGCAGTCTTTACGGCTCCAACATGCACATGCGACATCAGTGCAATTGCGGTAGAACCACAAACTGCATGTGATGATATCGGAGGAACCTACGATATTGAGGTGACGGTTACATATGAATATGCGCCTTCTTCGGGAACCTTAGACGTAAACGGACAAAGTTTCGCGATTACTTCTAGCCCACAAACAGTGGTATTAACAGGTATGCCATTGGATGGCCAATCTGTAGATTTGACGGCTTCCTTCTCTGATGACGGAGCTTGTACCTTTACTGAGACAGGAGCCTATACTGCACCTTCTGTATGTGGATGTATCATTACCAATATTGCCGCAGGAGCGCAAACGAGCTGTGACCCATTGACCAATGAATATACGCAGGAAGTAATTGTTACTTATTTTGACGCTCCTATTACAGGTACACTCGTTGTGAATGGACAATTCTTTGCAATTGGTTCTAGCCCACAAATAGTAGTGCTTACAGGCCTAGATTCAGATGGAATGGATGTAGATGTTTCTGCGAACTTCTCTGATGACCCTACTTGTTCTGCTAGCGAAATGGCCTTGTTTACGGCTCCAGCTGCTTGTCCATGTGCAATCGACAATGTGACAGCAGGTACGCAATCTGCTTGTGATGGAGGTACGAATGAATATACACAAGATATTACAGTAGAGTATACCAATGGCTCAACGACAGGAACATTAGATGCCAATGGACAAAGCTTTGCTATATCAGGTAGCCCACAAACCATTACATTGGTAGGACTTATTGCTGATGGCAATGATGTAGATGTAAGCGTTAGCTTCTCTGACAATGGTGCTTGTTCTGCAACTGAAACGGCCTTGTTTACGGCACCGATTTCTTGCGAACCGCCTGCAAATGACATTTGTGAGAATGCAATTCCTGTTGCTTGTGGGGGGAGTGCTCCAGGTAATACAACAGCAGCGACACTAGATAACAATGCGGCAGCGGTTGCTTGTGGATCCCCATTCGCGATTAGTGTAACAGCTCCAGGTGTATGGTATGAAGTAGTGGGTACAGGTGGAAACATCACCCTTGGTGTTTGTGATGCCGACTACGATACGAAGATGTCTATCTTAGAAGGTCGATGCGATTCATTGGTATGTACAGGTGCAATTGATGATGGATGTAACTCTTTCCGTTCTCAATTCAACCTCGCTTCTGAATTGAACAAAACATATTATGTGCTCGTACATGGATTCGGTAGTGCTACAGGTACATTTAACTTTACAGTGGATTGCGATTCCCTGTGTATTGATTCTATGACTTCTGAAAGTGGTACATGTGTAGGGTCTACTTATTCACAAGATGTGACAATCTATTACTCATTGCCTCCTACAACAGGTAACTTGAGCGTTAATGGCCAGTTGTTCTCTATCTTGGGTAGCCCACAAACGGTTACATTGACAGGAACAGTAGATGGTAATCCTGTAGATGTGGATGCCTTCTTTACGGATCAACCTATATGTATATTATCAGAGCCTGCTTTGTTTACCCCATGTACATGTCCGAATATCACAACGATTCCTGCAACGCCTGGCGTTTATACAGCAGACCTCGAATATACAGACGCGATGGGATGGACGCATTACTATGATACAGGAAACAATCTCTTGCTTCTTTCTATAGAGAAGAATGGAGAGAACATTGGTTCTATAGGAGATGTTGGATTTGAAGTAGAAGTAGAAGTCTTGGCGGGTTATGCAAGTGGAATGGGTATCGACCTTTCTACTGCTCCTTATGTAACCAACCCAGACGGATGGTTTGTAATGAACCGTTATTGGGATGTAACACCTGTGAATCAGCCATCAAGTAGCGTATTTATTCGTACATACTATACTGATGATGACTTTACAGATGTACAAGGTTCTGTTTCTAATGCAGGAAAATCTATCAGTACACACCCTGAACTTACGTTCTATAAGATTGGAACGAACTTCGATCCTAGCCCAGCTATAGGTCATTCTGCGGTTGGACCAGCTGATTACGCCGAACCAGCATGGACATATAGCGCATTCAATAGCGTAGACCACTATGCTGAGTATCCCGTTGCATCCTTCTCTGGTGGAGGTGGTGGATCTGGCGGAGGCGGAAAAGGTGCATTTGAAGCCAATTCTGATAGCTCAAGTATAGAAGGGTGCTCATTTGTCAGCTCGGGGGATAGTTCTTATAAATATCTTTATAGGTACGATGGAGCTGGAACAATCGATAGTATTCGTTGGGAAATTAGCCCATCCAATGCAGGTGTGATAGAAGTACTTCCAAACCAAGACTCTATTTGGATTGAGTTTGTGTCTTTGATAGACACAACTGTTATTTTATATGCAATATCATCAGATATTTGTGGGGAAGATACTTTGGCGTATCCTATTAAACTAGATACTGATTATGTGTATCCTGGCGATGTAAATTTGGATGGTCGTTTAAATCTCCTTGATATTCAAATATTTCAAGGTGAGTTATTGAGAAGAGAGCATTTATATGGAGCTCCTTATACCGACTCAGCACGAATTCAATGTCCGAGTGACTCATTACCTCATAGTTGGTATCCACAGGCTGCAGAACCATGGAATCAGCAGATGCATTTTGGAGAGATTGATGTAAAACATCTAGATATAGATGGGAATGGTATTGTGACAAACAATACTTCATACTATAATCCGAGCGGTAGCAGTATACCTGGATCTGATGTAGAATGGCTCATTTTAAATTTCTATAGAGGGCAGAAATTACCTATGGGAGAGTTTCGAAGCCCACCTCGGAGAAATTTTCGCACCTCTCCTCCGAGTGATTTCCTCTATATAGAAATTTCAGATTCTATTACTAGGATTGGGGATACGATTGAAATGAAGGCCGTGGTAAAATTAGGGAGCGAGGGGGATTCTATTGAGATTAATTCCATTGCGTTTAATACAAAGGTGCAGTTTGGTTCTTCTGAAAGTATAGTCCCTACATATCAAAACTCCTATTTTGGTACCCCTGGTTCGAATATGAGTGCTATTAATTTTCGCAATAACGATTCTTCTTTTATTACGGTTTTGAATCGTCATGATACGAGATTGTTTAGTGGGCAAACAATATGTGAATTGGAATGCTATATCGTTATTACCCCTGTTGAGGGGCGCGGAGAAGAGGCATTTATTCCTCGACTAGTATTTGAGGATATTGCAGTTTTGACTGATAGTGGAGAAGTTGTATTATTGGAGGACGTTGCAATTGACTTATGTGGAAAAGACCCGTTTGAGGATAATGATAGAATATCAGATGCGGCGAACTTGCCATTGGTTGGGATAAAAAAGAACGCACGTATTTGCCCGCTTAATGACGAGGATTGGTACAAAATTGACATTGATTCGAATGATCGAAATATAGAAGCTCACTTAAGTGATGTGATATTTGATTGCGAACTTGGTTTATACGATGCTCAGGAAAACCTAATACATACAGCAATTGCTAGTGATTCCCTGCCCGCTATCATTAGAGGAAATGACCTTGCTGTTGCCCCTTACTACTTGAAAGTCAATGCCGTAAATGACGACTTTAGCCATACACATCCTTACTCGTTACATGTCCAAAGAAGAAACACCCCCTTCACATCTAGCAGTCCAATCAGAGAAACGGCCAACTTACCCGACTGCCCAAGCTGGGATGGAAGTCCTTGTAAAGGAAAATCAGGTGAAATCGTCTGGGCAGGAGAAGGAACTGCACTGGATGCCCACATAAGCGTATACCCTAACCCCACCACAGGAGAGCTAACCATCGAGTACCTCGGTTGGGATAAAGAAGAGCAGTGGAGGATTCAAGTCTTTGATGCTGTTGGGAAATTGGTGTATCGAGAAAGCACAGTAGTAGATGCCTTGTCTAATAGTTATACATTAGACTTGGGGGATTTGGTAGAGGGAGTCTACTTTCTAACGGTAAAGATTGGGGATAAAGACATAAGGCGTAAAGTCATTAGAAACTAAGGGAGGGTAAAAGTTTATGAATAACCACCGTTTTACCACATCCCAACAACCTATTATCTTCCTAAGCTATGCCAATGATGTTGAGCAGGAGCATGGGTATCTGTCTCATTTAGAACACGAACTCTCCAATGTGAAAAGAATCCTAACCGTTCCTGAGGCCACACATAACTGCCAAGTTTTTGTGGCTTCGGGCAATGGCAAACAGTGGAACAAAGATTTCATCCAGCATCGGAAAAGGATGAAGCTCTTCCACTTCTCAGGCCATGGGAATAGCTATTCTCTGTTGATGCAGGAGAATGGAACCCGTAATGTTCTTCTACACAAGCATAAACTAGAAGAGCTTTTGGGCAATTGTGCATCCTTAGAGTTGGTTTTCTTAAATGCTTGTAAGACCCTAGGACATGCTTCTACACTTTTGGAGGTGGGAGTTCCTGCGGTTGTTGTCACGAAGAATAGGGTAAAGGATGGCTTAGCAAGAGAGTTTAGCGAATTGTTTTACAAAGCCCTTATTAGCGGAGAAACATTACAAAAGGCCTTTTTATTGGCCTGTACATTGGCACATAAGTCAGGCTCTGACAAGTTGATGCTGGAAGGGTACAATCTCATTCAGGTTTTTGGGGGATATCGAGAGAATGGCCAAACGTCCTTAGATACGAATCGTATGTTGGAGTGGAAGGGGATTTATCAGCATACGAGGGAATATGACTATTTGTTGTGTGTAAGGGAGCAAGGCTATTTGGATTGGCGATTGGAAAACGTCTCGTATGCCTCTCATGTCCATAAGAAACGATTCTACTCGGCTTATTCTCCTATCAATCGAGAGACCTTCGTCGGACGAAAGAGAGAGCTTAGGGAGATGCGGCAGCTACTGGCTCGGACTCCTCTACTGATTCATGGTATAGGCGGAATGGGCAAGACTACCTTGGCTAAATACTATATCCAAGCATATAAGTCAAGGTATGACCATATCATTTGGGTGGATAATCTCTATACCTACGAAACCGAAAGAAGTATGATGGATTCTTTTGTGAGTGGGGTAAATGATATTGCAAACCACTTAGACCTGACATTCGTTCCTCAAGTAACCAATGAGCAGAAATTCAGGAAGATTGCGAATGAACTCACGAAACTATCTGGAGAGAACTTATTGGTGATAGACAATGTATGTGGGAGCATCAAAGATATTATGCGTCATCTTCCCAAATCGGGCAATTGGCATATATTGGCGACTTCTCGGATACGAAGCGTTGGGGGAGGCTTTCATACATATGCGTTAGAACCCCTAAACAAAGAGGAAGCTTGTGAACTATTTGGCAAATACTATTCAGGACAATCCTTGGAGGATTTACTCGCCTCCCTGTTGAGTAGGTTTGACTACCATACATTTACCATCGAACTCCTCGCGAAAACCCTAAAGAAGTATGCGAAGACCCGTCTGAATAGCCTTGGGGAAGCAATACTTGAAAAGGGCTTGCAAGCTGTCGGTAAGTTGAAGGTTAAGATTGAACATTTTTCCATAGATAATAGGATTAGCATAAATGATTGTATTGTGAGTCTATTTGATACAAAGCCTTTAACCGATATTGAAAAACAAATTCTTACTGTGTTTTCAGTATTGCCCCCTAATCCTGTATCCTATGATAAGTTGGATGAGTTATTGTTGGTAAGTGCAGAGAGCAAGCAGCAGTTTCTCACACGATTAGAGGCTATTGTTGAGTCGTTAAAGGGCATCAATTATGAGCAGGAATACTACCTTCGGACTCAAACCTTATTCCTAGAGGGAGAGATCTTGGCCTTTGAGGAAGAAGAGTTTATCGATACCCTGTCCGAATTGGTGGAAAAAGGATGGCTTAATGAATACAAGGGGAATTATAGTTGTCATCAGATTATACAAGAGGCTGTCCGACAAAAGCTGTTGTCCAATGTAGAAGATTATCAGGTACTATTACTAAGCCTTACAGTAAAGTTGTTTATCATTCAAGAAAAGGAAGAGGCGCGTAGCAAACTGTATTGGCTTCCTTATGCCGAACAGGTTTTACATTGGGTCGATACAAATGGAGGGGAATCGCTTGCTGAATTATTAGATTGTGTAGGCCTCATTTCTTATGAAAGGGGAAGATACGCTACAGCAATTGCGCTTGCAAGTAGGGCATTGGGGATTGCAGAGGAACTTTATGGAGAGGCAAGTCTGAAAACAGGTCGGTTTTTAAATAACCTCGCTCTTTCTTGTGCTGCGAACAGAAAGTATGAGGAGGCCAAAGACAGATATGAAGCGGCTATTGAGATTGCACAAACGCATTTGGGGGATTCGCATCTGGTGCTTGGGAATCGATATTCGAATGTGGCGAATGTGTTCAATGCCTTAGGCAAGTATGAGACCGCGAAAGAGTATTTCCTCAAGGCCTTATCCATCTTGATTGAGCATGTAGGCGAACAGCATTACAGGGTGATAACGGTGCATTGTAATTTAGGAGGAACAATGGTGTATATAGGCGAATACCTAGAGGCTCAAAAGCATTTGGAAATAGCGAAAGAGTATTTTGAAAAGCAGGATATGGAAAAGAAAACACGTTTGGCAATTGTATACCATAACCTTGGAATCGTTTCTTTTAAAAGAGAGCAATTTGAGGAGGCATTGACGAAGTTTGACCAAGCGTATCAACTGTATAAAGACTCTTTGGGGAAAGAACACACTTGGACACAATCTACTAAGGCTTGGAGGAAGAAAACCTATGAACGACTTAGCCCTTAAAAAAACACCTCGACTAAAAACAAAAGTGTCGGCCAACCCACCCGCAGGTGAGTTGCCGACACTTTTTCGTTACCAGCCAACGGTTTAGTACTTCTGCTTCTGCAATCCCCAAGCCAGGGCTATCGCCTTATAGCTTGTAGGGTACTGCGCCTTAAGCAAATTGTACAACGCTCGTAGGGTCATCCGAACCTCCTTGAGGAGGACTCGCTTGGTTTGCGTACGATCCGCATTGCCTCCATCGTGAGAGTCAGCAGATTCCAACAAATCCTCATACTGCGTATAGATATCCTGCCAGTACGTCAATCCAAAGGTTCGGTTCTGGATACCATGGCGCGAAATACCTGTGAGAAGCGTCTCTAAGGATCGCAGTCGCTTATCACGATCTTTCGGGAAGGTATAACGACTTTGGTAGTTGAATAAGAAACCACAGGAAGCATATTTCGCTATGACATCCTGCTTCCCATATACCTCACTGAGATAGGTTTTGATATATGAAAGCTTAGAGTCAATGAGGCGATCAAGCTTTGCGAGTTCATCTGTCACAATCTTTCTTTCTCCTAAGGATATTACCTTTGTTCCTTGGGTATTGTCCAATCCAAGGATATCTAATTCAAATTGGCTGACTGTCTTCCAAACAAGCGTAAGGCCACTGTTCTGCCAATGAGGCAATACACGCTTAGCAGTTCGAATCACATCTTCAATTCTCTTAGGGATTCGTGGTAAACGCTTTTTGCGTTTCAGGTTCGTTTCGGTTCCAGAAACCTCCGTTTGGGTTTCCTCGTTTGTTACGGTTGCAGGATTCTGATCCGCAGGCGTCGTAACATTGATTGGGTTGTTTTCGTTTTCGAAGTTCATAATGAAAAACAAGATTAATAAATGAGATAATGTAGAGTTGAAGGCTTTGGCTCGGCAAAATGAAAACTGAACCGCCTTCATTATTAATATCCCGAAACCCCCGATTTTGTGCAAAAAAAGGCTAGTGATGTAAGAAAAAAGTATTTTTTGTCATTTTTTTGTGTGTTCGGGTGTCTTTTAGAGCATCTAAAAGAATTCTAACCTCCGTTTGAGGGTCTAATGATCATGCAATTGGCCTGTTTCATTATGTACCTAGATAGAAAGCTACTGTATGTATCATACAATTGCGAATATGTACAGGTGAACGTGTTCCCCTATGCTTGGACCAACTCGCCCTGTACAGGTGAACGTGTTCCCCTATGCTTGGACCAACTCGCCCTGTACAGGTGAACGTGTTCCCCTATGCTTGGATCAACTCGCCCTGTATAGGTAAACGTGTTCCCCTATGCTTGGATCAACTCGCCCTGTATAGGTAAACGTGTTCCCCTATGCTTGGATCAACTCGCCCTGTACAGGTGAACGTGTTCCCCTATGCTTGGATCAACTCGCCCTGTACAGGTGAACGTGTTCCCCTATGCTTGGATCAACTCGCCCTGTATAAGTGTACATGTTTATGTGCAAAACGATTAAAAATAAATTCAAACAAAACCCCAACACGCATATCCAACCAACGCGCACAGTTGTTCATCTCCATTAGGATTTGGAAGGATAAAATTGGAAATTGGTACTATTCCCTTGATGATGTATCTGTATTCAATAACCCAATCCATTATGCAACTTAACTCCATTCGCATTGGAATATGCTTCCTTTTCTTGCTCGTATCGTTTTCTCTAGCAAAGGCTGATGACAGCCTTATACGCTATAGTTGGAATCCCCTTGGCTTACATTCCTATGAGAAGCCAGACCTTGAATCCAAACGAATAGATGAGATTCCTTATGGGGCAAAGGTCGAATGGATTGAAGGGGAAAAGGCAGAGTATAAAGAGGATGTCACTGCTTTTCAGGGATATACGCTTGAAGGCAATTGGCAAAAGATTCGTTATAAGGGTCGAGAAGGGTATGTATTTGATGGGTATTTAAGTGATATTCCTCCATTGCCCCGAATACAGAACGGGAGTACAAGCACTTATCATTCACTGGTCGAATACCTGAAAAGCCTATATCCTTTGTCCAAAGAAAGGAAGGTGAGCCGCAAAGGAGCCAATAAGTATATAGAGCTGTATACAGAAATTCAACGATATTCGAACGGGATTAAGACAACTACAAGGAGGCCTTGGATGAAGTCTACCATCAAAACCGAATTGCGGATCCCAAAGGAAGTCTGGTCTAAAAATCAGGTCTATTTATTTGTGCTAGCTACTGTAAAGAACCGATCCTTCTGGAATGATATAGAGGGGCTAGAGGAATTTGTGCAGGAATTAGATGATGAGGGCAATATCCGAATGGCATTTGAGGAGGCAGGCGGAATTGAGGTATTGATTCAAGAGCGGGTGAACCATTATACGGTGGAGATTATCTACCTCTCTTGTTGAGAAAAGGCGACAGCTGTTGGCCAGAATCTTACACAAATCTATGTTTTGACCTGAAACATTTACATAATGCTTTATGTTAGGTAGTATGTTTCCCATTTCGATTATTCAAAACATACAAATGAATATAAGGCAATGCGGTAATCGCAATATGAGATTGTTTGTTGTGAAAAAATATTCTTATGCCATATGATAGAGGCCTATTTCCTTCTTTTTTGAGACAGAGTCAGAAGGCTTCTTATTATCAAATGAAAGAAATACTGGGTATTCAAAAGCTGAGGATGGACAATTGACAGATAGAAAAAAATAACCGATGAATAGAACTCTTTAGAAACTTTGCAGGCTATTACCTCCAAACCTTGCCAGTTCACCTAATATTTTTTTTTCTTCTCTTTGTAAGTTCGTTCTTGACAATTATAGAGACCTAAAAAGATGTGCAAGAAGCAAAAAATGGGCTTTTTGACCCCAAATTTAAGGATTTGTAGCCAATACTTTCTAAGTATATACGTTTTAAAAATAAGGAAATTACCTTCTAGGTTTTGAGTACTTATCTGTAAAACAAAGACTTATACGCAATAACTTATCTCATTTCTTGGAGCTCTTTATCCTGAATATATGAAGTACCCTTAAGCATTCATCTAAACCCCAATGACCCATAATATGAAAGGAAATGAGAATTTTTGGAAACGAAATAGACATGAGTTCTTATGAATACTCACCGAAAATTAAATCATTTTAGCGCGAAAATATATTTTATGAAAAAAAGTGCGAAAATATTGTAAATAGATGTCACCTTTTGGGTCACATTTCGTCTCAAATAGTAATAAACAAAAGGAATAGATCATATCACTTTGTGATAGCAGAGACTTTGAATGCGAACAATGAAATTGGCTTGTTGTTTGGTATGATATACATAAAGATTCGTCAGTTTCTGTAATTATCTTACAATTGCAAAACTGTCTGAATAAAAATTTACGACTTGTCAGTATAGTTCTAGTAATTGTGGTAGTTTTACATGTTAAAATTAGAATGTAGAAATTATTTATGTATGTAATGGCGCAGCATATAATGAAAATAGGAAAACTCTTTTTGCTTCTAGCTTTTTTGATGAATGTGGGATACAGCCAAGTTGCAATGGAAGAATTTGTGGCAAATGGCAAAGCAATGACTGTCGGAGATAGTTTTTTAATGAAAGACATTCATTGGAGTTGGGGATCTGCTGATTTATGTGTGGAAGGAGCAGAAGGTCTCCGATGCCTAGAAGGCAATTCAGATGAATCTTTGAAATCATTGTCTACACTGCTTGCTTCAAATAGTGGGGTGAGTGTAGAAATCATTTATCATGCTTATGCGGTTCGTGGAGGCAAAACCTATAGGGAGCAACGATCTAATAGCGTTAAAAGCTATTTAGTAAACCAAGGGTTAGATGAGGGGAGAATTACTTCTAGCTTCGAATTGACTTACCTAGAACTAGATGCCTATCAAGCAATGGACAGAAAAAAGTTGTTAGAAGAAGAGTATCTCATAGTGAGAGTGATTAAGTAATAAAAAGAACAAAATATTACATATTTATTTTTACGATTAAAATGTATTTTATACGTCTATTAGGAGACTTTTACTAAAATTTACCAGCGATTGGAATATAAATCGCTCGCATATATAAAATTATGTGTTTATATTACACGTCTAAAACACATAATTTATTACATGACCAAACATTACACCTTATTACTTATTTTCCTAGCTAGTTTTTTTCATGCAGATGCACAAGCTTTGGAGGTTGTTTCGCAAATGGTAAACCCTTGTGGAGATGATGGACGGAATGAGTGGGTTTTGTTTCGTGTAAACAGCCAAATCGCTATTGATGACATTGGTTTTTCTTCTGCTGCAGATACAGGAGGAGTAACTCTCAATTACAATTATCATTGGGGAGGAGCTAATGTGCCCACGCCTAATACCACAGAGCCTTGTGGAGGAACGAGTTTGCGATGCTATGACCTTGTTTACGACACGAATTCAAATGCGCAGGCACGTCGTGATACATTGAATGCAATCGCTGGATGTGACTTATTCACACTTGCTCCTGATACACTTCCTGCAGGTTCGGAAGTGTTTGTTTTTTTAGGGGGGGCACATAACAATGGTTTCGATGAACCAAGGATGAACCTTGATTTTTCTGGTCTTTGTGGAATCTCTACTTATTATGCGTTGATGGGAACAGGCTCTCTTTCATCTGGATACTTTTCCAACTCGTCTGATCGTGTTATGGTTGTTTTGCCAGGAGAAGTCAGTTATCCATATAACCCATTTAATACTTCGCCATTTGCGGGTTATTATAATGGAGATGACCCTTCTACCTTTCTTGCAGGAACAAGTTGTGGAATCTTTGCTATTAATGAAAACACAGATATTCCTGTAGAAGAAGCCCTTGAACCGCTTGAATTGAGTGCTTATGGCAGCCAAGGAAGCGTGTATATGACTATACAAGCTGAGAAGGAAAAGCCTGTACGTATTTCTTTGTTCGATTTACGAGGGCAGATGGTATATGACCAACGCCATAATGTGAGAGAAGGAGAAAACCGAATTCGTATCGATAATCTCCCCCAATCTATTTTAGGATACAAAGTGTATACCCTCAATGATTATTATACAGGTAAACTAAGTACATTTTAACTACGCCTTATTTAGCTATAAGTATAAATTGTTCGGGAAGCAGGACACGATTCTCCTCAAAGGTCGTGAATCCTGCTTCTTTTAATTCGGTGCTTACTGTTTTGGCTGGGATACGCATTTCAACAGGTGGCCCATTGGGCGTTGCTCGTTCAAAAAAGTCAATAACAATTAATTGGCCTTCAGCCTTTAAACCTTTTCTTACTTTTTTAAAGTACTTTACTCGATTCTCTATATGATGATAGGTATTAACTATGAGTACCCTGTCTACCTCTGCTTCAGATAGATTGGGATTATCATAGGGAATGAGACGGGTAGTGAGCAGGCTATCGTCTAGTTGCTCAGAGATCTTACGTTCATTAATATGAGCTAAGAACATGGAGTCTACATCGGCGGCAATAACTTTTGCACCTGCTTTGGCTAAGGGAATACTGAAATAGCCACTGCCAGCTCCTAAATCCATGATAGATTGTCCCTCTACGTTTCCAAGGAATTGGAGAACTTCTTGGGGTTTTTGCCATTCTGCTCGATCAGGAGATTCGAATAAGGCAATAAGCTCTTTATGAGAATGTTGATGCATATGATGATTGGCATGGTTATGCCCATGATGATGCTCATGTGAGCCATGGGGTTTATGGTTACACGCAGTTCCACATGCTAAGAGGAAAAGAAGAGGAATAAGATACTTCATGACGCTGTATGTTAATTGATAGGATGCTACTGTAAGCTTACGTAAATTCTACTGAGAAAAACTCAGACAAATTTGCGTAATTTCGGCAGGATTCTCTATGAAATATATTCCGACTAACAGAATAATGAGGCTGCTCACAATATCATATATATTATTATCCCTACTCATGGCTTGTTCTGATGGAGAACTAGAACAAGGTGAGGAGGCTATGACGGAAGAGAGGGGTGTGGAAAATGGGGAACGAACCGAGAATGAAGAAGCGGCATTGCCTTCAGGGATACAAAAGCTATTGAGTGCTTATCCTGACTTTTGGGATCGGGCAGACCAAGAAGCTTTATGGACCCAAGACCAGACCAAGTTTGTGTATGATGACGGGATTCCCCATAAGTCTTATGATTCCCTACTCAATTATCCCGACTTAGAAGACCAAATGAGTATGCCCTATCCAAAAGGACGTACATATTTACCTTTGGAGCCCAATGAGGATCCTGGTCGAGTTCGGTACGAGCCTTTGTTTACAAAGATGTATGGGGCTACGAAGGAGGCAGTAAGGAAAAACTTGGTGGAAATTCGGTGGTTGCCCAGCACCTTAAACCAATCTTTGCTTATTTCTAAAGTCAATGGAGTTGCAGAGAAGTTGCAAGCGATATCAGATACCTTGGATAAATTGCCTCACCTCCATAAGTATCTGCAAAAGCCAGGAGGTACCTTCAATTGGAGAAAGATTGCAGGTACCGATCGGTTGAGCATGCATAGTTTTGGCGTAACCATTGATATTAATGTGAAGTACTCCCATTATTGGCGTTGGGCAACACAAAAGAATCCTTTGCTCTACCAAAATGAAATCCCCTTAGAAATCGTTGAGATATTCGAACACTATGGTTTCATTTGGGGAGGTAAATGGTACCATTATGATACCATGCACTTTGAGTATCGACCAGAATTACTATAAAATAGGTTGGAGAGAAGGGGAGGAAAAATGAGGAAAACAATTTATTCGTTATAATAAAAATATGTTTATGAGATACATTGTCTATCTGTTGTTGATCGTATGTTCAACTCAGGCTTTTGCTCAGAAAGCACCAAAATTTGATTGGAAACGAATTGAAGATGGGATTTCTTTTATAGAAGGAGGAGACTTAACAACAAAGGAATCGGATGAATTACTGAAGGAAGTGGGAGAATTCTTGCTCGATAATATGGGGGAGTTGCTTATCTATGTGCAAATAGAGGAACTCTGGAACCCAAGAGATGATAGTTCCTTGGCCGCAAATCGAGCATATACAATTAAGAAGCGAATCTTCCGAACGGACATCTTCCTACGCTACCGAATCTTTGTAAATTATGCGGCATATAATGATGACTACTTCAAACGAGGAAATAAGGTAAAGTTCGTTTTTACGTATGATAAACCCCAAGATTACGAGATTGCGGTAGCAGGTAGTTCGACTGGTGTCGAAGCTCCTAAGTTTGAGGTGAATATCTTTAATGGGTGGCAGAGAGGAACAGAGGAAGCGTATTTTAGAGATATGGTGATTGTTGCGGCAGACCAGATGTGTGAATGTATGGACTCGGTTTGGAATATTGATCGAGAAACCAAGTACTATCTGTCGAGAGCATTGGAGATTGAGCATATAGAAGATAATCCTGTGCGCTTGAAGCGGTATCGGAATATCTTTTTAACAGAAGAGGAGGTTGGAAGAATCGATGAAGCTTGGAAAGCATTGCCCAAAAAGAAAGTGAAGGAACACTATAAGGAATGTCGAAAGAAGGCAGATTGGTTTATGTCTCCATTCGCAAAACATTTAAATCCACAATGGATGCAACGGCATATTGTGACCCAAGGAATGATGCAGGCCTATGGAAAGATGAATGAATGTAGGTTGGGGAAAGTATTCATGCATCTAGTAGAGTCGGAAGAGAAGTAAGCTTAGATGATAACTTTTTCTTATCCATTCGAAATATGTAATTTAGGAAACCAATCATGTCTACTAATCATCTGAACATGCGAAGATACTTTTATACCCTCGGTTTGCTTACTTCCCTTCTTTTGTGGATGTCAGCTTGTAAATCGTTAAATGAAACGACAAAAAATAAGGAGGAGAACAAGCAAGAGGAGACAGATAAAGGAGTGGAGGATGCTGGTCAATGGCAAATGGGCGAAACCATAAAAGGAAAGATTCCGATGGATGATAATCTACGGTATGGGGTATTGCCTAATGGAATGACCTATTATGTACGCAAGAATAGTAAGCCCGAGAATTTCGCCGAACTTCGCCTAGCCGTTAATGCTGGCTCTATCCTAGAGGACGATTCCCAACAGGGATTGGCACACTTTGTAGAACATATGGCCTTTAACGGAACCAAGAACTTCCCCAAACAAAAGTTGATTGACTTCTTGGAGGGAGAAGGCGTGAAGTTTGGAGCGCACCTAAATGCTTATACGTCGTTTGATGAGACTGTATATATGCTACGGGTTCCGACGAACAAGGCAGAAGCATTTGACAAAGGACTGTTGATTATGGAGGATTGGGCAAGCAATGTGACCATGGAAACAGTAGAGATAGAGAAGGAAAGAGGAGTCGTGATTGAGGAATGGCGGACAAGACTAGGAGCAGGAGAGCGTATGCGGCAGAAGTATTTTCCGATTATGTTCAAGGGCTCACACTATGCCAATCGATTGCCCATTGGTAAGCGCGAAATCTTAGAGGAGTTCCAACCAAATGTCTTGCGTAAGTTCTATAGTGATTGGTACAGACCTGATTTAATGGCAATTATTGCCGTAGGAGATTTTGATCCTGAAGCGGTTGAGGCGAAGATTAAGCGAAGCTTTGGGGAGATTCCTGCAAAGGATTTTACAAAGGAACGAAAGTATTTTGAAGTCCCAGATCATAAGGAAACCTTAATTGCAACGGCCGTTGATAAGGAGGCTACGAGCAACCTCATTCAACTAATCTACAAGCACCCTAAGGGCAATATAGATAAGGTGACGGATTTTCGGGAGAGGTTGCAGTATCGGCTATTCAACGGAATGATATCCGATCGATTGAACGAGCTGAGAGAGAGGGAGAATCCGCCTTTTATAGGGGCAGGTTCTTACTATTCAGGGATTACCCGAACAAAGGATTCGTATACCTGCTATGCACGGGTGGACAATGGGAAATGGCTAGACGGATTGAAGGCATTGGTACAGGAAAATCAGCGTGTACTACAACATGGTTTTGTCAAGACAGAGCTTGAGAGACGCAAAGACGAAATGCTAACCCAAATTCGTAAACAATACAATGAGCGAGATAAAACTCCTTCTCGCTCATTGGCAAGTGAATATATCCGACACTATCTCTCTAAAGAGCCTGTGCCTGGGATTGAAAAGGAGCTTGACCTTTATGAGAATTTGCTTCCTACCATCAGCCTTTCCGAAGTAAATGGCTTGGCAAAGGAATGGATTACAGAGGAAAACCTAGTGATTCTTGCGATAGGTGTAGAGGACAAGAATGCGCCTATGCCCGCAGATGAGGTGATTGAAGAAGCGTATAAAAGTGCTTTAACTGAACAGGTAAAACCCTATGAAGATAAGGTAGTTACGGCTCCTTTGATGCCGAATAAACCTGCGAAGAATGCAGCGAAGGTATTGGAGGAAAATAAGACCGAAGAGTTCGGAATAACAGAATGGTATTTGTCAAACGGAGTGCGTATTGTCCTAAAGCCAACCGAATTTAAGAACGATGAAATACTGATGCAAGCAACTAGTTCAGGTGGAGCTTCTTTATACAACGACAATCAACATATGTCTGCTTTTTATAGCAGCCAAGTAGTTGCAAATTCAGGTTTGGGAGAATTTGATAAGATTCTATTGGAAAAATACCTGTCTGATAAAGTCGCATCTGTGACTCCTTATGTCGGTTTGTACGAAGAAGGAATGCGGGGGAGTTGTGCGCCTAATGACCTGGAAACCATGCTCCAAATGACGCATATGTATTTCAAGTCGCCCCGTAAGGATGAGAAGGCTTTTAAGTCAATGATTGCGAGAAATAAGGCACGTTATAAGAACCTGCTGGCGCGTCCTGAGTATTACTTCTTCGATGAGGCACAGAAGGTGATGAGCCAGAACCATCCCCGTTCGGGTTTTCCAACGGAGGAGAAGTTGAACCAGATTGACTATGAGAATGCGCATCGTTTTTATTCGGAACGCTTCGCAGATGGAGCCGACTTCACTTTCCTTTTTGTAGGGAACTTCAGCCTATCCAAGATAAAGCCTCTTCTATTACAATACCTAGGGTCATTGCCCAATAAAAAAACCGCAGAATCTTGGAAGGATGTTGGAATCGAGCCCCCTCCAGGCAATGTAGATAAAACCTTTTATAAAGGAACTGAACCCAAAAGCTTGGTACAGATGCACTTCACAGGAGAAATCAGTCCCGATTTAGACGAATATCATCGGATGCAGTCTATGGTGGATGTACTAAAGATCATGTTGCGGGAGTCTATGCGAGAGGATCAAGGAGGAGTCTATGGCGTTCGTGTAAGAGCCAATGCTGTTCGTATTCCTAAAAATCGTTACTCCATCACAATCTCTTTCCAATGTGCACCCGAGAATACGAAAGAGTTGATTTCCACCGCGATGAAAGACATCCGAACCTTGAAGGAGGAGGGCCCTTCTGATAAAAATATGGAGAAGATTAAGGAGATACAACGAAAGGATAGAGAAGTGGGGATGAAAGAGAACCGATATTGGCTTAATAAACTATTATACTACTATAAGCATAATATGATTCCTGGAGATATATCGCGTGAGGCAGACCGTATTGAAGCCCTAGATGCAAAAGCGGTACAGACAGCTGCACGTCGGTATTTGAATAGAAGCAATTATGCGGAGTTAAAGCTCTTGCCCGAACAACAAAAATAGGTCTTTGGTATGCCCATAGATATTCATTATACCCTTATAGCCCTATTGACGGTTGAGCAAGCCCACACTTTGCAGGCAATACCCTATAAAGCAGGTAAAAATACACTCTTCTTTTATGTTGCGGATGGGAAAGAGGTGGATGCGGATATGTTGGAGTTTTTACTGGGCAAACGTCCCGTTTTTACGAAACTCCCTCCTGCGGAGTTTGAACGAACCTTGTTCCAATATTACCCCCAACAACAGCAAAATGTTGGGCCTATCCGTCAGAAGAGCGACTCGGATGTGGTAAGTTTTGTCGATCAATTGTTTGAAGGAGCTGTATCGATTAAAGCGAGTGATATTCATATTGAGCGATATGAAACCTATGCACGGGTTCGATTTCGGTGGGAAGGCCAATTGCTGGAAAAGTTCGAGGTGCCTCTTGATAAGTACAATGCGGTCATTAGTCGGATCAAGATTATGTCTGAGCTTGATATTGCCGAAAGGCGACTCCCACAAGATGGCCGAATTAACCTAAAGTTGCAAGGCCAACAGATTGATGTGCGGGTGTCTATTATCCCAAGCAAGTTTGGGGAAAAAGCCGTGATGCGTCTATTGACTCGCTCTAAAACCTTCTTGCAATTAGAGAAGTTGGGGATGAAAGAAAGGGCGCTCGAAACCTATAATCGCGCTATCCAACGTCCGAACGGTATTATCCTCATTACGGGGCCAACGGGAAGCGGGAAGACCACAACCCTCTATGCAACCTTGGCAAAGTTGAATAAGCCTGATATCAATATCTTGACGATTGAGGATCCGATTGAGTATAATTTGGAAGGGATTAACCAAGTCCAAGTCAAGGATGAAATTGGCTTATCATTTGAACGGGCATTGCGTTCTTTTCTTCGGCAAGACCCTGACATTATTATGGTAGGGGAGATTCGCGATAAGGAAACGGCCGAAATTGCTATTCGAGCCGCCTTGACGGGGCACTTGGTCTTCTCGACCCTACATACGAATTCGGCTCTCGATGCGATTGTACGATTGATTGATATGGGGGTTGCTCCCTATTTGATTGCGTCATCGGTTCGACTTGTGGTTGCCCAACGACTCATTCGTATCTTATGCGATAATTGTAAACGGCTTGAGAAGGATACGGAGGAGGCAAAATGGCGTAAGGAGGTTCAACTTCCTTCCTTGCACGAAGCCTGTGGATGCGTGAAGTGCAATTATACAGGTTACTCTGGGCGTAAGGCAGTCTACGAATTGGTACCTGTAACTGCCGATCTGGAAAAAGATATTAAACACAACCGTGTTGATCGAACGGCTTATTACGACAATAATCCTCTACAAACCACTATTAAGGACGAAGTGAATCATTTGCTTCAATGGGGGCAGACCTCTTCGGCGGAGGCTGAGCCCTATTTATCAGGAGACTATTGAGTCTTTTGGGATAGTTTGTATCTTTATTCCGATTGATTGCATTATCAAGGAATATGAATCGGAATATATATTGGATATCCCTACTGCTTTATTTTGGGTCAATGGCATTCGTCCATGGGCGCACTTACTATGTGCACCCTGAAGGAGACGACAAGAATGATGGAGAAGCCATAGAGACGGCTTGGCAAAGTATTGATCGAGTGAATCAGGAAACACTTAGGGCGGGGGATTCGGTCTTGTTTCATGGGGGCGACTTCTTTTATGGGACAATCGAACTAGGGGAGGAGGAAAGTGGTACGGCTGATTCTCCCATTGTGATAGGGAGCTATGGAGAGGGACGAGCGATTATTCGAAGTGGGGATGAAAAGGGATTCTTTGCCCATAATTGTGGAGGAATATGGCTTCGAGACTTAGTATTTGAAGGGCCAGGTTCGGAGGAAACGCTTCGGACAGGGGTTCGTTTCTTGAACTCCTTGCCTGATGAAACCCAATTGCATTTTATTCGAATAGAAGGAATCTTGGTGCATGGCTATGGTACATCAGGCATTGAGTTCTATGCAGAGAAAACGTTGGCTGGCTATGCGGATGTGGGGATTGCTCATACAGAAATCTATGATATTGGCCATGTGGGTATCCAAACGGTTGGCAAAGTGAAGTTAGATGGCAATACGATTGCCCGATGGGCATTTAAGGATATTCGCGTTTCTTATTGCAAGATATATCAAGTGCTAGGGGCTGCCCATTTCCCCAACCAACATACAGGGGATGGAATATGGATACGTGCCGCCCAAAATGTTCAGATAGATCATTGCGAAGTATATAATTGTGGCAGAAGGAATATATATGAAGATGCTGGACCCGTGGGTGTGGGCTGTGCAAACTCGGATAATATTGTGATAGAATATAATGAGGCGCATCATATCAGTACGAGTTCTATTGATGGATGTGGATTTGATTTTGATGGTGGGGTTACAAGGGCAATCATGCAATACAATTATTCGCATCACAATGATGGAGCAGGTTTTTTGATTGCGCAGTTTCCGTCTTCTCCTAGAATGGATTCGCTCATTGTTCGATACAATATCAGCCAGAATGATGCTCGCCAAAACAATTATGGCGCAATTCATTTGTGGGCACATACAGCTGTTACAGGCGGGATTAACCGCGTCTTTATCTATCATAATACAGTCTTCTTAAATCGACCCAGTAATGGATCTTGGCCTGTTGCTCTCCAGTTTAGAACGCCCTATATCTACCAAGCTAAGGTGTGTAATAATATCTTTATGACAGATGACGGCCTCACCTTGGTGGATAACCGACATGCAGATGTCCAGATGTTGGGGAATTGTTATTGGCATTTTCAGAAGGGATTTCGGGTCAAATGGAAAGGAGCAGAGTTTAGGAGATTCCGCGATTGGCAAAACTCAGGTTTCAATCAGGAGCGTTGGAATGGGGCATATATAGGGATGGAAAGCAATCCATGGTTGGAGGCTCCTGGCACATGTACAACCATTGGAGATCCTGACGCCCTAAACCAAAGCTTTTTTGCCTATATGCCTCAAGGTGAATCTCCTGCGATTGACGAAGCCTTTGACCTTGGACTATTAGGGATTCCTTTGCCTGATAAAGATTTTACAGGCAGACGATTCTACCAAACAGATCAGTATGATATCGGAGCCATAGAATATATAGCCGAATCTCCAGATGTATATCAGTCTTGCGCAACTGGCTGGGTATATAAACGGATAGATAATTCTCGATTGGAAGTAGAATATATGGGGCACGAAGATGGGGAAGTAAAAGTTCGTTTATTTGACCATGCGGGATATCTTCATAAAGCGTTTGATACCAATATTCATCGAGGCTTGGCTTCTTTACAAATCAATTTGGATGATTTGGCAATAGGAACGTACTTTGTCGTGATAGAAACGAAGCGAGAGCGAGAAGTGAAGAGATTTATTGTATGGTGAAAAAGTAAATGAATATGAAGAATCGTGGACAATACATATTGGGCATAACAATTTTGTTTGTGGGGGCTACATTGATGTTGGTAGGAGTTTTACAAGAAAGTAGCATCATCGAATGGTTACCTGTGCCTTATCTGGCTGCAATAGGTGCGCTTGGAATTATTGTAGGGGGACTAGTAGCCTTGAATTCAGAGGTTTCAGAAGGGTAGAAAAACAATAGAAAAAGCTCGCCCCACTTTTGTGAGACGAGCCATGGTAAATGTTACCAATTACTCATTTCATCGAACCATAAAAACCTAAGTTCAGAATTTATTGAACTTTACCTCACCATTTATCTTGTTTGACCGTCATTTTTCTGACGATGTATATTCTTGCTTACTTTCGTCTGATGTCTGTGGATAGCAGCACGCTCTCTTGCGGTTACTACACCATCAGCCTTTGCCGCTTTTTTTTGCTTCTGCACACTCAGTTGTTGCTTTTGTAAAACAACGGTTTCTTTTCTTGTTAATTCGCCTGATACCACCCCTTGGTGAATACGCTTTTGTTGCTTAATCTGACGAGACTTTACGCCTGGTGTTGTTGTTTGAGCATTTACTGTGACTCCTATTCCGAGCATAAATAGAGCGAATACCAATCCTTTAAGTTTCATAGTTGTAGTAATGTTAAAAGGTTAAATACTATCTTTTTGCTTTGTACACTGATTAGATGCCTATAAAGCCTAAAGGTTTAATGAGTGAGGAATTTTTTTCTTTTTTTTCGGGTAATGTTAAAAAAAGTGTCTGGTAAGCCTTGCACGCGGCGCAAGGCTTACCAGACAAGTGTTTTGTATTCCTTGCGCGTGGCGCAAGGCTTGTCAGACAAGTGTCTTGCTACCCTTGCACGCGGCGCAAGGCTTACCAGACAAGTGTTTTGCTACCCTTGCACCACTTGCAAGGGTAGCAAAACAGGAATACTCCCATTACTCTCTCACGAGTCTTACTATACTACTAGCTGAATGGGTAGAAATCTTTGCTATATATACCCCCTTGGGCAGGCCAGAGGCATCAATATGTGCCATGAGATTCTGAGGAGCAAGGCTTATTAGTTGTTTGCCTTGTATATCAAAAATTTCAACGGAAGCTATTGGAGTATGCTTAGAGGAGATATGCCATTGGTCGGCAGAAGGATTAGGGTATACTTCTAACCCTTCTATTTCGGGTATGCTAATGCTTGAGATTAATTCTCCAAACTGTACATCGTCAAAGTAATAGGTTTGTTCCCCAGCAGTTGCTCCGTCTGTTCCGAAGTTGAAGAAGATTGAGGCCATATTGTACGTCCAACCCATCGACAAGCCTGTGCTGAGTTGTGCGGTACCTGGAACTTCATTGGCAAAGTCGAACTCTAGTGTTTCCCAAGCCCCTGCCATGGTGGTGTTTATTTCCGTTTCACATGTACGAGTTGGGTCATTAGAATCTTCCACCTTTAATCGAATCGGGGTATTTGCTGTTGGCGACCAAACTCTTACGGTCATTTTGGATTCGGATTGGGTAAAAGGAATATTGCTAGCAAATCCAGCAGGTGTACCAATGGTTGTTCCTGCCCATGTTTCAGCCATATCTGTCTTAATCACTTGGGCAACCATATTATTGGGATCAGTAGGATCTACAACGTGAGAGGATACATTGCCCCCAAAATCTGTTGTAGTATAGTCAACGGTTGTATCCTCGAAGGTAACAGGCAAATCAATTTGAGCTAAGTTTCCTCCTGTTCCACTTCCTCCGAATTCAACATCGTCAAAGTAATAGGTTTGTTCCCCAGCAGTTGCTCCGCCTGTTCCGAAATTGAAGAAGATTGAGGCCATATTATATGTCCAACCCATCGACAAACCTGTGCTGAGTTGTGCCGTACCTGGAACTTCATTGGCAAAATCAAACTCTAGTGTTTCCCAAGCCCCTGCCATGGTGGTATTTATTTCCGTTTCACATGTACGAGTTGGATCATTAGAATCTTCCACCTTTAATCGAATAGGGGTATTTGCCGTAGGCGACCAAACTCTTACGGTCATTTTGGATTCGGATTGGGTAAAAGGAATATTGCTAGCAAACCCAGCAGGTGTACCAATGGTTGTTCCTGCCCATGTTTCAGCCATATCTGTCTTAATCACTTGGGCAACCATATTATTGGGATCAGTAGGATCTACAACGTGAGAGGATACATTGCCTC
>Ga0163111_10000472_pt1 | contig 24145 bp, 22 predicted proteins | sample CRUFie1St18metaG_FD_109645 | JGI IMG/M metagenome (GOLD analysis project Ga0163111, IMG submission 109645) | Marine microbial communities from the Costa Rica Dome - CRUD Field 142mm St18 metaG | ecosystem: Environmental > Aquatic > Marine > Oceanic > Photic zone | place: Costa Rica: the Eastern... | reverse complement strand
ATTTTATTTTTATTTTATTTTATTTTATTTTATTTTATTTTATTTTATTTTATTTTATTTTATTTTACCAAAATATCCACGATTTTCTATTTCTTTTATTCCAACAAAATTTTTCATGTTCTTTATATATTGGGGTTTCTCCTATATTTATATTGAAATATGAATCCTTTTCTTTACCTATTAATTTAAATATTGATTTTCTTGTATGTCGATTTTCTGTATTAACATAATACATATTATCATATTGTATATCAATATAGTTAATTATTTCAATTGCCATCAAATATTTATAAATTTTATCTTGTGTATTTATATCTAATAGATTATTATTTATTAATCTTATTACCTCGTTTAATACATCATCTGCTTTAGTTTTATAATTATATTTGTACTTAAGTATTTTATAATTTTCATTAGGTTTTTCGGTGTAAATTAATGAATATAAATTTTCACGGTCTTTATTATACGCTTCTTTTGCATATTCAATTATTAAACATGTGATATCTTCTGTGAAAATTTTATTGAGTACACAATCCATAATGGTTTTATAATAAAATCTATAAAATGTATATTATATATATTAATTATTTATATTAATATAAATCAATTTTTTTTAATTAAATACTAATCTATTTATTATAATTATACTAATGATCCAGGAATTATTTAAAAATGAAATTTGTAATAATCCAACTATTTATACTATAAATGATTTTATTACACAAGAACAATGTCAACATTTTATAAATATATCTAAAAATAAAATTCAACCATCTCTTGTATCTGGCCAAAAAGAAGGTTATGTTTCTAAAGGAAGAAGTGGAATGAATTGCTGGATTAAACATGATTATAATAATATTACATCACAAGTAGCCAATGATATAGCTAATTTGGTAAATATACCCATAGAAAATGCTGAAGCATTTCAAGTTATATATTATGATAAAGAACAAGAATATAGACAACATTATGATTCTTGGTGTTTTGATGGTAGTGAAAAATCTAGAAGAAATATGAAATATGGTGGTCAAAGAATGGTTACTGCATTAGTTTATTTAAATAATGTTGATAAAGGTGGTGCTACACGATTTACACAACTAAATAAACAAATAGAACCTGAAACTGGTAAAATATTAGTATTTTATAATGTTTATGATAATAGTAATATTAGACATCCTCTTAGTGAACATGCTGGTATGCCAGTAATAGAAGGAGAAAAATGGGCATTTAATTTATGGTTTCGTGAAAAATCTAGAAAAATACTATATGATTATCCATATAAAAGTAACATATCTAATGAATTAAATATACATAAGATATTGAATGAACCTAATGCAAATAATATATTACCTAATTTTAACGAAAAATATACAATTAATGATTTAAATAATATAGTTTCTAATATAGAATTAGATGAAAATATAAAAGAATCTAGTTATAATATTGTCAATAATTTTAATCATAAAATAGATAATAAAATAGATAAATATGAAAAAATATTAAATATTAATGATATTACCAATATTATTATTAATTGTAAATTTACCGATAAAGATAAGTCTGTTGTCTGGCTATCAAATAACCACATTCCCGAAATAATAAATAAAATTAGTAAATTGGTAAATATTCATACCACATATTTTGAAAATATATGTATAACTAAATATAAACCTAATATTATTCACGGTTGTCATTTAGATGCTTATGATTTAACTAGCAAAAAAGGTATTGAATATACAAAAATTTTAGGCCAAAGATTACTTACAATAACTGGTTTTATTACACCAACTATTGTTAATTTCTCAAAACTAAATATAAAACATTATTGTAATCCGGGAGATATTATTTACTATAAAAATTGTTTTAATAATACAAATAAAAGAGATGAGATGATGATAAAAAGTTATTCACCATATCAACTTGATAAACAAGATAAAACTGGGATAATATTGTTTAATATTTATGTAAGAGAGAAGAATAAAGTAAATAATACTGTTTTAAAAATATATGATGAAAATCAAGTTAATCAAGTTAATCAAGTTAATAAAGTTAATGAAAATGAACAAATAATATCCAATTTATCAAATGAAGAATTAATTAATATAATATATACACATAATCTATTTAAAAATTCAAAGATACCTGGTTTTAACTTAGTAAATAAAGCACCTATAGATTATGTAAGTAGTACACTATCTAAAATAAAAAATTTGAGAGATAATCTAAATAATGATTTTTTGAATCCTGCTAATTTGAAAAAAGAATATTTTATTGATGAATATAATCCAGTTGTAGTAGAAAATGTTATCACTTCACAAATACATAAGATAATAGATGAATATTTTAAAACTAATATAAAAAATGGAGTATATCCATTTGGAGATCGTCAATCTCAAAGATATAAAATTATAGATGAAATAATTACACGACTACTTCATTTAGAATTTTTACCACTTATAGAGAAAATAGTTGGAAGAAAAATGAAGGCAACATACACTTATATATCTGCATATGTAAAAGGAGCAAATTTACCAGCACATACAGATCGCCCTGAATGTGAATTTACTTGCTCATATATAATAGGAAAACCACCTGATACAACTTGGAATATTTATCTACATAAAGAAAAACAACCAGTTAAATATAAGGGTAGATATAATTTTACTCCACCAAAAGAAGAGTGTCTAGCAGTAGATTGTAAAGAAAACGGACTAATGATATTTAATGGAACAGATCATATACATTATAGAGAACCACTTCAACATGAATATTATAATGTTGTGCTATTACATTATTGTAGTAGAGACCATATAAAAGTTTGAAATTTAATTAGTTAAATATTATAAAATTATTTAAATATTATAAAATTATTTAAATATTATAAAATTATTTAAATAATATGGATTTAATAAGCATAATAATACCAACTTATAACAGATTTAAATATTTATGTAATACTATAGAAAGTGTAAAAAATCAAACTTATAAAAATATTGAAATTATTATTGTAAACGATTGTTCTACACAAGAAGAATATTATAAAACAAAATTTGAAGGATGTATTGTTATACATTTAGATAAGAATAGTAAAGCTAGATTTGGACATGCTTCTCCTGGCGGGTTTCAGAGGTCAATTGGTATGAAGATAGCAAGTGGAAAATATATAGCATTTGTTGATGACGATGATTATTGGATGCATGATAAGTTAGAAAAACAAATAGAAATGATGAAAACATCCGGATGTTTAATGAGTTGTACTGATGGATATTTTGGAAATGGTATATATGATAAAACTAAAAAATATAAAATTTATAATAAAGAAAAATATCAAAATACTATAAAATCTATTTTTAATAGAAAAGGTAAAGGAGAATTAATGAAAAATGGTTTTCCATTAATTTGGAATAAAGAATTTATTGATGTTCATAATTGTTGTATAGCATCAAGTGTAATGATAGAAAAAAGTATTATAGATAAAGTGGGACATTTCAGTAATCAGTTGTGGGCCCCTGATTATGAATATTGGAAAAGAGTGATAGAACATACTGATTGTATTTATATAGAAGAACCATTATTATATTGGGACTCTGGACATGGAGAAGGACAAAATTATTAAATAAGTATATATTTAAATAAGTATATATTTAAATAAGTATATATTTAAATAAGTATATATTTAAATAAGTATATATTTAAATAAGTATATATTTATAATTAATTATATTAATTAATTATACATGAAAAAAGTTATAAGTTTTTCTTTATATGGTAGTAAAGCAACATATATAATTGGTATGAAAGAGAATATTAAATTAGCAAAACAACATTTTTCAGATTGGGAAGTTAGAATATATCATAATAATACTGTACCTGAAAACTATATAAATGAGTATAAAGAATTACATGCAATATGTATCTTATGTGAAAATATTGGAGAAAATAAATTAAATTGGGAAGGAATGTTTTGGAGATGGTATCCTTTAGATGATAAAAATGTAGATATATGGTTGTCAAGAGATGCAGATTCTAGATTAAGTGCAAGAGAAGCTAAAATAGTAGATGAATGGATAAATTCTGGTAAAACATTACATTCAATAAGAGATCACAGATGTCATTTTAATTATATTATGGGAGGTATGTTTGGAATAAATAATAAATTATTTCATGAAAAATATAAATTTAAGACGGTTAGTCAAATAATAAAAGAATTATCGGTTTATTATAAAGAGAGACCATATAATGTTGATCAAATTTTTTTAAATGATAAATTGTGGAATTTATTAAAGAATGATATGATGGCACACATTTCAAAAGATGGACGTAGAGTATATTCAAGTGATATATTAATACCAAGTGTACCAGATTTTATAGGAAAACAATACACATTAAATGATGATTTAATAGTAGAAAAAGCTAATGTTAAATCAGTAAATCCCGAAATAAATATAATTTTTAAAATTAAATCAAAATACAAAGAATTATACTTGGACTTTATAGATGGTAAAATAAAATTAAATATTTTTACACAAGAAAAGAGTCAATTATGGAAATTAGATGAAAATAATAGATTAATTAATTTATTAAATAATAAATTTCTAGATATAGATAATAATTGCGATTTAATATTAAGTGAAAATAATAAAAATACATGGCTCTTTAAACAAGGTGGGTTTTTAATAAATCAACAAAATAATATGGCTATAGATTTTAAAGGTGGAATAAATCATAAAAGAAAAGAAGTATGGTTATTTAAAATAAATTATACTGAAGCACAACAATGGGATACAGTTATAGAAACTAGTAATAATATTAATTATAATAAAGATATAGAATGTATAGATAATAAAACGAATATTAGTGAATATTTTGATCAGATATATATTATTCATTTAAATGAATTATTAGATAGAAAAAAATTAATTATAGAACAGATACAAAAATATATAGGAGAAAAAAATAATGTTACAATTATTGATGCAATAAATAAAAATACTATTGATAAAAATGCACTTATAAAAAATGAACTTATTGCTTATCCAGGTAATAGCAACTGCAAAAATATTAGAATAAATGATAAGCCTGAACCTCTCCCTTCGCCAAATGGATATAAATGTTGGTGTAATAATAGAGGTCATAACGATTTGGTAAATTATAATGGGAGAATTGCTTGTGCGTTAGGACATTTTCTGGTATACGAAGATATTGTAAAAAATAGTTTTCAAAAATGTTTAATTCTTGAAGATGATTTTATTTTTTCAAAAGAAATTAATAATGTATTTAATAATATTGTAAATGATATTCCAGATAATTGGGAACTTTTATATTTTGCCAACTCTAGAAAAATTCGTCATAATCATCCAAATATTAATTCATCTTTTGTTTTTTGCGGTTTTAATGGAGGAATGTGTAGTGATACAGGATGTTATGCAATAAATAATAAAGCGGCTAATGAATTATTTACTAATATTTTTCCATTAAAATCAGCTGCAGATGGATATTTATGTTCAATCGTTGATAGAAGATTTAAATTAAAAAATACTTATATTTGTAGACAAAATTTTGGTTTATCAACTTTGTTAAAATCAGCTAATGATCATAATAAAATAGAAGAATATTCACAAGATGAAATTAAAAAATATAATATTATTTTAAAATCAATGGTTAATAAGTATGATAAAAATAATATTAACGATATAATTAATAAGTATAGTTTATTTTCTTGCGTTCCTTCAAATTTAAACAATACTGATTTAAATAATGATATATTAGCATTAGTTCTAATATCGTGTGAAAAATATCATATATTTTCAGAATTATGCTTTTATTTGATAGAAAAAAATATTATAAAGATATGGAAATCTCCTGTTTATTATTCAAATACATATTCTAGATTAAAAGGTAATATAAGTAATATTATTATAGATAATGTTGAAGAAACTAATTTTGTAGCAAGACTAAACAAAACATTATTACAAATTCCAAATAAATACATCTTTTTGGTTCAGGAAGATCATTGGTTTGTTGAAGAATATATTGAAAAACATAGTTTAAATAAAATATTAAAAGTTATGGAAAATTATAATATTGATGCTTTAAAATTAGATAAATATGGAAATATTAATTCTGATAATGATATAATTTATCAAGATAATGATATAACAATAGCTTGGGCTGGTAATTGCAACTGGCCAATTATGCATCATGATACAATTTATAATAGAGAATATTTAATTTCAAATCTTGAAGAAGTTAATAAAAATAACAAAAATAACGCAGGGGAACATGAATGGTATTATCAGAAAAGTGATTATAAATTTAATATAAAACAAAAACATAATGATAAAAGAAGTGTTAGAATAGCTTATGTTAAAAAAATAAATCATATTGGAAAGTTGGTTAGAACACACGGTGAAACAGGTGCTATATTAAAAGGCAAATTATCCCATTATGCATTTGATTATTTAAATAATAATAATCACTTATTAGTTGTTAAAAATTTATTAAAAAATTTAAAGAAATCAGATTTTACAAATTTTTATAATATAAATCAACAATAGAGTTATCTGGATAATCTTTTAATTGGTTACGTATAGAATCTCCTATACGGTATTTTAGATAACTAAGTTTCTTATTATGTTGTTGAATAAAATTTTGCATTATATATATATTATATTAAAATTGTAAAAATTTATCAAATGTTAAATTATTAGCTTTCCAATCTGAATGAAAACCTTTATTTTCTAAAAAACATAATTCAACATTATCAATATATTTATAATCTTTAAAAACTTTATTATTGTGATAATTTGGATGTATAAAAAAATATATTTTAACGTGACATAATGGATTAATAATTTTACATGTTTCAAATATTTTCTCTATTTCACTAACTAATGGGAAATATGGTTTTAACCACTGAAAATCAAAACAATGCATTAAATAGATTGTATTATGATTTTTTATTTTATCATACAATCTCTCAAATCTTCGTTTATACTTTTCTATAAATTCCATTGGTATCTCATTACTTTCTTTTTTAACATCATGTAAAGAAATCATAGAACCTATATTTTTTTCTTTGAATTCTACTTTTCTATAAACATTTGACCAACCACCATGTAGTTTTTCGGATGAAGCATTAATATTTTCAAAAGTAAAATTATCTACAATCAAAAAACTATCATCATTAAAGATCAAATTTTCAAATACATATGTAATAAATTTAAAATCTGTAATTAACCAATCAAAAAAATTACTTGCGTTATCTGGTTGTCTATATAAAGGTCCCAATTTACTGTATATATTGTCGTGTATATTTTGAACCATACAACATGCTGATCCTAAACTTATAATATTAAATTTACTTTTATCAAATTTAGGTTTGATATCTATTTTAGGTTTGATTTCAGCCATAGGCTTTTTCCAATTAGCATCATTTGTATGCACTGTATAACCATTATTTGAATATATTAATTCCGATTGATGTATCAAAGAAATTTTACTATTATTAAAATAATAAAAACAGGTTGTAATAAATGTTGGTCCAGTAAAGAAATGCCAATCTAATGTATTTTGTAAAAATATATTATAGGAGTATGGTAAACATTCTATACAATATCTTATAAATATATTTTCTTTTGAAAAACACAAAAATGCATTTGATAAATTATTCCAACCAGATTCAATGTATGTTACTGTATCTTTTAAAAATTTTTCATCAAATTTTTTTAATGATTTACTATCAATGTCTGAATAAATACCGCCATATTTATATAATATTTCTAACCTAAGTATATCAGCCTTTGCTCCATAATTATCAACCATATTTAATTCATGTTTGTTTATTATGTCAATAGAATTAATATTAATTATTTCTACCCTATTCATACTAAATTCATAATTTCTATCAACCCATAAATTAATTTTATATTCAGGATTATTATTAACATAACTATTTAAATTATTTATATATTTGTCAGGAATTATTGATCCTATCCAAATAAAATGTATTATTTTTGGAACAGATTTTATTTCATAATTTAAATATTTTTTTTTTATTTCATTAAAGAATGTTACTGTTATATCATCTTGATTACATTTTATGAACTTACATATTATACCTTTTTCTAATATTTTAAATATATTCATTTATATAATTTCTATAAATTTATTCTTATCTATTTTACTTATTAAATTTGAATAAATATCTGTAAGATCATTAATATATTTCTCTCCTTTATCTGTTTCCAATCTTGCCTCTAATTTTATTTTTTTGTTATGATTAATATTAAATAGTAAATCAAGTTCTTCTATTTTGTCAAATAATTCTTCATATTTAATTGCATAAATTTTATAATTTTTATCTTTTTTTTCCATATAATTGTTATAAAAATTTTCTATATTAAATAAATCGGTTTTTTGATTACAGACACTATCTATAGATACTATAGGCGATTTTATATTTTGTAAATGATTTGGTGCCCAAAAACGACTTTTAATACTATAAACTGGGTTTCTATATAAAAAAATTACAAAATATTCATTTTTATCATTATTAAATATTTGTACTTCATTAAACCATTCTAATCCTCTATTACAAATATTCTTATATTTTTTTTGATAATCAGGTAAATCAATAGGACACCATCCCCAAGAATTATTTTTAAAACCAATATATTCTAATATATTTGGTGGATTAGGATCATGAATATGTATAGCTTTGCCGAATTTTTTTAAATATCTACATAATAATTTTGAACCACAACCCCCCCAAGAACAAACATAAAATATCTTCATTTTTATATTATATTTAAGATAAATTTTTAATTGTTTTAAATATAATATTATTTATATTTTTTTCCACTGTTTTAATGGTTTATGCCACCATGAAGTTATTAAATTAGCAATTACTGTATTTTCATTTAATAATCCAGCACAATATGAAAATGAACTTTTACTGATAACAAGTATATCAGCTTTTACCATATGATGAAATGTTAATTGAATATTTTCATTTAAATGTAATATAAATTTATTTTCTGGAAATGATTCAATAATATCTTTAAAATCTTCTGAATTACCTTCTGAAAATATATGAATTAAACTATTTGATAAATCTATCTTTTTTATTAAATCTATATAAATTTCATTAGAAATAAATCTACTTGGATATTTTTCACGATTTACATCACCACGTCTTATATGAATTGCTATATTTTTTTTTGTATTATCATAACTTGCAATATTAGGTTTAAAATTTGAATAATAAATTTCTCTCAACAGATTTAATACAAATTTATTATAAAAATATTCTGGATTTAATGAACCATGCACAAAAAATCCCTCTTTTACTTCATTTAAAATAGAAGTTTCATAATTTGAAATTTCATTAATTGTTTTAAATTTATATTCAAAATTTATAAATTCATTCATATAATTTGCAAAATTTTTCATATTTTCATCATTATGATGCATTCTATACATTGGTGTATGAATATAAGTATAATTTTTATAATAACTATAAGCAATTAATGAAAAACATGCCTGTAATTGAGAACCAAAACCATCTGTTTTACCAGTTATAGTAAATAATGTTTGATTTTGATTTTGATTTTGATTTAAATCCCAAAATATATGCCATGATACTGGATGACCACCATTGTATTCATATTTAATCCAGGGTATATTTGATTTTTTTATTTCTTGCAACCTACAAAATTCCACATTAGATTTATTAATATTTGAATAATTATAATAACTTTTATTAATTTGATATCTTAAAAATTGAATATAATGTGAAAATGTACTAGTAACTGTACCTATAAATTCATCTGATTTTAAACATAATATCATTTCAATAATAGCATTTGCCACTTCATAATTTTTTATATTTATTATATTATTATATAACATTTTGTTATTATTTAAATAAGTTTCAATATAATTTTTTGTTAAGTTTTCTACTGATATCGGATTGTATTTTTTTATTTTCTCAAAGAAATTTGAATTATTTTTATTATCATATAATAAATACATATTTGGAGTTATTAAATTTGTTCTATGTCCATCATAAAAATTTGAAATATTTTTAATCATATCATTATTATATCTTTCTATAAATTCTTTATCTCTATGTAAATCTCCAAATCTACAATGTATAAAAATATTATAATTATTATTTTTATTATTTAAACCACTATATATTTTTTCTGAACATTTATAAAAAAAATCTATAAATTTTAATGAACAACATATTTTATACATTAAATTATAGTTTTCATTTGTTGTATAAAAATTATAAAAACACCTCGAAGCATTTGTTTGATTTATATAAAAATATTCAAATTCACTCAACTCATCAAATTGTAAATACTCCTTTTTTCTATAATGACAAAAATCTTTAATATTATTAGAATTTTCATCTGTATCCAAGTCCTTGTCTATAAATACTAAATTTGAAAATTTTTCACAATATTTAAATTGATGTGTCTTATTTTTATTATTAATTATATCTAAAATATCTTTTGGTGTACTTTTATAATATACATCAAATCCATTTGGTAAATATTGTAAAAACTCATTCGTAAAAAAATTTAATAAATACCCATAATCCCAACTACTTTTACCACAATGACATAATGGATTTTTTATAAGTAATATTAATTTACGATTACTAATATTTGCCAGATATATAGCTGTTTCTAATGAAAATAATTGATTACATAACCCTACTCCTGAAAATAATTCATATATTAATGTTTTAACACCTGTTTTTTTATCTATATTTAACTTTATATTTTGTTCTGTCATTTATTAATTTATAATTTAATTATACTTTTAAATTATAAACTTAACCTAATTCATTTAATTTTTATTATTATCATTATTAATTCTATCTAATCTACCTCTTCAATACTTGGACCCGCATAATTTGTCTTTTCTTCTTTACTATATTTTGATGTCTCTTCTGACATACCATCCGGCATACCACCCGGCATACCACCCGGCATACCACCCGGCATACCACCCGGCATACCACCCGGCATACCATCAGGCATACCTTGTGACATACCCTTCATTAATTCTTCTTGCATCGGCCTCATCTCTTCCTGTAATTTTGTCTTTCGTTCCGTATATTCTTCTTTTGTTGCCCCCTGATTGTTCTCTAACCACGAAGCATGTTCATCTACCGTTTTAAGTAATTCGGTTTTTAATTCTTCACTAATTGCTTGTGATGTTTTTTCATCATTTAATGTAGATTTAAATTGAAATACTAAACTCTCATAACTATTACGTTCTTCTATTTGTTCTCTTAGACGTTCATCTTCTTCTTTGAATTTTTCTGCATCTGCTAACATCTTTTCTATATCATCTTTCGATAAACGCCCTTTATCATTTGTTACTGTAATATTATCCGATTTTCCTGTTGATTTTTCACATGCTGTTACATTTAAAATACCATTTGCATCTAAATCATATGTAATTTCTATTTGCGGCACTCCTCTCGGCATAGGCGGAATTCCTTGTAGTGTAAATTCACCTAACTTATTATTATCTCGTGTAAATTGTCTTTCTCCTTCAAATACCTGAACTGTACAAGCTGGCTGATTATCACTATATGTACTAAATGTTTGAGATTTCTTTGTTGGAATTGTACTATTTCTTTCAATAATTTTTGTCATCACTCCTCCACTTGTTTCTACTCCTAACGATAATGGCGCCACATCTAATAATAGTAAATCATTCACTTTACTATCTGTAACTCCCGATAGAATTGCCGCTTGAACCGCCGCACCATACGCCACCGCTTCATCAGGATTAATAGATTTATTTAATGTTTTTCCATTGAAATAATTTGATAACTGTTCCTGGATTTTTGGAATTCGCGTTGAACCACCCACTAATACTATCTCATGCACATTTGATTTACTTACCCCTGAATCTTTTATAACCTGTTCTACTGGTTCAAATGTTTTTCTAAATAATTCTGCACATAAATCCTCAAATCTTGCCCGTGTAATAGATGTTACATAATCTATTCCTTCATATAAACTATCTATTTCTACCGTTGCTTGTGTTGTTGCTGATAAATTTTTCTTCGCATTTTCACACGCCGTTCTTAGTCGTCTCATTGCACGCTTATTATCACTAATATCTTTCTTGTGTTTTCTCTTGAATTCTTGCATAAAATGTTTTACTAACATTGTATCAAAATCTTCTCCACCTAAATGTGTATCTCCTGCTGTTGCTTTTACTTCGAATATTCCCTCATCTATTGTTAACAGTGTAACATCAAATGTACCACCACCTAGATCATAAATTAAAATATTACGTTCACTTGATTCTGTTGCTTTATCTAACCCATATGCAATTGCACCCGCTGTTGGTTCATTAATAATTCGTAATACATTTAACCCAGCAATACTTCCCGCATCTTTTGTCGATTGACGCTGAGAATCATTAAAATATGCTGGAACAGTAATTACTGCACTATCTACTTTTTCACCTAGATATTCTTCCGCTGTTTCACGCATTTTTATTAAAACCATTGATGAAATTTCTTCCGGTTGAAATTCTTTATCTTCATCTTTATATCTTGCAACTATAACCGGTTTTCCCTTTTTATCTATTACTTTAAATGGAAAATTTTTTATATCGTTTTGAGTAGCTTTATCTGCAAAATCACGACCAATTAAACGTTTTGCATCATAAATTGTATTTTCTGGATTTTGTGCTGCTTGATTTTTTGCTGATATTCCTATTAGTCGTTCAGATTCTGTAAATGCTACATAAGATGGCGTTGTTCTTGAACCTTGATCATTTGCAATTATCTCTACTTTACCTTCTTTCCAAACGGCTACACAGCTATATGTTGTTCCTAAATCAATACCAATTGCTACCATAAACTATTAAATATAATTAGTATATATCTATTTTTTTAAATATTTTATATAAATATTTTATCTTATTTTATCTTATTTTATCTTATTTTATCTTATCTTATCTTATTTTATCTTATCTTATCTTATTTTATCTTATCTTATCTTATTTTATCTTATTTTATCTTATTTTATCTTATCTTATTTAAGTTATTAATATATGTGATATTATTTCCCCCTTATATAATTCTAATATCTTTTCTAAAATTAAAACCATTGATATGCTTAGTGATAAATATGATATGTATTGACTTATTTTTTTACCATATACTACAGCTATTGTTTCTATATTTTCTTTTCTATCTTCATCTATATCTTCTATATCCATTAAATTACTTGATCCAAAAAGCAAAAAAAAACTTGATGTATAAACACCTGGATCATTCAATATATTTAATTTATTTTCATATATTATTGATGGTAATATAATTGTACCTACTGTCCATAATGTTGCTATATATACCGGTTTAAGTATTCCTATATTTTGTTTAATATTTTTATAAAATATTGTACTCGTTAAAATATAAAATATAGTTCGTAAATTTTCATGTTGTATTAATAATTCATCTAATAAAAAAATATATGCAACAAATATTATCGATAATGTAACTATTTTATTGTCTTGTAAGTACAAATAATATCCCTTTTTTTTATCTGACAAATTTATAATTTTTGTACTATTTGTTAAATCATAATTTTCTGAATCTAAAAAACGGTCTGTACCATAAGTAAATATACCAATACAAAATTGTAAAAAAAATAACTCCGGTGTTATAATATTATCATTATAATGTAAATATGTATAACCTAATTGTAAAATGTTTAAAGGAAAACCTAACCCAAAACCCGGTATAATTGAAAATTTATTGCTATTTTCATCAATTAATGTTGTATTTTCTAAAACTAATACACTATCTCTATTTAAACTCTTCATAAAAATAGGTTTACTTATTAAATTATTTCTTACAAACATCATATAAAATATTAATATTATTATTATTATTATATTAATATTTTATCTAACATTTTTAATTATCTACCACTACAAGAAGAACAACTTTTTTTTCCATTAAAAACCATCGGTTTATTACATTTTCTAGTAGATCTTATAAATAAATTATATGATATTTTATTATTATTAATACCATATTCTATCTCTTTACTTGAAATCGTATTATTAAAAAATAATAATTTCATTTTTATATATAACTATTTATTTATTTTTATTTATTTTTATTTATTTTTATTTATTTTTATTTATTTTTATTTATTTTTATTTATTTTTATTTATTTTTATTTATTTTTATTTATTTTTATATAAAATGCATAATTAAATATTCATCTTTATCTAAACTTACTATACAATTATATTTCTTATCTTTTGGTATCTTTATCTTTTTTCTTGTACTCGGCGATATATATCTATTTAAATGATATTCTATTGTATCTATATTTATTGATATCACTATTCCATTTTCTCCCGCATAAAATTTTGCCGTTTCATAATTTGGCGTAAAATATATACCCCTTCCATATGTATTCCCCCAATTTGAATTTGACTTGTCAAAATCAAAACCATGTTTTAATATTGACAATCCATTTTCCATCATAGTTCCATGATATAATAACATATTTCACTTCTTTATCACTCTATTTCTCTATTTATTTTTATTTCTATAAATTAAAAATAAATACTCATCAATTTTTTATAATACTAACAATTTAATTTACAATTATTTATTGTTATTAACCCAAATTTACGCACCTTATTACCATACAATGGTTTTGTTGGTGGGTCTAATAATTGTTCTGTTCTCAAATTATTTGACTTTTTACGATTTAAATATCTATCATAATTATTATGTTTTATATCAATACCCTTCTCCTTCTTTAATATTACACGATCACTCGCATTATTCCATGGTTTTACATTTTTTGTACTATTACCTCCTGTTAATGATGCTAAATTCATTGTATATAATGAACTCGCAACACGCACTTGATTTTGTATTAATTTTTGTGTATAATCATTATTATGTGAAGATGATGAATTTTCACATGATTTGCATCTCATTGATAATGTTTCTTTTTGTCTAAATGTTGTTTTATTATTATTAAATTTATTTACATTTCTTGAACAATTATTATACGTATTTAAATAAAAATCTGCTCGCGAATTTAAATAACGCTTATTTATTACTTCATTTATTTCATCTAAATATACATCTGATATATCTGCTGTTAAAAAATAATTTATAGATATATCTGGTCTATTTGGATTTTTTCCCAATTCAAAAAGTTTATAGTTTTTTGTATAAATACTATCAATCGAATATCCCATATATATTCTAATCTTATTTTAATTTATTTTTATTCACATTTATTTTTATTCTAATTTATTTTTTATTAAATTGATGTGGTTTTTATATTTTTATATATCTAAAATTTATCTATTATAATGCAAACTAAAATTAAATTTATTTGTAATACATGCTACAAAGAATATATAAGAAAAGATGCATATGATAAACATATACTAATATGTGCTACTATCAATAGAACACACAATAACAAATTTAATCAAAATAATAAAATTAAACAAGAATTCAAAGAAAACTCCTACGAACCATCCAATAAAGAATTATTTATTATGTTAACTAATCTCAATTTAAAATATGATAAATTAATGAATGATTATTCTACACTTAAAAATTATGTTGATACAATTAAAAATAAAACTAACATCATCGAGTACCTAAATACCCATTGCTACTCTAATTTATCTATATTTCAATTTATTTATAATATTAATATTAATCTCAATGATTTACAATTATTGTTTGAAAATGGCTACTTAAACGGCATTACTAACATCTTGATTAAATATATAGACTCACAAATTCTTCAAAATATTAATATACCAATTAAAGCTTTTACACGAAAACACCAAGTATGTTATATTAATATATCTTCACATGATAATTCTAACGATGATAATTCTAACGATGATAATTCTAACGATGATAATTCTAACGATGATAATTCTAACGATGATAATTCTAATCATGATAATTCTAGCGATGATAATTATAACGATGATAATTATAATGATGATAATTATAACGATGATAATTATAACGATGATAATTCTAACGATGATAATAAATATAAATGGGTTGTTTTAGATCACGATAACTTATATAAACTATTTAATATTATTAATTCTAAAATACTTAATACTTTTACCATTTGGAATACAAATGCAATAAAAACAATGGATTATGATAAATATAGCGAATTGTACCCTATTTATATGAAAAAAATATTAGGTGTGTCTAATGATTCTACTACCACCCTACAAATTAGTATTAAAAATAAAATATATAATCATATTAAAAATGAAATGAAAATTTAATTATATATTGCATGCAACTTATTAATAGAACACGGCAGAGATGCATGACTCAGTGCTGATATTAAACTCGTTCTATTTTTTATTCTATCTATATATTCATTCTTTTTAAATAATGGTAACCTAGTTAATGGATCAAATTTGTCTTTCTTATAATCAGTTAGTATATTGGTATATGAAATTGGATTTCTATAAGGATTTAAAAATAAATATTCTGATAATACCCTCATTACCTCCAATTGTTCATTTGATGACTCTGGACAATATTCAATCATTAGTGAATAATATTCTATATTTCTTAAAATTTTTGATAACTTATTCGATGATATAATTTTCTCTATTAATTTATTGTTTTTATAAACCTCGTTACTCATCTTACACAAAATACTTAGCTTCATTACTTCTATAAAATCTACTATGTTTTTATTGTTTTTAAAATATTCTGGACTAATTAATAAATCATATATTTGATAATTCATATATTTATATATTTATATTCTTCTTTATTCCTCTCTTGCTTTTATACTATTATACTATTATACTATTATACAAATCAATTTTATTTTATGGGTGGATACTACCGTCATTTATATATTATTCTTATGTCATATATTTTTCTTTAAATTTTTCTAACGTTATTATTGTTATATTATATTTTTGTGCTTTTATTACCTTCTCCGATACATCCCCCTCATGTTTTATTATTAAAATATCCGTTTTCTTTGTTAATGTTTCCCCCATTAATACACCCAATTGTTTTAATTTATCTGATAAATCCTTATCTCTAAATCCTGTCATAACTACCTTCTTGTTATATAATTCATGTTCACTCTTCACTTCAAAATCTGATTTAGACTCTGATTTAGACTCTAATTTTGATATCATCTTTGCCTCTTCCATAAATTCAACAAATTCTGGAATTTTTCCTACAAATTGCCTCGCTGTCTTACTAGCTATACTATCTATGTTTTTTACTATTTCTATTTTTTCTTCTAATGTATATTTACTTGTTATTATATCCGGCCTACTTTTTAATATCGTTTCTATCTTTTTTTCACCAAATCCTCTACCAAATATATTAGATGCTGCCGCTATAACTGATAATGATGACTTTTCTATCTGCGTTTTAATAGATGTATAAACCTTTTTCGCCATCTTTTCTTTGAAATTTTCTACCGTTTTAAAATCTTCTTCTGTCATTGCAAGTATTTTTGCTATCGTATCTGGCTTCGATTCCGATTCTATTATCTTTTTTATATTTGCCTCTCCTAATCCCTGCACCTCTAAATCTTTAAAGAATTTTGTTATTTTTTTTATTTTTATAACCATATTATCTTCCACATTTTTTAACAAAATATCTACCTTCGTTTCATTCCATATATATTCTTCGTTTGGCATTAATGGTTTTTGCGCCCCAACAGATACCTCTTTTATATGAGGTATCACATCCCCACTCCTAACTATTTTTATAATTGCACCTAATCCTATATTATTATCTACTATAAATTTTGCATTAAATCCTGTGGCATAATTTATTGTTGTTCCACCTAATACCACCGGCTCTATCTTCACCCTCGGTTTTAATAAACCATCTTTTGATGCCGCCCATAATACATCTATCACTTTCGCTTCCGCTATCTGTTCTGATAATATCATTTTAAACGCAAAAGCATTTTCTGGATTTTTATCTTTTCTTTCATAAATATTATCATCTGATACTATAATACCATCTATTGTATATTCATATTTTTCTCTTAACTCTAAAAGTTTTTCTGATAAAAATTGATTTGTTAACTGCTTTTCCCTTATATCTACTATATGTTCTACCACTATCAATTCTTTATCTAACGATTTTAAATAATTAAACTGCTCTGATGCTTTTTTGTTTCTCGGAAATATAACTTCATACCCTACAAAATCTATATCTTTTATCATCTCTATTTTTTCTTCTGTCAAATATTTCTGATTCACTAATCCAGCTACAAAATTTCTTGAATTCGCATATGTCTTACCATATTTTTCTTTAAATGTTTCCTCTTTTATTATTAATTCACCTCTTATTGTTATATTATTCTCTTTATCATATTTTGGCAATTTTAAATATCTTATTAAATGATCTATCGATTGACCATAATAACCATTTCCTCTCGTATATAACTTTGCTATACCCATTTCTGTTGTATATAATGCACTTATCCCATCTAATTTACATGATATAACATATGGCTCTTTGAATTTTTTTATATATTGTTCTAATGCTTTTGTATCCGGCTTTATCTTATCCATTGACATCATTGTATATGGTAATTTTACTTTGTTTTTTTCTATAGCACAATGCTGATGTTGTTCTTGTGCTATTTTATTATTTGGATATTTTTTCAATATGTATTCTCTTAAAATATCATATTGATTATCTGATAATAATTCTTCTTGACTCGATTTTATACCTATATCTGATTCACAATAATATGTATCTATGGCTTTTTTTAACATTTTTGTTAATTCTTCTTCCGATAAAGAATCCAATATTATAATACCTCCATCTTTAAATTTCTCTATGTTTTTATCCGTTGTTTTTTCTTGAATTTTTGGATAACTTTTTAATGATGTGTTCTTTGATACCTTATTTTTTATTTCATTTATTTTTTTTTTTGATATCTTTATTTTTATCTTCTCTTCTTTATCTTTATCTTTATCTGTGTCTTTATCTTTATCTTTGTCTTTATCTTTATCTTTGTCTTTATCTTTATCTGTGTCTGTGTCTTTATCTGTGTCTGTGTCTTTATCTTTGTCTCTGTCTTTTGATTTTATAATTATAGAAGTTTCATCCTTCCTCTCTTCCGGCTTTTTATATTCCAAATTTAAATAATCAAATATATCTTCTTCTACATTAAATTCTTTTTCTATTTTCTCTCCCTTCACTTTTGTTATTTTATCTATTTTATGTATACCATGTTCATTTAATGTTAAATTATTTTCTAATGCATATTGCCTCATTCTTGTATTAAAATCTTTTGACCCTGTAAAATATAATACCGCAAATGCATATTCACTTGGTGGTGCATATAGAAAATCTATTCTACGTGGAATATATTCCTTTTTATCATTCGGTAATTTACCAATTGTCAAACTCTTTTTATCACCACGAGAAAGTATCTCTATTAATATTTTGTTTTCAATTAAATTATCTAAAAATTTATTGTAAATGCTTATATTATCATATGATGTTATTATAACATCTATATCTCCTGAATTTTCTGCTCCTCGTCTATAACTTCCCACTATTTCAAACTTGGTTTTCTCTAATGAAAAATTTAATTGCTTACAAGATAAATTAAATATTTTATTAAAAGTAAACTTAAATTTTTCTATTTCTTCTCTTGGTATACGTTCTAAAAGAGGCTTATAATATTTTAAACCTATCAATTGTTTATCATTTAATAATTTTTTGTTTTCTGGTTTTTCTAACTCTTCTATAGATGTAATATTTTTATCTATTAATTCTTTCGCACGCTTTGGCCCTATACCATATATATTTGTGAAAATTACTGTTGGATCGTTTATCTCGTTCTCTAATGCCTTTACTTTACCTGTTTCTATATATTCATTGAATTTTTCTATAATAGTTTTACCTATATTAGGTATTTTTTTTAAACTATCTATATCTTTTATTGGGGTTTTTATCTGTGATAATGCTGTTGCCGCTTTAACATATGCATTGGCTCTAAATATTTCACCCTTTTTCTTCATATAATCTGATAATTTATCTAATATTTTTATAAATTCCGGTATATAAATGTTTAATGTTTTATCCGACATTTAATAAATATTTATAATTAAATATTTGTTATTAAATATATTTAATTATATCTTTTATTTATAATTTATTTCATTTTTATATTTTTATTTAACCACTTTTTATATGTGATATCGATAAGATTGTATATATTTTACTATATTCTTTTTTTAATTTTTCTATTTTTCTAATATTATCTATATTATCTATATTATCTATATTATCTATATTATTTATATTATTTATATTTTTTATATAATTTTTTGAATAATACAATATATCATCATAATCATATATCGATTCTATTTCTATATAATTTTGTGTTTTAATAAATTTTATAAAATTGTATAAATCATCCTCTGCCACAAATATTATATTTATAATTCTATTGTTTTTTAATATATATTTATTTATACCCACTAACTCATGATCTATATAAAAATATGAAGCATTGTAATTATAACAAGAATCTACTATTAAACTAGTTATATTATCTATATTATTAACTTTTTTTAAATTAATCAATAATGTAATGTTGAAATTATTCATTAATCATATATTAATTTATATTAATTTATATTTTTTATTTTACATATATTTTAATACTATATCCCATATTTACATCTTCTTTGTATCTTTACTCTCATTTATATATACGCACCACTTTAACTCTTATTTATATATTCTTTTACTAATATTTAATTATTTCTTAAATATACATAATTATTATTATTATTATTTAAAAGTTTATATATTTTATTTATTAAAATATATTATGTCTCACGATTATTTAATAACACATAATCTATCTTTTACATTTTATTCTATTGTTTTCTGCGATATCGACCACTCTTGCTACTATCACTTAATTGATTTTTCTAATTATACAAAATATAATCTTCACGATATTCTTAATAATAACCTTAATAATAACCTTAATAATAACCTTAATAATAACCTTAATAATAACCTTAATTTATCAATCTTTTATAACCTATTCACTATATCCTCACTGTTTTTCTTTATCTTTCTCTATATCGTTAATAATTATGTTAACACGAAAAATAAATTCCATAAATTAATACTTGATTGCCCCAATGAATATAATTATATATCTTACGTTTATAAAGCTGTCGAATTATACGATGATTTGTCTGATAATTTTATTAATGACGATTTTTATAATACCTTAAATGATAAATATATTATTGAACTTACACCAAAAGGTTATGTAATTATGTATTATAATTATTCTAATAATTGTTTTTATTATTATACTAACAACCAATCCATAATGTCTTATGAAAACTTAGAAACTGTTTCTAGATTATACACCATATATTATAATACCAAATACATACACAAAGATAATACTAATGATATAGATTACAGAAATAAACTTTATTTAGATAAAGACAAAGACAAAGACAAAGACAAAGACAAAGACAAAGACAAAGATAAAGATAAAGATAAAGATAAAGATAAACTTTCTGTTTTCTATTCTAAAAAAAAAAATAACACTAATAACACTAATAACACTAATAACACTAATAACACTAATAACACTAATAACACTAATAACACTAATAACACTAATCTAGATAATATCGTTACACAGAAAAAAAATGAATATAATATATATAAATATAAAGGAACTATATCTGATTTTTTAAATATTATAAAAACTAATAAACATATCCTTTATTCCGGTTTTTATAATTATTACAAAAATTCTATCGTTAATTTTAATCTAAACTACGACATTCATTCTCATGATATTAACAATATTCCATGTAAAGTTTTAGATGAAAAAATTGTTATTAATGATATTGATATATCTAATATTTCTCTATATTACCCCAATTCAAATAATTATATAGATAATATTATCATCGATTTCGACATTTCTATTAATCTATATAATAATGATCTTAATCTTGAATACAAATATATTAATGATTCTTTAAATTATAATACTTTATTTTTTAATATATATAATGATTCTGATGCACTACAAAATAATAATAATCGATATATAAATTTTTCTTGGAGCGATTTTAAAAAAAAAAATGTAGAAACTATCGTTGATCAGTACAAAAAAACTATATAATATAACTTATTATATATAACTTATTATATATATTATATTTATATATGAATAAATTATATTATAATCTATCCTTTTTATTAATTATTATTGTTGTTGTTTCACTTGAAATATCTGCCCAATATTTATTTAAATTAGAAAAAAATATTGGCACTAATAACTTCTTTACCTTTCCCACCAAATACATTATTTTTGGTATAATTTTATATGCTTTATTAGGCTTTTTTGTTAATTTTATGTTACAATTTGAACAACTAATTATTGTTAATATTATTTGGCATCTTATGCATTTTTTTATATTATTTATTATAGGTTATTTCTATTTTAATGAAAAACTTACATTTAAAAAATCTATCGGAATTTTATTTGCTATAATTGCTATTATTCTATTTATGAGTGATCATAATCATTCACATTAATCTATCATTTTTTATTTTTCCTTCAAATTCTTTAAATCCTATTGTCGATTCTACTATAAATGATGATTTTAATTGTTCTTCTGCTATTTTATATGCCTTCTTTTCTACATCTGATAATTGTTCATAATATTCTTCTATCATTTTTTTTGTTTCTTCCATACACCGTTACTATTTTATAAACTAATGTTTTTATTTTAATTTTATTTTATTTTATTTTATTTTATTTTATTTTATTTTATCTTATTTTATCTTATTTTATCTTATTTTATCTTATTTTATTTTATCTTATTTATCGTATGAAAATAATATTAAAAATTATAAATTAATTATTAAAAATTATAAATTAATTATTAAAAATTATAAATTAATAATTAATCTTTATCTTTTTATTATTATTCTCTTGTTTGTTTATATTTAAAAAATAATATTATTTTTTTACTTGTTTTATTCATTAAACTTTTATCATTTATTGAATTTAGTATTGTTTCATCAATTGTATAACTATTTTCCAATAAATAATTTATTAGATCTGCTAAATTTTCATATTCCAATATATCCTGGTAATTGTTTATATTTTTACTTATATTATTACTATTATTGTTATCATTAGATAATTCATTATTAAATATTACTAACTTACATGTTTTTTCTAAAAAAATTTTATTATTAATATCTTCTATTGACATCATTTTTATATGATTTTTTAATGGACCTTCCGGTATTGTATTAATTGTTACTATATATTTGTATTCTCTATTTAGTCTATCATAATATTGCTCTCTATAAAGTGTATATCTATATATTCTCTCTGATAACATATTATATATTAATTAATAAAATTGATAATAAAATTGATTTAAATTTTAATAAATATTATAATTACATTACCTATCTTATAAACATCTCTATATCTATGTCTTTCGCTGAACAAATGAAACACATTGCTATTACTAGCAAACAACAACAGGAGGCAAAGAATTTAGCCTATCATGAAAATTTAAAGAAACGTCAAGAACAAGTTAAAGATAACCTCTTTAATATATTAAGTGATAAATATCTTATCACTATCCACAATGGTATTAAGTATGCTGCACAAAATGGTAAGAGGGAGAAATATATCAACTTTATCCGTGATGATTTTAAAGCAAACTGTCCAGGATTGGGTGGAACAGTAGCTTTTCAAGCATTATGGCTAAGTGAAATTACCAATCCAAATTCTAAATATCTTCTTGAAGACAGCAATGGCGATAAGATACATATTTCTGGAATAAAATACGATATATGGAATAATGGTTCGTTTACTACTGTATTCTCTTGGTAAATTTTATCAAGAATTAATAATGTTAAGAACAATTTCACTTATAAAAACTTTTTTTATATGTATTCTTTATTTAGTCTATTATAATATTGTTCTCTATATATTCTTTCTCATAATATAATTAATATAATTAATATAATTAATATAATTAATAT
>Ga0163111_10000471_pt1 | contig 24151 bp, 23 predicted proteins | sample CRUFie1St18metaG_FD_109645 | JGI IMG/M metagenome (GOLD analysis project Ga0163111, IMG submission 109645) | Marine microbial communities from the Costa Rica Dome - CRUD Field 142mm St18 metaG | ecosystem: Environmental > Aquatic > Marine > Oceanic > Photic zone | place: Costa Rica: the Eastern... | reverse complement strand
ATTGGCGCTGCAGAAGCAGCATTGGCACTCTCAATTGTAATTGCAATGTATAGGGAAAAAAATACTATCGAATTTAGCGAAACAATAGAAATTAAAGAAAAAAATGTGGATTGATTATAAAGAGGTTGAAAATTTATTAACTGCAGAGATGTGGAAATCATTGCTTGAAGGAGAAGGTCTCCCAGCAAAAATTCTTCCAGTCGACGGTATTTTAGAATGGGCTGAAACTTCTAAATTTAGATTGCTGGTTCCAAAGGGAAGAGAGCATGTTGCTGATGAAATTTTGAGGAAGCTGTAATGTCTAACAATGAAGTAGTTTGGGTTATATTAATAATACCTTTTATCGCTTTTTTAATTAATGGGTTCATAACCTTATTTACTGATTTTAAAAATAATAAATTTTCTGGCTACCTAAACGTTTCATCTATAGGCATATCTTTTATTCTAAGTATTTACCTTGCTATTGTTGGTCTCGATAAGAATTTTGATTATCAGTCAGCCTCTTTTCAGTGGATTTCATTTGGCCTATTTGAAATAACTATGGCAATAATGCTAGACGAATTGACCCTAATTATGATCTCAGTAGTGACAGCAATTAGTTTCTTAATTCAATTATATTCTCTTTCATATATGGATCATGATGACGGGTATTCAAGATATTTTAGTTATATGGGGCTATTTACAACCGCTATGCTTGGGCTAGTTACCGCAAGAAATCTAATTCAATTATTTATATTTTGGGAGTTAGTTGGTGCAACTTCATATTTACTTATTGGCTTCTGGTATAAAAAACAAAGTGCAATAAAGGCTGCAAAAAAAGCTTTTCTAATGACAAGAATTGGTGATTTTGGTCTCATAGCTGGAGTTCTGCTTATAGCTAAACAAGGATCTCAATATTTAGATATTACCCAATTGTATTTAGGGGTGCAATCTGGAATGTTTTCAAAAGAATTAGTATTCATTATCGGGATATTAATTGTAATTGGTGCAATTGGAAAATCAGCTCAATTTCCTTTACATAATTGGTTACCAGATGCCATGGAGGGGCCAACACCAGTTTCGGCACTACTGCATTCTGCAACAATGGTTACTGCGGGAGTTTTTATAATTGGAAGAATTTATCCAGTTATTGAATATTCTGAAAACTTAGGTTTAATAATAAGTTATGTTGGTGCCTTTACTCTTATTTTTGCAGCATCGATGGCAATTGTTAGCAACGATATAAAGAAAGTTTTAGCCTATTCATCTATTAGTCAGTTAGGCTATATGTTTCTTGCTTTAGGTGTAGGCTCATATGGCGCTGCATTTTTACATTTATTTGCACATGCCTGGTTTAAAGCATTACTTTTTCTTGGCGCTGGTTCTGTTGGTCACGCTGTACACACTTTTGATATGAATTTAATGGGTGGTATGAGAAAAAAAATGAAAAAAACTTACATAACAATGATGCTTGGTACTGTAAGTCTGATCGGTATTTTTCCACTTTCAGGCTTTTGGAGCAAAGATGAAATATTAATTGGCGTTAAATCAGAGTCATATTTATTACTTATTGTAGCAATGGTTGGTGTAGTTATGACTGCATTTTACATGACAAGAATGATGGCAAAAACATTCTTTGGTGACTTCAAAGGGGGTCATGACAATATTAAATATGATGATCTTCACGAAAGTCCAAACTTGATGACATATCCAATGATAATTCTTGCCATACCATCTGTAATCATTGGTTTTATTTTTAGCTCTCCAATAGATTTAGGATTTATAGAAAAACATGCAATGGTGTCTTTCCTTGATCATAACAAACTAATATTTCCGAATTATGATTACCATGAAATTAAATTTGATGTAATGATCGCATCAGTTTCATCATTTCTAGCAATATTTGGGATTGCAATGTCAATTCTTAATTTTAAAAAGTATAAATTTAACAATAGTTTCTTAAATAAATTATTGACTAATAAATACTATCTTGATTATTTATACGAAACTCTCATAACTGAAAAATTATTTTATAAATATTTTTCTAAAATATTTAGTTTTTTAGAAGCAAAAATAATTGATAATTTTAGTTATAAATTAACATCTACATTAAAATGGATGTCAAATAAAATTTCAATTTCACAAAACGGCCAAGTTCAACTTCAAAGTATTACATTTATAGGTGGACTGCTAATTATTCTAGTTTCTTACTTGGTATATGTTGGAATGGGTGGTAATTAATGCCAGGAGGAACTTTATCTTTTTTAATCTTTTTTCCTATAATTGCTGGACTGTTTATTGGAATAGCCTCTTCAAATAAATTTATTGAAAAAAAAATAAAGACTTTTGCTCTTATTTTTACATTTATTGAAATGATAGTTTCAATATTACTTTATTTTAGTTATGACAAATCCAATGGTGGGTTTCAATTTATAGATTATTTTGATTCTTGGATTCCTTTTGAAAGTTTTAAAGCACAATATTTGGTAGGTGTTGATGGATTAAGTGCTCCATTAGTTTTATTAACGGGCATATTAGGATTTTGCGCAATAATTGCATCTTTAAAGATAAATTTAAGAGAACGTGAATACTTTATGTGGTTATTAATATTACAAGGAGTTGTAACTGGTGTATTTTCATCTTTAGATATGTTGTTGTTATTTGTTTTTTGGGAAGCCGAATTAATTCCTATGTATTTCTTAATTTCGATATGGGGATCTGGAAAAGCTCATTATTCAGCGATGAAATTTTTAATTTTTACCCTTACTTCAGGGGCCTTTTTCCTTATAGGCATATTGTCTGTATATTTTGCAACAGGTACATTTGTTATGTATGACATAACAGAATTAAATCTAATTGGTATTTCGAGTTCTTCATTCAGTATTTTAATTCCATCAATAATAATATTTCTTATTTTCTTTATTGGTTTTGCAATTAAACTTCCATTATTTCCTTTGCATAGTTGGCTACCAGATGCACATACTGACGCACCAACCGCAGTAAGCATAATGTTAGCAGGTGTTTTATTAAAGATGGGTGGATATGGATTACTGAGAATAAATGTTGATTTATTTAATATTATCGATCCATCAATACTTATTGATTTATCACCTTATATTGCTTTATTGGGTGCAATAAGTGTAATTTACGGTGCAGTATTGACTATAAGGCAGACAGATTTAAAGAGATTAATTGCTTTTAGTAGTGTCAGTCATATGGGTTATATAATTTTAGGAATATCATCATTTAATGCATTTTCAACTTTAGGTTCAACAGAAGGTTTAGGTGGAACAGCATTACAATTATTTACCCACGGAACAATTACTGGTTTAGCATTTTACTTAGTTGGCCTTACCTATGAAAGAACTCATACTAGGCATATACCTCATTTAGGCGGTTTGGCAATAAAAATGCCCCTAATAACAACTTTCTTTGTTTTAGCTGGATTTGCAAGTTTGGGTTTACCAGGCTTAAGCGGCTTCGTCGCAGAATTAATGATATTTGTTGGAACTTTTAAGTTAGGTGGATTATGGGCAATTTCTACTCTTGTTTCAGTATTTGGAGTTGTTTTAGCCGCAGGATACACACTTTGGATGGTTCAAAGAGCTTACTTAGGTAGTGGGGTTTCAGAACAAAGTCCAGTTTACAATGATTACGACAAATTGGGCGATATGAATAAAATTGAACTCTTGGGAGCTTTGATACTAACTCTAACTATAGTAGGTGTTGGTGTATATCCATCTGTTGTTACAGATTTCTTTAATATTGGTATTGGTGAAATATTTTTACGATGATTAATTTAAGTGAAATTTTAATATTACTCCCAGAAATTATTATTGTTTCATTCGCATTTATTATTATTATTTCTGATCTAATATTTGGAAAAAAAATAAGGCCATCCGATGTTGCATGTTTTGGGATGTTATTCTCACTTGTAATACTTACTTTAATATATCTTCAAATTTTAAAGGTTGATAATGTGACAAGCGTTGCACTATCAAAGGTAGTATCAGTAGATAAATATTCTCTTCTGCTCAAAATAGTTGTTTTATCTCTTTCGCTTTCAATAGCAACTGTAGGCAAGGAATTATTAAGTAATACGATTAAGCTTCGGTCAGAATTTTGGGCATTATTTATGATTTCGTTAAGTGGCATGATGATGCTTACTTCTGTATCAGAAATGATTACTGCATGGGTTGCTCTAGAACTAACTTCACTTCCACTCATTGGAATGCTTTCTTTAAATAAAAAAAGTTATTCATTAGAAATATCATTTAAATACTTAATTTTAAGTGCAACAAGTTCTGCTGTAATTTTAATGGGAATATCACAATTATACGGATTATCTGGATCAACATTATTTAGTCAAATTATTCCATTGAATAATGCTCTAGAAGGAAGATTTTTATTTGAAAATTCTTCAGAATTATTAATAATTTTCGCTTTAATATTAATTATTTCAGGCTTCTCATTTAAGATAGCTGCCTTCCCTTTTTTCACATGGGTTCCTGATGTTTATGAGGGCTCACCGTCTTTGGTGACATTATACCTATCAATTGTAAGTAAGATAGCTGGATTTTCAGTATTAATAAGATTTTTATTTGAATCTATAAATATTGATATTTTTTCCAATATTTCACTTTTTATAGCATTAATTTCTTGCATTTCAATGTTTTACGGAAACATTATGGCAATTAGGCAAAATGATTTAAAAAGACTTTTCGCATACAGCACAATTGCTCATGCAGGATATATTCTGATTGGAATTGCTTCATTTCAAATTTTTGAAAATGCTGAGAGTTTTTCAGGAATTAATTCTACCGTCTTTTATTTAATTTCATATGGAATTACAAATTTAACAGCCTTCCTTAGTATGATCGCGCTTTCAAGGTACGCTGATTCATACGATGTTAATGATTTTAAGGGCTTGGGCAGTCATCAAAGATATCAATCAATTATATTTTCAATCTCATTAATTTCACTACTTGGGATACCTGCAACAGTTGGTTTTATGGGGAAAGCATTCATTTTTAGCGGAGCAATATCAAATGATTTCTTTTGGTTAGCTTCATTTGGAATTATTAATTCGTTGATTTCAGCATACTACTACATGAGGATAGTTAAGTTTTTATTTGTTGATAAAAACGAAAAGACATTCCCTCAGATTAAATTCAATAGATTAAGGTTTATAACTTCAGTAGGAGCAACTTTAATAATTATTTTGGGGTTGGCTCCATTTGTTTTATTGAGTATAGTTGAAAGCGCTTTAAATACAATTTTATAACATGGATAAATTCTATAAACCTAATACAATAGCAATTTTGTTTAATGAGAAATTAAACGAATGCGAACTCTTAGCAAATAAAATTAAAAATGATATTAAAGATGACTTTGAAGTCTTTGTTCAAAATACGGCACTTTCACTTGAAAATGGTTTGCCTTCAAAACCTGACCTTTTAATTTCAATTGGAGGAGATGGCACCATATTAAGGTGTTCAAAAGTCTTAAATGGAACCAATTGCCCAATTTTAGGAATTAATATGGGGAATCTTGGGTTTTTATGTGAAATAGACTCTAATGAAGTCGGTAATAAATTACAAAGTTATCTTAATGGAAATGCTGTAATAGAAAAAAGAAATAAACTAAAGATAAATTTAATAAGCTCCAATTCAAAAAAAGAATATTCAGCATTAAACGATATTGTAATATCTCGAGGCTCTAAAATAAGAGTTGTTAATGTTGAGGCATTGATAAATGGAAATCATTTTGCAACCTACAAAGGTGACGGGATAGTTGTATCTACAGCAACTGGTTCAACTGCTTATTCGTTATCTCTTGGCGGTGCAATACTTTCCCCCGCTAGTAACAAAATGATTATGAAGCCAATTGCAGCTCATACAAGTCTTATGGGGGGGCTAGTCACTGAAGATGTAATTATTTCACTTAGAGCATCTTCAAATGAAGATTTATCAATTAGTGTTGATGGATTTATAGATAATAAAATAGATGACTTCGATCAAATTGATGTCGAAATAGATAAAGAAAATAAGGCATTCTTTGTAAGGACAGAAAATTTCGAAGATTTATATTGGTCTTCACTTGCTCAAAAACTCGACTTGAAAAAGGGAGATGTGATTAGTGGAAAATAATAATTTAATTCATAGAATAAATTCAGAAACTATTCATCGTGGCGAATACATAAATTTAAGAACAGATGAATTAGAAAAAAATGGAAAAATAATTGCAAAAAGAGATGTTGTAGAGCATGTGGGATCTATTGTTGCAGTGCCTTATGAAATTAATAATCAAAATATATACTTTTATCTTGTAAAACAGTGGAGGAACCCTTTAGAGGACTGGGTTCTTGAGTTCCCAGCCGGCACTTTAAATGATGAAGAAAATCATGAAATTGCAGTAGTTAGAGAATTGCAAGAAGAAATAGGTATGCGTCCAACAAAAATAGATTATTGGTCTCATTTATACGTCGCACCTGGTTGGTGTACCGAGAAAATACATTGTTACATGGCAGGTGGTCTTGAAAAATCAGAATTGGATTCGGATGTTGATGAACAAATTGAAGTTGTAAAGCTTAGCCAAGAGGAAATATTTAACAAAATTAAAAATTTAGAAATTATTGATTTAAAAACTATTTCTGCTTTTAATATATTTCAAAATTATTACAAAGATGATTTTTTAAAAATTTAAAAAAAAATGATTTTTTTTATATTTTTGATGTTAAAATATAACTTAGAAATGTTAAAACTATGAGTAAACACGATTTATTAATTATTGGTGCAGGATTAGCGGGTTTGAGAGCTGCTGTAGAAGGAGTTCGTCAAGGCCTAAATGTTGCCGTTATCACTAAGGTTCATCCAGTAAGAAGTCACTCTAACGCCGCTCAAGGTGGAATTAATGCTGCCTTAACTGACAGGGGAGATGATTGGAGGGATCATGCTCTAGCTACAATTAAAGGAAGCGATTATCTTGCAGATCAAGATGCAGTAGAGGTTATGTGTAGGGAAGCTGGTGAAGCAATAATTGAGCTTGAAAACATGGGTGTAATTTTTAGTAGAGATGATGAAGGTAAACTTGGAACAAGAGCCTTTGGAGGCCAAAAAAAAGCTAGAACTTATTTCGTTGGAGCCATTACAGGAAGTGCTCTTTTACATGTTCTATATGAACAGTCTGTTAAATATAATCTTCACATTTATGAAGAATGGTTTGTCACGAAACTAATTAAAGAGGATGGAAGAATAGCCGGTGCAGTTGCCTTCGATATTAAAACTGGCCAAATGGAATTAATCAGTGCCAAAGCTGTTGTTTTAGCAACTGGTGGCGCAGGAAGAGTTTTTGAGCCATCAACTAACGCACTAATTTGCACAGGCGATGGTCTAAGTTTAGCTATGCAAGTTGGAGTGCCACTAATGGATACTGAAATGATTCAATATCACCCAACAACACTTTCTGGAAATGGTATCTTGCTTTCTGAAGCTGCTAGAGGAGATGGAGCTTACCTTATTAACTCTGAAGGGGAAAGATTTATGGAAAGATATGCCCCTGAATATATGGAATTAGCATCAAGGGATGTTGTTTCTCGTGCTGAGCAAACTGAAATCGATGAAGGTAGAGGAGTTGACGGCTGCGTATTTTTGGATTTAAGACATTTGGGCAAGAAGTTTATTGAAGATAGATTGGGGTATTTACAAGAAGTAGCACTTGAGTTTAGAGGCATAGATCTATCTGAAAAACCTATACCAATTAAGCCTGGCATGCACTATATTATGGGAGGAATAAAAACCGATCTTAACGGTGCTACCAATGTCCCTGGATTATATGCAGCTGGTGAATGTGCCAATGTCAGTGTTCATGGTGCTAATAGACTTGGAGCGAATTCATTATTAGATACAATTGTGTTCGGCAGAAGATCAGCGATTGAAAGCGTTGAATATATTAAATCTATCAAAAACTTTGAATTAGATCCTAAAGAACTTTCAAAGGAAAAATCCAGAATACAATCAATTATTGATAGGCCCAAAGGTATGAGGTCAGCTGAACTAAGAGACAAGATGGGCTCGACCATGACAAAGGGGATTGGGGTATGGAGAGATACTGATAGCATAAATTTTGCAATTGAAGGAATGAAAGACGTTAGGGCTCAGCTTCCTAATGTTTATATAGAAAATAAAGGTAAAATTTTCAATACTGATTTAACTTCATATCTTGAATTAGAATTCATGGTTGATGTAGCAGATTCAATTTGCCAAGGTGCTAATGCAAGATTTGAAAGTAGGGGAGCTCATTTTAGAACTGACATTACTAAAAGAAATGATAAGGATTGGTTAAAACATACTATTGTTGAATATAATGGCGAAGAGTTGAATACAACGAGCGAAAAAGTTACTATTACAGACTGGGAACCAACCGAGAGAGTTTATTAATTGGAAGCTTTAATTAAAGTTAAAAGATTTAATCCTGAAGAAAGTGAAGACACTTATTTTCAAGATTATTCTATAGATGTTGCTGAAGATTCAACTATATTAGATAGTTTAATAAAAATTAGAGAGCAGCAAGATGGAACATTGAGTTTAAGGTGTTCTTGCAGGGCATCGATTTGTGGTTCTTGTTCTATGAGGGTTAATGGATCAGCGAAATTAGTATGCAAAACGCGCATAAAAGAAGTATCACCTGATGGAGAACCTATAACTGTTGAGCCTATGGGTAATTTCCCAGTAATAAAAGATTTAGTTACTGAGATGGATTCTTTTTGGTCAAAAATGAAAAGTGTTGATCCTTATGTTAAAACATCATTTGAACCCGAAGCTGAACACATAGCATCAAATGAAAGTATGACTCATTTGCTTGGTGTCATGAATTGTATAATGTGCGGAGCTTGTGTTTCAGAATGTACTGCATTAGAAGTTGATCCAACTTTTACTGGCCCAGCTGCCCTTGCTAAAGCTTATAGATTTGTTGTTGACCCAAGAGATGAAGAAACAAATTCTAGGCTTGGTAATTTAAATGAAAATACAGGAGTTTGGGATTGCACAAGATGTTTGGCATGCGTTGAAGTTTGCCCTAAAGATGTTGCCCCAATGGAAAGAATAGTAAAAATGAGAGATCTAGCCATTGAAGAAGGGTATACAAATACAAGCGGGTATAGACACACTGAAAGTTTTAATGATTCTATTAAAAAACATGGAAGGCTTGATGAAACAAGGTTAGCTTTAGAAAGTACTGGCCTACTTAATATTTCCGGATTAATTGACTTAGCAAAAATAGGTATAAAATCATTATTAAAAGGGAAATTACCGCCGATTTTACCTCATAGACCTAAAGATATGAAAAAAGTAACATCTATTGCTGAAAGGCTTGATAATCAAGGAAGTGAGGAAGATTAAATGAAGTATGCTTTTTATCCAGGTTGCGTAGCAAGAGGTGCAGCTCCAGAATTGTATAAATCGACTATGATGGTTGTTGATAAGCTAGGAATAGAACTTGAGGAAATAGAGAAAGCTGCCTGTACAGGCGCGGGTGTACTTCAGGAAAAAAATCAAAAGTTAGGCGACGTATTAAATATTAGAACTTTGGCACTAGCAGAAGAAATGGGTCTTTCCATTATGACAATTTGTTCAACTTGCCAAGGAGTCATATCTCAAGCAAACCATAGAGTTGTAAACGATAAAGAATACCTCGATGAAATAAATGAAGAGCTTGCTAAAGAAGGTTTGCATTATTCAGGAAAAACCGAAGTAAAACACTTGCTTTGGATTTTGCTTGAAGATATAGGAATTGATACTCTCCAAAAAATGTTTAATATAGACTTGTCAGGGTTTAACTTTGCGCCTTTCTATGGGTGCTATCTCATTAGGCCATCAGATGCACTTGGAATGTCAGCCAACCCTAAACGAAAGCATTCACTTGATATTGTTATAGAATCCACTGGTGCACAGTCAACTGACTATGCTGGGAAAACAAGATGTTGTGGATTTCCAATATTATTAATTAACCAAAAGAATTCATTAAAAATGGTAGCAAAACATACTGGCGATGCTAAAGATAATGGAGCAGATGCAATGGTGACTCCCTGCCCATTATGTCATTTGAATCTAGATGGTTACCAGGCCAAGGCAAGGAAACAAAATAAAAGAGGTAAAGCTGATTTACCAATTTTGCATCTTCCTCAACTCGTAGGAATGGCTATGGGACTAGATCCTAAAGAATTAGGCGTAAATAAACATTTAGTTTCTACGGCTAATTTTATTAAGTCTATTAAATCAAAAGTTGCTTAAGAGTAAAAATTAAATTTTTAAATTATCATCCCGCCATCAATAACATGTGCAACACCGGTAGTATATCTAGAATCATCTGAAGCCAAATATAAAGCTAGATTGGCTATTTCTTCTGGTTGACCTAATCTACCCATAGGTTGCCTTGCAATAAAGTCCTTTTTTGCTTGTATAGGATCATCTTCCGCATTAATTCTTTCTTGAAGAGAAGGGGATTCTACAGTTGCTGGCGCGATAGCATTACACCTCACACCTTTTCCGACAAAGTCTTTTGCAACAGACTTAGTAATGCCAATTATTGCAGCTTTACTTGCTGTATAGGAAAATCTGTTTATAACACCTGCTAAACTCGATGCCACAGAAGACATATTTATTATTGACCCAGAACCTTGTTCTATCATGTAGGGAAGGTAAAGTTTTATAATTTGATACATTGATTTTACGTTTATATCAAATGCTTGATCCCATTGATCTTCATCGCACTCTAGGATAGTTCCTCCATGAACAAAACCTACCCCATTAAATAAAACATCAACTCCGCCAGTAGTATTGAAAATTTTTTCAATATCACTGTATTTAGTTACGTCAGCCTGTATAGTTTTCATTCCACTAAGTGTGTCTAATGTTCCTTGATTAATATCGCATGCATAAACTTCAGCTCCGTTTTCTCTGAAAAGCTCAGCTGTAGATCTTCCAATTCCTTGGCCAGCTGCAGTTACTAAAGCTTTTTTACCTCTAAGTTTCATCTATTATTGACCTTTCATTACATCAATTAATTCTTCAACAGCTTTTGAAGAAGCAATTAATCCATCTTTCTCATTTGAGCTTAATTTAAGATTAACAATTTCTTCTATGCCTGAGCTTCCAAGTTTAACTGGAACGCCTGCATAAACTCCACTTATTCCATATTCTCCATCTAACATTGCAGCACACGGAAATACCTCTTTAGTATCAAATACAATTGCATCTACCATTTGAGCAACTGCAGCAGAAGGAGCATAATAAGCACTTCCTGTTTTTAGATGAGCAACAATTTCAGCTCCACCATCTCTTGTTCTTTGAACAATTTCTTCTAATCTATTTTTTTCAATTAATTCTTCTACTGGTACTCCGCCAACTGTAGTTGCTTTGAGTAGTGGAACCATTGAATCTCCATGTCCACCTAATACGTATGCGTCAATGCTGTTCACAGAAACATTTAATTCCTCAGCTAGAAAAGTTCTAAATCTTCCTGTATCTAAAATTCCAGCCATACCTATAACTCTTTCCTTTGAAAGACCACTTTTTGAAAAACTGTGCTGAACCATTGCATCAAGTGGATTGGAAACAACAATAATTATTGGGTTTTTAGAATACTTCATTATGCTTTCAGTAACTGAACCAACAATATTCATATTAGTTATTAATAAATCATCTCTACTCATTCCAGGTTTTCTTGCAATCCCAGCAGTGATTACAACAATGTCAGAGTCTTTAGATTCTTCATAAGTGTTTGTTCCAACAATTTTTGCATCAGATTTTACAATTGGACCACTTTCTAAAATATCTAGAGCTTTTCCCTGAGGGATTCCTTCAACTACATCAATTAGAACAACATCACTATGACCCTTTTCAAAAATTCTTTGAGCGGTTGTTGCTCCAACGTTTCCTGCACCTACAACTGTAACTTTAGATTTCATTTATTTTTTCCTTTCTTAAGCTCCCCATGGGATAATTTGTTCTTTTAATTTCTTGTATCCATCTAAAAATCCTGGTCTTTCACCAGAATAAATTTCATCAAATTTATTTAAAGCATGGTCTAACCATGAATGAAGTTCTTTATTATCAGGGTTTGCATCAATGTATGCATCTCTAATTAAAACAAAATGGATTCTTGGATCATAAGGTTGCTTAGTTCCTCCAACCCATTCATCTCCATCTAATAATCTAAGCAGCATTGCATCAGCTGAACCCAATGTCTGCTCATGAATTGGTGGGCCTTCCATTCTATACATTACAGATGTCATGTCTCTCCCATTTCCTGTTGTATATCCCATCTTGTTCCATAGATTATTTGTATCAATATCATTACCTAGTTCTTTTGCAACCATTCCTGAATAAGTTCTTAAAGGATCAGATATGTCTGCAAGAAGGTCAGTAAGCCTGTCTCCGTCTAGATCTGTGGAAAGAACAATAGTATCTTGTTTATTAATAAGATCCCAAACTAAAAGTCCATAATTTGTATCTGCTATGTGTTGTTCTATTTTTCCAGACCAATTTTCCATTCCATCTTTAAAATCAGGTGGCAATAATTTAATAATTTTTTCAATACTTTCTTTGTGTTCTTCATATGGATCAACTGCATATTTTCTACCAATTTCAAATTTTGTACCTTTTATTAACCAAGAATGAATCCCAGCATTTATTCCATCTTCCATTGCTTGAGTAGGTTTCATTGCAATTCTACCGATTGAACCGCTTTCGTTAACCATTTTTAAAAATAGTCTGTTCGCATAAGCCATTTGTATGCCAGGTGAATTCATTTCTGAGTGAATAACTCCAGAATCATTTACACTAAACACACTCTTATTTTGAGAATATGGCAGGCAGGGCATGCTCCTTACTACTGTTATAGGTCCGTAAGGCCTTACATTACAATAAACTCCAGCCTGCGTTCTTAAATGAGCATTTCCAGATTTTCCCATTACAACAACTTTTTCTCCGTTATCATTATTAACATAAGCGTCACCGGCAGTAGACCATTTAATTGAAGTTGCAGGAATATTTCCAAACCAAGCCAATGCCTCTAGTTTTGTGTCATGCCTGAATTGTGACCACATAGGAACCACATAAAAAGGTAGTCCTAAAATATCAATTGCAGCAATTGTTCCAATTAAGGCATACGCATCAGTAAGTGAGTGAGCGATAGGATTAATAATCCCGTCATGATTTCCACCTTCCCATACTACTGCTTCAGGATACCCATTAGGCTTAATATCTGAATCTCGGTATAAATTAGATAACTCTTCAAATAAATTTCCGCCATCAGCTTCTATCTTTGCTATTTTAAGCAAGTCAATCATTCAGTTATCCTTTCAATTTAAAGAGGAATATTTCCGTGTTTTTTTGGAATATTTTGATCAGTTTTGTTTTTCAGCATAATTAAGCTTTTTAAAATTAAGTCTCTTGTTTCAGAAGGTTTGATTACGTCATCTAAAAATCCTTTTTCAGCTGCAACAAATGGGTTAGCGAATTTATCTCTATAGTTTTGAAGAAGTTCTGCTTTTTTCTCATCTTTATTTTCAGCAGCAGCAATTTCTTTTCTACCAATTATATTTACTGCACCTTCTGGTCCCATTACTGCCAGCTCTGCTGACGGCCATGCAACATTTATATCGGCCCTTAATTCTTTAGAACCCATAACAATATATGCTCCGCCATAAGCCTTTCTCAGTATTACTGTAATTTTAGGGACAGTTGCTTCAACATAAGCATACAAAAGTTTTGCTCCATGCCTTATGATTCCACCATATTCTTGAATTGTGCCTGGCATAAATCCAGGAACATCAACTAGGGTAACTATTGGAATATTAAATGCATCACAAAACCTTACGAATCTTGCAGCTTTAGATGAAGCATTTATATCTAATACTCCGGCCATGTGATCTGGCTGATTTGCAACAATTCCGACTGTATTGCCATTAAATTTAGAAAAACCAACAACGATATTTTTAGCGTATTCACTTTGAACTTCAATAAATGAATTTGTGTCAATAATTGTTTCAATAACTTCAAAAACATCATAACTCTGATTAGGGTTCTCAGGAATTAGTTTATTTAAATCATCTTGGCTTGTACTATCAAAGGAGGAATCTGGGGATTTTAAATCTACATTATTTGCTGGAAGGGTATCAATTAACCTTCTAACACTTTCGAAGCAATCTTCTTCACTTTCTGATACAAAGTGGGCAACACCACTTTTGCTTGCATGGGCAGATGCCCCACCTAAATCTTCATGGCTTACTTCTTCTCCAGTAACAGTTTTCACAACTTCAGGTCCTGTTATATACATTTGACCTACCCCTTCTACCATAAATATAAAATCTGTTAGTGCTGGAGAGTAAACAGCTCCACCTGCAGAAGGCCCAACAACAACTGTGATTTGAGGAATTACTCCTGACGCCATTGTGTTACGTTTAAATAGTTCTCCATATCCTGATAGTGAATCTACTCCCTCTTGAATCCTAGCTCCACCTGAATCATTTATGCCAACAATAGGACATCCAGTCTTTATAGCAAGATCGAATACTTTACATATTTTGTTAGAGGCAACTTTTGATAAAGAGCCCCCAAGAACAGTAAAATCTTGTGAAAATGCAAAAACTTGTTGACCATTAACATTACCATATCCTACCACCACTGAATCACCATCAATTCTATTTTTTTCGAGACCGAAATCATTTGAAAAATGTTTTACGTAAGGGTCAATTTCTGTATATTCACCATTGTCGAATAGTAAAGCTAGCCTTTCACGGGCTACTAATTTACCTTTTGATTTTTGAGATTCCTGTCTTTCTTTTCCGCCACCAAGCTTAGTATTAGCCCTTCTTTCTTCTAAATTCTTGATTTTAGAAGCAATGTCTTTAGGTGCTGAATCTTCAGGATTTATATTTTTTGAATCTTTACTCATTTTTCAAAAGTAAATGCTATATCACTATACAATTTCTATCAAATAAAATTTATTATAATTTAATAGAATATATAAATAAAAATAATTGATAAGGCAATGAAAAGATTAAACTTTCATGACAACAATATAGTAATGGGCATTTTAAATGCTACTGATGACTCATTTTCTGGTGACGGTATAGGTAATAATATTGATAAAGCAAAATTTATAACTGCGGATTTTATCGATGCTGGAGTTGATATTATTGATATTGGCGGAGAGTCAACAAGGCCAAAAAGTATTTATTCTGGCGTTCAAGATGTCACTGCAGATGAAGAATTATCAAATGTAATACCAATTATTGAAGCTGTAAAATCAAATTTCGATATTTTGATAAGTATCGATACAAGAAAATCTGAAGTAGCTAGGGAAGCTTTAAAGTATGGGGCTAATATAATCAATGATATTTCAATGCTTAATTATGACGAAAATATGATTAATTTTCTTCAAGAAAACAACAATCCCTACATACTTACTCATAATAAAAAAATTAATTCTGAAAACATTTCATATCAAGTAAAAAAAGACTTAGAAAAAGTAATTGATAATCTTGTTAAAAAAGGTATAAATAAAAATAGATTAATAATTGACCCTGGATTTGGTTTTAATAAAACTGTAAAACAGAATATAGAACTTCATAATAATTTTGATCGAATCAAAATTAACAGTGTGCCTATTTTAGTAGGAACATCAAAAAAATCTTTTTTAGGTGAAATTTCAAATAATCCTGATATTGATTCTAGAACTGAAATATCAATTGCTTCAGCATTAAATTTAAAAGATAAAGGTGCAAATATTTTTAGAATGCATGATGCTGTTCTATTTAAGAAATTAATTAAATTTATAGAATTATTAAAATAATGGAAGATGTGATTATTTCAATTGGATCAAACTTAGGGAGCAGAGAATATTTTTTAGATAATTCCATAAAACTTTTATCAAGAAAATTAAAATTTATCACTTCATCATCAACTTACGAAACTGAAGGATATGGTGTTGATAATCATCCAAACTATTTAAATAAAATAATTTACTTTAAAACAAATTTATCATTTATAAGTCTTCTGAATCATACTAAGAAAATTGAAAAAAAATTAGGTAGGTATAATAAAAATGACCTAACACCAAGGGTAATAGACATTGATATTATCTTTTTTGGAGATAAAAGAGTTTATAGAAAAAATTTAGTTTTGCCTCATAAACAGTTTCAAGATAGATCATTTGTTATTATTCCTTTTTATGAAGTAGACAAAGTGCAAAAAAAAATCCTATCAAAAAAATTTAAAAAATTTTTAAAAAGGTATAGGGATCTTAATTATTTTTTAAGAGATATTATTTAATAGATCAGCTAAAAGAAAAATTAAAACACCCCAAATTGAAAAAGAATTATAACCAAGCACCCACTCTTTAAGTCTACTATTATATTTTGGATATCCAGTATTTCTAAATTGCCAAATTCTATATAAAATTCCAATACTTATTACAATTTTTATTCCCAATATAATCGCATAATTAATATCGGTTTGTACCAATGATAATTTTTGTATAGTCATAATTATTCCAGTTAAAAAAATAATTATCATAGAGCCGTTAACTATTTCTCTTAAAGTTGATGAAATTATAATAAAAACTTGATTTGAATTATCTAAAACTTTAAATTCTTCATTTAGAGTAATTCCTATCATAAATACACATCCACCCAGCCATATAGAAGCTGATATTGAGTGAAGTAAATTTACTATAAAAATTAATATTTCCATTTATTTTTTTATATTCTCAAGTTGTTCAATTAAATTTTCCTCGTCCAGATATCCCGTCCATTTTTTTAAAAGATTATGATCTTCATCAAAGAAAAGGGTAGTCGGAAATCCCAAAACATTAAAATCTTTTACAAGATCACCATTTTCATCATAAATATTTTCATATTTAATATTAAATTTGTTAATTAAATTTATAGAATCTTCCTTTTTATCAACAAGAGAATTATGAACTATCCCTACAAATTTTATTTTTTTAGAGTTTTGATTGTGAAACTTGGCCAATGTGGGTAATTCTTTGGCGCAAGGAGGGCATGAAGGGTACCAAAAATTAATAACCATTGGAGTCCCTTGAAATTCTTCAGAATTGAATTTTCCACCTTGAATTAATTCTGCATTAAATTTAATAGAAGTATTTTCAGAATTGTCACAACCTAAGATAAAAAGTACTAATAGAAAAGTTAGTTTTAGATTAAAAACTTTTAAGCATCTTAGAAATTTCTTTTTCAATTTCATCAACTTTGACCCTTATTTGCTTCATTGTGTCTCTATGTCTAAGTGTAACGCAATTATCAACTTCAACAGTATCAAAATCGATAGTTAAGCATATTGGCGTGCCAATTTCATCTTGGCGCCTATATCTTTTACCAATGCTTTGAGTATTATCAAATTGAGTTCTAAATTTACTTTTTAATTCCTTATAAATTTTTTCACTAATTTCTGATAATTTTTCATTTTTACTCAAAGGTAATACTGCTATTTGCACAGGAGAAATATGTGGTTTAAATCTCAATACTGTCCTTTTTTCTCCATCTATGTCCTCTTCTGCATATGCATCACACAATATTGCCAAAACAGTCCTATCAGCTCCCATGGCTGGTTCTATTACGTATGGGATATATCTTTCTTTAGTATTCTCATCAAAATAACTCAAATCTTTTCCGCTTTTTTCAGAGTGACTCTTTAAATCGTGATCACTTCTATTATTTATTGTTTCGAGCTCACCCCATCCCCATGGAAAATTGTACTCAATATCTTGTGCAGCCTTTGCATAATGAGGTTTCTCATCATCAGTATGAGATCTTTTTCTTAAATTTGATTCACTTAAACCGATGCTTACAAACCAGTCATGGCTAAAATTTATCCAATATTCAAACCATTTATCAGCTTCACTTGGTTCACAAAAAAATTCCATTTCCATTTGCTCGAATTCCCTAGTTCTGAAAATGAAGTTGCCAGGAGTTATTTCATTTCTAAAAGATTTTCCAATCTGACCAATTCCAAATGGAATTTTTTTTCTTGTGGATGTCATAACATTTTCGAAATTTACAAATATTCCTTGGGCTGTTTCTGGCCTTAAATATATTTCTGAACCTTCTTTTTTTACAGGACCCATATGAGTCTGAAACATTAAATTAAATTGCTTTGATTCAGTTAATTCGCCTTTGCATTTATTATCTGGGCATATTTTTCCTTCAATTTGATCTTCTCTGTATCTGTTGTGACAAGATTTACATTCAACAAGAGGATCAGTGAAACCAGAAATATGGCCACTTGCTTCCCAAACATTGGTGTGCATTAATATTGCTGAATCTATACCCTCAATATCTTCTCTTTCTTGAATCATATGGTGCCACCACATCTCTTTAACTCTTCTTTTAAGCTCAATCCCTAATGGTCCGAAATCCCAAACACTTCTTAAACCGCCGTATACTTCACTTCCTTGAAAAATAAATCCTCTTCTTTTGGTGAGCGAGACTATTTGATCTAAAGTTGGCAAATTAACACCTCATTTATATATTATGTTTATAAATATTAAATATTAAGTTTACACATAAATAGATTAAAAAAGCATTGAATTCCAATCAATTAAGAGAAAAAATTAGAAAAAATCAATTTAATGAGCCAACCTGCGGATATGCGAAAGGTTTTATCCAAACAAATCTTGTAATTATTGAAAATGAATATGCAGATGACTTTAATGATTTTTGTAACAAAAACCCTAAACCTTGCCCAATTGTTGAAAGGTTGGATGAAGGGTCATATTATCCAAAAGTAGCTTATGATGCAGATCTAAGAACAGATCTTGTTTTTTATAAAAAATTTATAAATGGAAAATTTGTTTCTGAATTAGATAATCTTAAAAATGAGTGGTCATCTTCATTAACAGCATTTCTTTTAGGTTGTAGTTTTTCTTTTGAATATGCCCTTCAGTCTGCAGGGATTTACATGCCGCATTTTGAAAAAAAAGGAAATGTGGCAATGTACTCAACTTCGATTGAAACTATCCCTACAAGATATTTTGCAGGACCTTTAGTTGTATCTATGAGATGGATCCCTAAAAATAAAATAGATGATGTTGTAAATATAACTATGAAATATAAAAAAAATCATGGAGAACCTATCCATATTGGAAATCCTAAAGAAATTGGTATTGATTCTATAGAAAGTCCTGATTTTGGAGAATATTGGAATCCAGTTAATAAAAATGACACTCCTGTTTTTTGGGCTTGCGGGGTTACGCCACAATTGTCACTTCAAAAATCAAAATTAAGGATTGTTTATACTCACTCACCAGGATATATGTTTGTTACTGACTTAAAAGACGATGAATACAATTAATACAATTGAAAAAATAATACTCCAAAAAGATACAAGAAATATTTCAAAATTAGAAAATTTTCTGGATCCTAACTTTGTACAAAATGCAGCTAATAAGATATTAAATAATAAGGGTGTTGTTTTTATAACGACTGGGTTTTTCATAGTTTATTCCAAAGCTCCAGAAACTGATGGCCCCCCTGGATCTATATTGTTGGGGAATGTATTAAAAAAACTTGGTTATGAAGTCATTTATGTAACTGACAAATGGTCTATTGATGTAATCAATGGAATTACAAATGATAGAGTTATTGAATTCCCCGTTGAAAATCATGAAAAATCTATAGATTTTGCAAAAAAAATATTGGATAAATTTAATCCTTCAGTTTCAATTAGCATTGAAAGAGCATCTTTAATGAAGGATGGAACTTACAGGAATTGGAAAAGTCAGGATATATCAAAATATAATGCAAAAATTGATTACATTTTTAAATATGCATCAAACACAATTGGTATTGGTGATGGAGGTAATGAAATTGGAATGGGTAATTTATCCGATGAAATTAAGAAAACAAATGGGCTCCCAGATAATCCAGCTGTCACAAAGGTTGATGAACTGATAATTTCAAGTTGTTCTAACTGGGGTGCATATGGATTAATTTGTTCATTATCAGAGCAAATGGCAAAAAACTTTTTACCAAAAATAAATGATGCAAAGGACATTATAAAGAAAACGGTAGACTTAGGAGCAGTTGAAGGATTATCAGGAAAAAAAATATATGCTGTTGATGGAAGAAGTCTGGAAGATGATTCAGTTTGTTTAAAAGACTTGCATAACTATTTAGATAACAAATCTATTCTTTAAGTGTTTCTGGCAGCAAAAAACTAAAAATAATTACTCCTATACCGCCTATCATAGAAACAGATAAGGCCGAAGCAGAGTTTCCTAATGTTTGAGCTATTGCTCCACTAATAGGGCCACCTGCAGAATTTCCTGTCCATCCGAATAATCTCCATATGCCAAGAAATGAGCCAGGTTGTATTTTAGGAGAAAGGTCAGAACCTAAAGTGAGCATTGCTCCAGATCCAAGTCCATTCGCAAATCCAAGAAGCAAGCCAACTAGCATTAATCCTGTAAAAGAATCAACATAAGTCAGAAAAATAAAACTAATTGAAAGTATTATTATGCTTGGCACAGATGTCCATTTTCTACCATATTTATCCATAATTAATCCTACAGGGTAAAATAAACTCATATCTATTGCTGCAGATATACTTTGAATAAGTCCGAGTTCTTCTACTTCTAGCCCAATACTAAAAGCCCAAATTGGAATAAGAACATGCCTGCATTGTCTTAAAAATTGCATAATGAAATGTCCAGGCCCACCAATAGCAAAAGATTTTTTATTCTCAATTATTGTCTGTTTGAAGCCAATAGATTGGTTGTTATCTTCACCATCATTTTTTTCATACTTTGGTTCGTTGCTAAAAAAAATTATTATTGCCGTAAAAATAGCTACAATTGAAATAAAGAAAAAAGGAATATCAATTCCAAGTGAACTTGCTGTATAACACCTGCAACTGGACCAAAAAACCATCCTATCCTATTAATTCCACCAAACCTTGAAAAAGCTTTACCTCTATAAATTGATGGAACAATTTGTGTCATAAATGAATGCCTACTTAAGCTAAAAAATCCGTAAAAAATACCAAGAGAAAAAAGTGCAAAATATAATGTAATGTTATTTTGAAAAAAACCTGATAATGCCCCGGAAATGGATAAACCTATCATTCCGGTAAGCATTATCTTTTTATTTCCAAATTTATTTATAAAAAAACCTGTAGGTATTGAAAAAAAAGCTTCACCAAGACCCTGGGCCCCAACGGCAAGACCAATAATAAATGCTGTGCCACCTATCAAATCAACTTTTGCAGGTATAGTAGGGGCAAGCATACCCATGCAAAAAGAAGTTAAAAAAGCAGGAATATATACCGTAATAATAATTTTACGAAGCTTAAAATCCATTTTTCCTTTTAATTTATGATGGTTCTGTCATGCTTTCAGCATTAAGAATATCAACTAATTCATCATGACTATAAGAAGTTTCTCTTTTTGCAACTTCCAAAATCGTTTCACCACTATCAGATGCAATATGCGCTATTTTTGCTGCATTATCGTAACCAATTTTTGGTGCTAGTGCAGTGCAAATTGCAAGTCCATTTTGTACTGATTCAGGACCTTTTTTGGTTGACTTTAAGCCATCTATACACTGGAGGGCAAAATTACTTGAAGATGTTGCCAATAAATCAATTGATTGGAGTAAATTGTAAGCAGCAACAGGCATCATTACGTTTAATTCAAAATTTCCAGATTGGCCAGCAATATTTATTGTTTGGTCATTTCCTATAACTTGAGCACATACCATTGTTAACGATTCTGCTATCACTGGATTTACTTTTCCAGGCATTATTGAACTTCCTGGCTGAACTTCTGGTAATTCTATTTCACCAATTCCTGCTCTTGGCCCAGAACCCAACCATCTTATGTCATTACCTATTTTCATTAAGCTCACAGCAATAGTTTTTAAATTTCCAGAGCTAGACACTATAGAGTCAATAGTGCTCTGACTATGAAAGTGATTTGGGGCTTCTGTAAAATCTATACCAAATCTTTTTGAGATCTTTTCAATTACTTTTTTTGAGAAACCTTTTTGCATTCCTATTCCAGTTCCAACTGCAGTTCCTCCTAAAGCTAAAATTGATAATTCTTCTAAAGATTTATTTGCCCTTTTAATTGATTCCTCAATTTGGCCAGTATAACCCAAAAATTCTTGACCTAACCTAATTGGTGTAGCATCTTGAAGATGCGTTCTTCCAGTCTTAATTACCCCCCAAAATTCCTCGGATTTCTTGGACAAAGATATTTTTAATTTTTCTAAAGAAGGTATCAATGACTCAACAATTCCCACACACCCAGCAATATGAATTGCGGTAGGAATAACATCATTAGAAGATTGGCCTTTATTTACATGATCATTTGGATGAACGGGGGCTCTACTGCCAATCTCCCCACCCATATTTTTAATAGCAACATTAGAAATTACTTCATTTGCATTCATGTTAGTTGACGTACCAGACCCTGTTTGAAATATATCTACAACAAATTCATTATCAAAATCTCCGCTTGAAACCATTTCCGCCGCCTTAATTATTTCTTCAGCAATATTTTCTTCTAAAGTGCCTAATTCTAAGTTTGTTTCTGCAGCACATCTTTTAATTTCAGCAATTGATTTAATAAAAGTCCTGTTAAATCTTAAGTCACTAATTGGAAAATTTAGTAGAGCTCTTTGAGTAGTTGCACCATATAATGCGTTTTCTGGAACATTGAGTTTCCCCATGGAATCTTTTTCTTCTCTAAATTTCATTTTTTTTCCTTATTTTTTGGTTAATTTATCTAATTTTTTATTAATTGAATTTATATCCTTTTGTAATTTATCAATTTTTTCTTCTTCATCTTTTCTTACAAAGAAAGCTGCCAAATTTGCTGCAATAGCACCAAAAAAACCAACACCTGTAATCATTAATACAACCGCAACTATACGGCCAAAAAACGTTACTGGTTCTTGATTACCGTAACCAACTGTAGTTATTGTAACTATTGCCCACCATAGTGCATCTGGGAAAGAGCCAAGCTCAGGGTTACTAGTCCTTTCTAAACTAGTAACAATAGTTGCACTTATAATTACTAAACCACCTGAAACAACAATTAAAAAATCTGGTCTTGCAATCTTTGTCATTCCCCAAATTGCCTTTGTCCCAAAAAAAACAATTCTCAATGGTTGCAAGTAAGGCATTACAACAATAACTTCTAGAATATTTGATCTCAAAAAGGATAATCTTCTTGGTGCAATAATTACTTTAACAATTAAATTAATTACAAACAGAATCCAGATAATTTGGTCAAGCCTATTAAATGTTTCGAGCTCTGATTCGGTTAAATCCCAAATATATGGGCCTAAAAGTAAAGGTATCATCGCAAAAGCCAAAATTATTAAGGGACTTTCTGTAATAGAGGAAATTCTATTTATTAGTTTTTCTCTTTCATTAGTCTTGAATGTTGACTCAATGAAGATAAATTTTAATATACCTATGGGGCTAAAACTTTTACTTTTTTTACTCATATACATAGTTTAAGCATACAAGATGTATAAGTTCAATTTATTAGTTGATTAATTTACGTATTTTCAAATTATCTTTATTTAGGTAGGATAACGTTTTACAATTAGATTATTGTAAATAAAAGTGAGGACATTAATGAAATTAGCTAAAAGCATTGGAAGACTTGGAACTGAAACAGCTTTTGAGGTTCTAGCTAAAGCAAAAAAATTAGAGGCACAAGGAAAAGAAATAATTCATTTAGAAATCGGAGAGCCCGATTTTGAAACTCCTGACCATATCAAAGAAGCTGCAAAAAAAGCTTTAGATGATAATTATACTCATTACGTTCCTTCTCCAGGCCTAATGGAAGTAAGGGAAGTAATTGCAGAGCATCAGTCCAAAGTTCATAATAAAAATATATCACCTGAAAATGTAGTTTTTACTCCTGGAGCAAAGCCAATAATGTTCTTCACTATAATGGCCTTAATTGAGCCTGGCGATGAAGTTATATACCCAAATCCAGGTTTTCCAATTTATGAGTCTATGATTAATTATGTTGGAGGAAAAGCTGTTCCAATGGAATTAAAAGAAGAAAAAGATTTTAATGCAGATGTTGACCTTATTGAAGAATCAATTACTGATAGAACTAAACTTATAATATT
>Ga0163111_10000470_pt1 | contig 24151 bp, 19 predicted proteins | sample CRUFie1St18metaG_FD_109645 | JGI IMG/M metagenome (GOLD analysis project Ga0163111, IMG submission 109645) | Marine microbial communities from the Costa Rica Dome - CRUD Field 142mm St18 metaG | ecosystem: Environmental > Aquatic > Marine > Oceanic > Photic zone | place: Costa Rica: the Eastern... | reverse complement strand
TGACTAGTGCTAGGGGTCGCATGTCATCACCTACGATACCTGCCCGATGTTCTGGGCGGCCCAAGCCCCCACGAGGTAGAGAACGATGGTGCAGACCACGCCGACTGCCATGGACAGCTCGAACCCGTAGTCCCTCCTCAGCATCCATGGCGTCACTATGAATATCATCAGGGAGGGTATCATCAACCACACAATTGCCTCTGCGAAGTCCGCCACTTGGCCCGTGTCCTTCGTGTCCTGGTATAGGACCGTCATCGCCATTATGCTCGCCAGGGGCAGGGAGATCACCATCGCGCCGAAGGTCGCAGACCTCTTCGCAATCTCGCTCGCCGTCACTATTACTGCTCCGCTGAAGAGGCCCTTTCCTACCAGGCTAGCCCAACTCATGGGTCCCCAGAAGCGGGCCAAGCTCTCAATTATGTCGCCTATTCAGAGCCAGGCTCGTCTACCTTCCCGGCAAGCATCAGCCCACCCAGAGTAATGTAGAGCAACATCGTAAGGGGGAAGACTATCTGGAACTCAGCCTGCTCAGCATCCTGGATAAGTGGCAGGAGTGTGTTCGCAAGGCCAATTGGCATCAGCATGAAGAAAGCGCCCTCTGTCATTCCCTCTGGAACCTTCAGTCCGACGTGAGCCAGACCCATGCAGATCATCGCCAGTCCCCAGACCACTGGTGTCAGGGACCAAAGACCGCTCCCTGCGTTGAAGATAGCTAGTGCAACCTCCTCTCTGGCCGCTTGGTCAGCGAAGACTGCGGTGGTGTCGTTCGTGATGAGGATCACGGATACCTGCCCTCCAAATCCAAGAAGGAAGAGACCGAAGGTCCCGAAGATGAATAGGTCGGCCATGTTAAGCAACTGTGTTGACATTCTATCAGCGCCCTTCTTCATGTCCATCGAGAGCATGTGCAGTCCTGCGAACATCAGTGACATCCCCAATACGCCCACTACCGCCAAGTTCATCGAAGCGTCATCCCTCAGGAGGGCAACCCCATCCATGCCAACCTCATTTGTGAGGGGCCACGAGAAGAATGCCCCAACGAGCATCAGCGGTCCAAGTGCAAGCATTATCGGTGTCAGATTTCTTGACATGAAGATTGAGACTCAGTTGGTGGTATAAGCTTCTCTGACGTTCCTCGACCCAAGTTGGGGGTTTTCCCCACATCAGAGTAAACCCGAGACTCCACAGGACTCGGCTAGCCACTTCATTGCGTTCGTATAGTCCTCCTCGGCCTCCTCTATATCATTCAGAAGAAGGTCCTCAGCGGCATCCCAGAGGGCCTGGAGTGCTGGGACCCAGTCGCCCCCCTTGTCTCTGATTGACTCATCGAATCTCCAGGCGTCGGACTCCGTCTTGTTGTGGACGACCAACCATGACCATCCCATCGCGGACTCAAGCCCCTTTCCCTTCCTTGCGAGTGAGACTGTGGAGGGAACCCCGTCCCCAACCGCCTTCCTCACCAGTCTGTCAGCCATCCCCAGTGGCTCAGGCAGCTCGTCATTCTCCCATGGAAGCCTACGAAGCCTCATCTGGGTGTCCAATGACTCCCCGAGCTCCCTCAGGAAGGCCCCGAATCCCTGTTTCCTCCTGGCTTGCCTCTCTAGAATTTCCTCAGCTTCCCCATCACCCAGTCCGAACATCCCTGCGAGGACCGTCTTTCCGTGTGTGGGCCACAATGAAACAAGATTGGGATGGCATGCGCCCTCCTCCATCCTAATCACATCCGAATCCAGATTGAGGACGACCCCGTCGGACCTGATGTGTATCCCCCTCTCCAAGGAGTCCAGAATCGTGGAAATGGCTCTCTTTTCATCATCTGTCCCAGATAGGTGATTCAGGAAACCATCTCTGTCATTCTTGTCGAACCATGAGCTCCCGATCACATGACCATCCTCTATTGAGTTCAGAATACTGGCCCTGCATGCCTCTGAGAGCTTGGAGTCATCCAGTGACATCCTCAGCCATGTATCCAGAGTCTCACTGAGCCTTTCAAGGCCCTCATCAGGGAGCCCCCTCTCCTCTGGCCACCCCTTCGGCCTCCACATCCACTCGGCCTCACAAACCGCTCCCAGCTTGTTCGGAGGCATCATGAAAATAGCGAGACTCTGGGTAAAAGGCTCCTCTGTCTTGGCCAAGGAAGTGGGGGAAACCCCAACCTTGGTACCGTTCTGGAATGTTAGAAGCACCCATCCGTTTTCGGAGAAATGCTCGTCCCTGACCATCTCCTCAGTTAGTCCGACCGTCCATCTGACGTCATCTCCTGAGAGGTCCACAGAGGACTTGTCCAGAACCCAGTCAATCCACTCAGGAGGCGCATTGGGCTGGGAGCACGAGCAGACAAAGCCTCCGTCCCATGAGAAGTAATGCTGTCCCGCCTTTGCATGACCGTCCCACACAAGGAGCCTTAATCTGGGATGATTGAAGTTTTGAATCCCGGCGAGGTGACTCTGCTTACCATTTCCCCTGCGGAGGTAGCTCGACGTCCCATACAAGGGGTGCTTGAACACAGATACCGTCGAAAGGTCCTCCTCACCAGCGGCCAACAGGCTACCAGCCAGAGCTCTGCAGACCTCGTCACCACCCTTCTTGACCATTCTTTTCTTGAGCCATCGTTGGTCATGCCTCTTGGCGGCCAGAAGCTCAATTTCCTTGAGAGTCATGGCCATCTTGTCTTTTGATCCGAAGAGGGAAACCTTGCCCAGTTGCCCAGTAATTTCAGGAACGAACGACTCAGGATCATTCAGTAGGGCTTCGAGATTTGACTCAAGCCTTCTCTGAATCTCCTTCGATGCCTGCTTTATGCCCCGCACTCGCACCTTTTTCCTTCTGTTCCTGCTTCCAGGAAAACTGACTTCAGCAGGTGGTTTGGCCATTCTCTCCGCTCCCTTGCCCGTCCCGAATACTTCCTACCAAATCAGCTATCCGCTTTGTAGTGCTCATAGGATTCTAGCTCCATCCCAGTGAATGAACTGGGGAAGATAAGACAATGAATACGTCCACCGGCAACAGCTGAAACCTCGGAGAACGAGCCTGAAACGATACTCTGATCGCCTGTCCCTATGTCACTCAAGAGCATACATTCCCATTCAGGCATCCGCTCGGTAAGAGAACCAAAGGACTCCCCTCCTCCTTCTTCGAGGCGCCCGGCCATCAGCATCATCGTGGAATATGCCTGCTCTGGAGACATTGGTTGGGGTGCTTCCACACCCATTCCAGTGGGGTCTAGATCCAGAAGAACCAGAGAATGCAAATTACTCAGTTGATTGGACACAATCATCTCCAGGGGCGATGTCGGAATGTAATTGCCATATTGGTAGGGAATTGTGACCTGCCTCCCGAATCTGTATGACTGGAGCCCAGACAGAGAAACTGCCAGACTGGTAGCCGAGATTCCGGGAATTACATGGAAGGGGACCCCTTCCTCCTCGCATCTCAGCTTGAGATCGATATGAGTAGTAGCCTGCATCGGGTCACCGACAACCATGAGGGCAACCCTCTCATTTTTCGCCTCCGAAATCATCACGTCCGGGCGCTCCACTGTATCTCTCATGGCTCTCTTCCAGTCTCCGACAAGTTCAGCAAGCCCCTCCTCCTGGTCTTTGGGAAGGATAGCAGTGTACCCCTCCAAGTACCTCTTATCCGAGGACCTAGCGGCTTGCAGAGCCAAATTCGTGATATGCCCCAAATCGCCTGGCCCGAGACCAATCAGCCAGAGACCCGACACGCCCCACTCACCCGTCATTCTGAAGCGCGCTGACCCGTCGGACATGATGAACGTGATGCGACATCTCAGGGTCCCAAACAATTCTGTGCAGGACGTAATCGTCCTACTGAAAGGCCAAAACCTCCTTTCTGAGAGTATGAGGATTTTTCCGGACCCCGATGGCGAGCATAGGCTAATACCGATCACTGAAAAGGCGCCACAGATACTCCCAGACTCGATTAGTGATTATCAGGTAGTTATCTCTGACGGGGTGCCTCATGAAGGCGAATCGACGAACTGGTGGGAGCACCTCAGAGACTTGGTCGGTAATGAGACAGTTTCTCTGCACGGAGAGAGTTGGCCTTCCAACCATGAATTCATCGGAGACATGATGATTGTCAGGATAGATGAAGATGTTGCAAAATTTAGGGAGGAGATTGCCTTCTCGAAGATGTCCGCTCACCCCCGCGTAAGGATTCTCATGGAGGACAAAGGCGTACAGGGAGAGTTCAGGATAAGGGACCTCGTGCCAATAGCCCTCAGAGAAGGTGACGAATTGACCATCGGGAACATCCCGGAGGACAAGATCGATACACGGGTGATGGTGAGGGAATCTGGAAAAATGATACTTTGCGACCCCACTAAGGCCTACTTTTCAACCAAACTCCAGACGGAAAGAATCGAGACGCTTGAGATGGCCAGGAGACTGAGGGCGTTGCTTGATAGGCCGATTAGAGTATGTGACCCCTTCTGCGGTGTCGGACCGGTCTTGGCAAATATCATCACAGAGGAATCGCTTGTATCAGACGTTCTGGCCGCTGACCTAAATCCTGACGCCGTCAGTATGCTTCTGGATAACCTCAGAAGATGGGACGGAAGAAAATACCCCGAAAACCCCTCGCCCATAAAAAGAATATTTCAGGACCGAATCGTTGGAGTCGCAGATGCGACAAAACTCTCTAGCATGCCCGATATGAAGAACTCATGGGACATGCTTGTGGTGAATCTCCCGCACAAAACGATTGAGATGCTCCCTAAGCTGGTGCATCTATTAGACAGCGAATCCCCGTCTCTGGTAAGAGGAAGAGTGATCGTCCCTGAATCCGATATTGACGACACCATCGAGAAAATCGTCAAAATCGTGTCCCCCCTACATCCAGATCCCCCGTCCGTCAGTCTCAAGGTTAAGAGGGACTACAGTAGCTCACTTCGCCTTTGCTCATTTGAGGCATGGGTAGGCTCAGCGCCGTAGACAGCGTTATTCCGTCGAATCCCTCTTCTCAAGAAAGAGCAAACCAACAGAGTTGACTCGCGCGAAAGAATCACCAGAGACAAAGGGACCCGACTGAAATTGGTGGAAGGAGGGTCCGTCTGATCGAGTGGCGCCCCGACCGGGATTTGAACCCGGGTCGCAGCCTCGACAGGGCTGCATGATAGGCCACTACACCATCGGGGCTTGGAACCCTACGACAAGGGTTCTCTTTTTCAACCTTTGAGAGGGCATTATTCATCATCCTCCTGTGTCTTCGACGTCTATGGAGGGCCGGAAACTGGTTATCGACGTGATAGATAATGGGGGTCAGTGGACTCACAGAGAGTGGAGAATGCTCAGATACCTCGGGGTCGATACCAAGATTTTCGCCAACGACACCCCTCTTTCCGGCTTGAGAGAGGTCGACGGTCTGATACTCTCCGGCGGGGCTGCCAGAGTAGGCTTAACAGGAGAATTAGGAAACTGCGCCGAATATCTAACTCTTGATGTCCCAATATTGGGAATATGCGCCGGCCACCAGTTCATGGCGGGATACTACGGAGGGAAGTCAGCCGAGGCCCCCAAGCCAGAGTTTGGAGCAGCGACGATATCACTTGTCGGGTCAGGAGGGAAGATTTTCTCTGGAACCCCAGACACTCAGACGGTCTGGGAGAGTCATAATGACGAGGTCATCCAAGTCCCACAGGGTTTCTCTGTAACCGCGAGAAGCGAGTCTTGCGAAGTCCAAGGAATGGAGAATCACAAGGGAGATAGATTCGGCCTCCAGTTCCATCCAGAGGTCAACGACTCAGAGTATGGAAATATGATGTTCCAGAACTTCATTAACGTCTGTGAAAGCCTCTCCAGAGAGGTTTGATACATAGGACAGGTTGAAGAAGGACATCAAAGTCGCGGGCATGATGGCGAACGAGAACGAGTACATGGTAAACCACAAGTGCCGAAAGTGTAATCGTACTGACAGGAAGGTATGGAACCCGTCTGAGCCGCCTAAGTGCAATCACTGCGAATCGTCGATGGATCCACTGGAAATAAGGTACAAGTGCCTAAGATGCGGACATCTGACATGGATTGAAGCGGGCTCCACGGGGAAGTCGTGTCACAAGTGTGGATACAGGGTCTTCGCGAAGCCCAGAAGTCAGGGCAGACCCATCAAGACTCTGAAGGCTATATGAGCGAGGGTTCAAGTCCCTTCACGATAACGGACAGCCGTGGCGAGTTGGCTAACCGAATACGCACCCAGTAGTTTCGACACGCTTGCGGTCCCGCAGGGAGCGAAGAACGCCCTACAGTCTGTAGCAGTCAGTCCAGACCCTCCTCACCTGCTGATAACAGGTCCCGCAGGTGTGGGTAAGACAGCATCTTGGAATCTGGTAGCTAGGCAAATTCTCGGGCCGGGATGGAGATCCACAACACACGTGCTTCAGTGCAGGGACCTATCACGTCAGTCTGGTGCGATGGCGAAGTTCGAGAATTTTCTCAGACCGGGCGGGTCCAGCGACACCCTTGCTGGGAGAATGAGCTTGGACGCCTTCGACAGGGGAATGTCTCTAGTCCCTGAGGGGGATGTTCCTCCTGCGGGCTTCGAAACGGAGACAAAACCGGGGGCAATTCCAGTCAGCAGGCTGATAGTGCTGGAGGATGCAGATCATCTCGGATCTATTCGGCAGGCATACCTCAGGAGAATGATGGAAAAGGTGGGAAACGCATCCAGATTCATAATGGTAGCACGGGCCCCTTCTAGGATCATCGACGCACTTAGGTCCAGAAGCAGGATGATCAGGATACCAGCCACCAACAGAGAGAGAATTGTCCGTGCTCTGAAAAGCCTCTCCGAGTCATCCAACTCTGATGCCACACAAGAGGTCATAGAAGACGTGGCTTACATCTGCGACGGAAATCTGAGGAAAGCAATCTTCACACTTGAGATGTTGGATTCGAGGAGGCTTAGCGCGGACAGAGCGGCTGTACACAAGCTGGTTCAAGCGACTACTTTGCAAACTGGGCGCGTCTTAGTCGAGATGGCTCTCAGGGGCAGAGTAGTCGAATGGAAGTGGGAGAACAAAGGAGGCAGGAGGAAGAGAGTGCTAGTGGGGGCACTGGCTGAAATAGACCGTCTGATGAATGAACACGGCCTCGATGCGGATGATGTTGTTCAGCAACTGCATGACGTGTTAGTGGGGAGAAGGCTGGCCATATCCGACACACTAAGAGACAATCTTCTGGATGCCCTAGCGGAATGTGACACCAGTTTGCGCAGATCGATGCATGCAAGGGTGCCCCTGGAAAGGTTCCTGCATCGAACCGCGGAAGCAGGGGAGCTTCACGGACTAGCCTTTGCCTGAAATGCGAGCTTTGTGGTGGCGGGCGCGGCAGGATTCGAACCCGCGGTCCCTGGCTTAGGAGGCCAGTGCATTATCCAGGCTATGCTACACGCCCGTATCCCGCAAAGCCTACCCCTCAAGAAGTCTAGCGAAGAAAATAACCCATCCGGGCCCCTAATGTCCGATGCCATCAAGCACGATAGCTCCTCAGGCGGTACATGGAGGACCCCCTATCCCCGCTACCGACTCCCTATGGGGAAGACAGCGGATTCGGCATCAAGAACGAGAGAGCCCTCTCTAGAATGATTGCCAGAAGAGATGCAGGAAGGAGGTTCTGGGTTTGGCTTTCCTCGATTAGAACTACTTCTGAGGTAAGGGTAACACTCCCAGCGGTGGCCACTGTTTCGTGTGCGGTGTTATTGGTGGGTTGGGAATACTCATCAGTCCAACTGAGCATAGGGCTTTTCACGGCCATCTCGTTACTCTACATACCAACCAACATGGCTTCTTGGTTCTCCTCAATGGTCGCTAGGGACAGGCTTTCACTCACGGTGGAGGGGCACAAGTCAAAGGGATCATATCCTGGTTCAGAGAGAATCATCAGCACTCTGAGGGATAGGGGCATAAGAGAGAGACTCAGGCTTGCATCAGCAATCCTTGGGGCTGTCTCGCTGTATGCGGTAATGAGACTCAATCCAGGAACAGTCTTGGGCCCCTCGTTAATGGCATCAGGGGCATTTTTCGGTACAGTCTGCATTCTAAACTCACTCAAACTGGAAGGAAGCATCCCGATGAGATCAAACGACTTCACTCTACTCTCCCTTCATGCTCCAACACTTCACGATAGCATACTGAAATCAGTGTTCACAGACTCCCTCAAAGCACATTTGGACCCCGAAACAAGCGATCTCTGGGACGAATGGCTAGATTCGTTGGAATTCAGCGTGAGGACGGGACAGACCCCAAAAACTGCTGTCGAGCATGTTCTACAATCCATTCACTGGGAACAGAGAGGCATCATCGACCGGAACAGAATGATGTCAGAGGTGAAGTCAGTATTCAAGATAAGCGCAACAGACGCACTGTTCGACCCTTCGAAAAAATTCAACGCCTCTTCTCTCAGCAAGTTGTTGGCACACACAAGAGCATGGGAGCCGGGGCTTTTCAGGCTGATCGACAGACTTCATGACTCAGTATCGGGATTGCAAGGTGAGGATCTCGACTCATGGAGATTAGACTTGGATCTTCCTCCGAGGTGTTCCGAGGGACAAGGAGAGCTCTTCGTGATGATTCACAACCACACTGAGGCCCTGAAGACATTCGAACTCGACATAGTAGTCGCCAAGGGAGAACCAGCACATCAGAGCCTTAGGATTAGTGCTCCGACAACGCCACATCCCAATGCTATCACCGACCAGAAAATGGACAAGGTCGCCAAACTAATGAGCATGCTAGACAGGGCCGTCGTCTTGTGGATAGGAATAGCATGGCCAGACTCCGAATCAGGACCTCATCCGGTTCAGGTGACTCTGAAGGGAGAGTCAGGGGAAACACTTTCCTCGATGGTAGTCCAGACCACACTGACAACCGGAGTGAATCCAGAAAGTGCGGCTGTACGCATGACTGAGGCCGCTGAGGCAGTCAGGAGAATTGCAATTCCTCTGAGTGACAGACAGAATTAGCGTGGAAACCTTGAGCGTCATATTCATGACACCTTTCCCAGTGGAAGGGTCGAGAGCGATGGAGTCGTGGGACGTCTTAGTACTGGGTGATGGGCCTGCGGCCCTCAGAGCCGCCATTTCAGCGGCTGAAGCTGGAGCAAATCCCCTACTGGTATCCGCGTCTTCAGTCGGAGCAGCTTCTGGGTACCCCCCACTTTCCGGATTCGCCGCCTCATTGAACGAGACAACCGCCTCCTCACACATCCAAGACACCATTTCGGAGGGTGGCGAGACAACGAACAAGCCTGCCGCTGCGAGAATCTGCTCTATGGCAGTGGAGAACCTCGCCGAGCTAGAAAGATGGGGGCTGGTACTGAGGAGATTCCCCGATGGCTCCCCTCACCTTTCCCAACTACCCGGCCATAGTATTGCCAGAGTCGCGGGTTGCGGAGATAGCACCGTCAGAGAAGTAACCAGAATTCTGGAAGAGCAGACGATGAAGCGTAAGATAAACAGAAAATCCGACCTCCTTCCAGTCACCCTGGTTATGGACAATAATCAGGTCCGAGGGATAATTGCACTGGATATTGAATCCGGCGAGCTCCTACCAATCCAAGCCAAATCAGTCATAGTCGCCTCTGAGGGATATCAGGGAATCTGGTCAACCCCTTCTCACGGCTCAGGGAACGGAATTGCGATCTCCTGTGCGGCTGGCATAAGGCTCGGAGGGACTGACTCAGTCCCTATGCACGCTTTGACAATTTCTGGTACTGGAACCGTTCTCCCCATGGACATACTAGGCTCAGGGGGGAGAATCCGTACAAACTCCGGAGAGGACGCTGGGCCAACTGAGGTTGCGGAGGGAGAGCCTTGTGTCCTAGACATGCGATCCATGGACAAATCATCCGAGGGATGGTTTGAAGGCACAATTTCCAAGGTTCTCGATAGGACAGGACTCGACATAAGAACAGAAGTGATACCACTATCGCCAACAATAGTCGCCACAACAGGTGGAATACCGATAGATGAGCAGGGTAGAGCGGTTTTCAAATCTGGAAAGATGTGGTACACCGGACTTTACGCCGCAGGACGTTCGGCTTTCACAGGTATGCATGGGAATAGCCCTCTGCCGGGGAACCTAATGCTCGAGGAGATAGTAACTGGATCCGAAGCGGGGAGGAACGCCGCCGAATGGGCCAAGACATCCAAGTTCGGGGGGTCCCTGAGGATGGAACAGGAATTGGCGACCGCCCAATCTAGGGTGGAAGCCCTGTTTTCTACTGAAGGAAGCCCAGTTGGTCATGTGGCAAAAGCGCTGTCCAATGCAATGAAGATAATCGATGGAAACAGTGATCAGTCCTCTTTGGCAGTGGCTCAGGCCAGCATAAATGAGATTTCTGCCTCGGGAGTAAGAGTAACTGACCCGTCCAAGAAAATGAATACTGAGCTAGTCTCCGCATTAAATGTCGAAGGGCTTCTAGCCATAGCAGGAAGGATAGCCTCTGAAGAGGAAGAAGAATGAGTAGCGGTAAATCACTCTTCACAAGGATCATCGAAGGGGAAATCCCATCATTCAAGATATTTGAGAACGAACACGTCTACTCTTTTCTAGATATCAACCCCGCATCATATGGCCACACGTTAGTCGTCCCCAAGGAACCTGCAGCATTCCTTCACGAGCTTTCTGAGGAATCAGCAGCGGAACTAGGAAAAGCATTAACAAGAATCAGCAAATCTATACTCGAGGTTACAGGGGTGACTAGCTATAATGTCATTCAAAACAACGGTTCTGAGGCTGGACAAACAGTTTTTCACGTTCATTTCCACATAATCCCAAGGTATTCTGATTCGACGCACCAACTGACTTGGGCGCCAGGCAGTCTTGATGATGAGCGTGCATTGGAGTTGGCGAACAGGATTTCCGATAGCATCCTTTAGCATCGGTGCTTTCTCAACTGAGGCCCCGTCTGGCAACAACGTGAGCGACCCCGTTGGAGCCCCTGACATCGACCCAGTATTATCGAGCGGGGCCTTGAAGATCAATCCCAAGAAACTGGATAAGGTTCCGTGGGATCACACAGGGGAGCACCCCGGTAGTAAGATAGCGTGGGTTGCAATCAAAACCTTGGCTGCGCTCTCAAAGTCATACATATTTAGAAACAGTGAGGAGGAGCATCCAACCAGCACCGAGGGAGGCAAAGTCTACACATCAATGCACATTAATGGACTGGTAGACCCCCTCTCGATAATACTCTCACAAGAAAAAAGACCCATCACGATGGGTAGGCATGATCTCGCAACAATGCCCTTCATCGGGTGGATCACCAGGAGAATGGGAAATCAACCGGTGATCAGGAGGGCGGAGCAAGCTTCTGGAATCGTTGGTCCCGAATACTCCAGATCCATTAATCACCGTACCCTTTTGACTATGTCACACTGCATCGCTGGTGGCTATGGAGCCGTGGTTATGCCGGAGGGAAAGTCCCATCAGGATTCGAAGCTCCATCATTTCAGAACAGGCGCAATGAGGTTTTCACTTAATGCGGCCTCAATCGCTGATGCGAAGGGACTCCCTCCTCCAACCATCCAACCAGTAGGCCTCCACTTCAGATGCCATCATTGGTTCCGAACCGACGTCTACGTTGAGTATCCTGAACCACTGGAGATCCCCGTAATCGAGGAACCAGCCCATTCAAGGAGCCTAATTCAGGGGACATGGTCCGAACCACCAGAAGAAACAGTACTACAGCTGAGGGACGACCTGTACACGTGCCTATCCCCATTTACTCCAGACGCCCCTGATTGGGAGACTTACAGGGCGTGGCATCTCCTAGGGCATGTCAGGTCTATAGCTGGGGGACGGATGTTATCGAGATATTCGGAGGAGGTCAAGGAAGCCAGAAAAGTGCGAGACGCGCTCAACGCAACTGATGCCCCCGAGCTTTTGGAGAAGTCAAAACAGGCAAGTGCCATACTTCATTCAAATCAACTCGACGGACGCGCTATCTCTGAGAATCTGGAGCTAAGGAAGAACGTTGATTACATGAGTGGGCTGATTGGTATGATATTGATGATAGCCGCTTCTCCGATATCCATCCCTTCTACAGGATTTCAAGCACTTCTAGCTAGGCATCTAGGAGATAACACCGACGAGGGAGTCGACGCTAGAACGACCTACCACATGTTCGCAGGATTCTTTTCCCCTGTGACAATATGGCCTCTACTTGGAGGCATCATTGCCTACCAAGTCCTCCACGCCTCATTCTATGGAGCAGAACTTCTTGCGTTGATGACCGCATTAGTATTGTTAATCTCGATAATCTTCCACTCATTCAATCTGATAATGCTCTCTGGTTACGACTTATTTTCAGATTTCATGATGTCGCTGAGAAGACATAGGTTGTCTTTGTCAGAGGAGGGGGAGGTACTGAATAATCTAATCGCATCCCTTGTTCCCGAATTAGTGGCTCTCAAATAGGACAAGCTCTTCCGTCAGCTGTGAATAAGAGGGATGCCACTCAGGCGGTTAGAAACTGGCTCCAGAGCGAGAAGCTAGAGGCCAGAGACGTGGAGGATCAACAGGCCCACTTGCACATGCACGTCAAGTACCCTCCAAGCAAAAGAGGCCACTTGTTCAACGTGGTCATCCCGAAGAACAGAGACCTCGTTCTGGTTTATTCTGTGACTAGAGTAGACGAGGGGCAACAAGAGAAAATGAGGGAGTTCTATGAGGGGAACCCCGACGAATGGAAGAGATGGCTGCATGATACCCGCTTGGACCTGACCAGAGCAGATCTAGACTGGGTACTACATGTCGGGTCGAAGGTGAACGAGGTCCCTGGTCCACTACAGGCTTTCAATCTCTCCAGACCAATTTGGCTGGACGGACTTACTCAAAACGAATTCATGCACACCATGAGGAGAGTCTGGCTCACGAAACTCTCTCTGATTCACAGAATCAAATTCCTCTTCGGCACGGGCTCTGGGAAGCCCGGTCCGGTGGATGACTGGAACAAGAAGAAGGGCAGAGTATCAGCAAGGAAATCCAAGCCCGTAGTTAATGAGCCCAGGGAAGTTGATACTGATGAGACCGGTGGTTTTGGAAGAGATTTCGATCCAGCAGACTGGGCTTAACCCCGCCAAACCGCTTCAAGGGAGAAGTGACCGCTATCCGTGTAGGTTAAGTATGCAATATATCTGATAAGGCCGTAGCTAATCACCAGGTGGTCGTTAATGTATAGTTCGAAGAAGAGAAGTAGTATTGCAATGGTTCTGTTGATGGTTGTAAGTTTGTTTGCGGGAGCCAGCCTCCCGAACGCCTCTGCGAGTGAGGTGGTAATGACAGACGCAATTGAGGTTACTCCCGATGGAGCATTCAGTGACAGAATGGTTTCCATAGACGCCGACTCCCAGGGTAACACCCACTTCGTATGGAGCAGAAATACACAGCACCTGTACTACAAGATGTTAGACGCCAGAGGGGAGGTACTGATCGATGATACCAAAATTTCCAATGCGGGGGCGCACAGAGCTTGGCATCCGGATATTAGAGTAGACCACAACGACATGTTACACATCACGTGGACAGACAAAGCTGGTCAATGGACCATAATGTACACTCTCCTGGATCCTTCATTGGACGATCAGAATGGGGACGAATCGACCGATTCTGCATTATCAATAATAAATGATTTCGAAGTTTCATCGCACCCTCAGAATAGAGATTGGCCGGCAATTGATGTTGACTCTGCCAATGACCCTCACATAGTCTGGCAGGACTCCTACGAGCCCTTAGACAAATTTTACCAACAACCCCAAATTTACTATGCAATGTTGGATCCAGATGTAGTTTCTAGGACAGTCGAATTCGCAGTGGGAGAGACATTACTTACTCCCATAATAGGACACAAGGGACACCCTGACATAGCGATCGACCTGAATGACTTCGTTCAGGTGGTGTGGGATGATACAAGGGGAGGGAAGGTCGAAATGGTGATTCCAATCGATACTTCAGGATCCATGCTCGCAGAATGGGCCGACATGTGCGTAGTGTTCTACGGGGGCAATTTCGTTAGTGGGTCCTATTTCCAAGGATTGAAACCCCTCTTGATCAGGGCAAACATGACCGTCTACGAGACTCTCTACGGAATAGGCGGACACACTAGCGTCTCAGCAGCCACTTCAGGGAATTGCGCAACAGCTTACCAAACTGGAGGAAGCGGGTCACAAGGACCGAGATCAACACCACTCGGACTAGTTCCCGGCGATGATAGCGGGGGCATAAGGAAGCTGAATGGCGTTATTATGAACGGTGGGGCTTTGACCATAAACTACGATGGTGGAGGAGTCGGCTCTGAGTCATGGGGCCCTTCGAGCACATGGGCCTGCCTGTCATGGAAGGACGCTCAGGGGAATGTCCCTGGAAACCCACCCACGCAGCTAGATCACAAGTGGAACCCAAATGCGACCAAAATCATCATCCCCGTATCGGATGAACCACCATATGACGGAACCAGCTGGGATTCCCAAGACACGAATACAATCCTCGAAGCACACGACGCCTGCGTCAGAGCTGGAGTCATACCGACCCCACTGTGGGCACAGAGCAATGAGGATGTGGGGTCCTCAATGAAAGACCTAGCTCAGTGTCCAAATGGGATTGTCAGCTCCTCTTCCTCCAGAAACTGCCCTGGCACCAGTGTTAGATTGACTGATGCTGGAGGGCAGATGTACAGCTTCCCCACTGGGGCCTCGAGCGCCGCTGAGCTACAGCTGATGGTGGAAGCATTGGTGTATCTCGCAACCAACAACTCTAGGGAAATTTTCATGACCGTGTTAGATCCAAGGTCCCTTCTCGAAAACCCTCCTCCGGGTTGGCAGAAGGGTGATTCAGGGACCGTCGTAGATACCCAAGCAGATACCTACACCGAGGATCTCGGACCTTCACTAGATGAACTAGGATATGGGCACCTTGTCGTGGTCAATGACACTAGAATTACACTAAATGATGCATTCAGCCTACATCCCTCAATAGCCGTGGACACCTCTGGGAACACCCATCTTGCCTGGATGGATGGCAGGGCCTATGGATTTGAGATAGACGTAAACTACGAAGTCTACTACACCAGGCTGAGACTTCAAGGAGTTGGCGAATGGGATGGAGTCGAAGAAGGGCTTCCGACATTTGGAATCAAGCAAATCACGGATTCGGCGATATCTAACGTCGAGGGCCTGGGAGGTGTAGACTCCAACAGGCCATATGGGGCAAACTCTCACATGCCGGCCATACTCACCGATGACTTCGATAATGTACACCTGTCATGGCTTGACAACAGCAACGAGAGTCAGATGGAGACTGTCATGTATGCAAGACTAAATCACACGCATAACTCTCACCCAGATGGTTTCCCGCTAAACTCGCTGGCGACTTCTGTTCTGGATGAGTGGGAAGTAATTCCGGTTACCTCCTGGTCGTCAAACAAATTGGGCCCCAACTCCCCTGCATCTCCCGATCTCGGACAGACGCCTGCGTTCGCGAACGACCTGGGTTCTGGCGCGCACATTGCTTGGTCTGACGATCACAAGTGCTCAGATGAAAACAACGGTGGCAAGTTCACAATTTGTTACACTCACATATTAACCGGGTTGGTAGACATCTCTCTGGCTGATACAGAGACCTACTATCACACCATCCAGCCTAGTGGGCAGACTACGTTTAACATGTCCATATCAAATCCCACACCAGGTCCTCCAGACTTGGTATCGGACACATACTTCGTATCAATGGAGGGAGTCCCCAATAATTGGAGCGCTACGCTCTTCTTTGCTACAAACCACACACCAATATTCCCATCCACACCAATCTTCCTGGAAGGGGGTGAATCAGAGCCGATTTACATGAGAATCAGGTCTCCGACAATATATCAGGCGGAGGAAGATGAGCTAGCAACAATAGTGCTCTCAGCAATATCGGACAAAGACCCTGCAATAAGGGACGAACAGATTACGTTAGTTCTCATGGATGTGGTACATGGCATCCAATTAGATACTAGCCATTACCAGGCTGATGTCGAACAAGGGCAAAATGCAGTCTTCTCCATATCCATAACAAATACTGGTAACGTGTACGACACGTTCGCTTTCTACGACCCAACGACTCTTGAGGGACAGACAGAGTGGGCACTGCCCTTTGGATGGGGGATATCGTTCCCGTTATCGCTCTCATTGGATCCGAGCCAGTCAGTAACAAGGAACCTTCAGGTAAGCGTCCCAACTTCCCAAGAACCCGGAACCTTTGTCATATACCTCAAAGGATGGTCAACTGGGGAACCAGTCCTATCTGTAGACAGAGGGACTTTCGACATACTCGAACTGTGGGTAAACGTCTCCGTGAGAACAACCGGAAATATCGTCTTCAATCTCGGTGAGACGACTCAGAATGTTCTCCCCGGAGAGTGCTCGGCATTCGATGTTCTGGTTACCAAGCATTTCACGCCAGGGCATCTGATTTTCAGCACTCCCGGCGGACCAGATGAAAGACCTCCAGAGATTTCTGAAAATACGTGGAGATACGATAACTGGGTCGTGGATTTGGACTTCAGTGACGCACCCGGAGGAAACGGGATACCGGATGATGCTCCAAGATACTGGTCCCAGATAGGAGTTCCACAAACCGTTACTGCAAACATGTGCGCTCCCTACAATGCAACAGCAGGATTAGGGACATCAGTGTCATTCAGAGCCTATCTAGAGGGAGCCCCACAAGTCAGCGACAATGTAGTGCTTCTCACCAATGTCATACAGGTGTACGACCTGGAAGCATCTGTTCCGGACACGATTCTTTCACTCCACCCCGGACAACAGTACGTAATGCCGACAACTATCGAGAACACCGGCAATGGACAGGATAGATACGACATGGCTATCCAGTCGATAACCGATTCAGAGGGCTATACCCACGTCTGGGATCTGGATATTCCACGAGTCCTATTCGAGGAGCTTGAGAGAGACGAATCCCAAGAAGTCCCGATAACAATTAGCGTACCAGAGAAGACCTTGGCTGGCCAATATACCATCATATTGGAGGTAATGAGCGAGGAGCAGTATGAGGGAACCAAATTGAGAGACCTAATTACCCTCCAGGTCGAAATCATAGAATTCCATGACATGAGAATCGTCTTGGATCCAGCGGTTGAAAGCAAAATAAAGACCACAGCGCCCGGAAGGACAGTAAGATTCGTGATGAATGTCACTAACTTCGGGAACGTTCCGGATACTCCAACCTTGCACAATCACACAATTGATGCGGCTGGTGAGTGGGACATCCAACCCGGAATGAACCAGTTAGACAAGTGGCAAATCAGATACGCCCTCCTAGATGGTTTCGATACCGAGTTCCCCGTTGAGAAGAGTTGCGTTGAGCTAACCATGGATGATCCGATTCCGATTGGTGAGTGCTATGTTTCAGCCACGACAAACTCTGTGACTTTGCCTGAGATGGAAGCGTACACAACACTGAATGTAGTGGCTATAGTGGACATCCATGCCGAGGCAACATTGGCGGATAGGGAGATAGGAATCAAAGTAATGTCTGATTTTGGCTCTAGTGAAGCTGATGGGGACCATGATGAGACACCGACATGGGAAGACTCCTGTACTCTGGACCTGAATGGAGACGGCCTTCCTGACAACTATCCTCCAAGTTGCGACACGAATGAGCAGATCATCGAATTGAGACTACGAGCTCCAGACTTGGAGATATTCTCCGTCATGGTGGCCGAACATCGTGGTTCTGTTGGCGACATGCTTTCAGTAAATGTACAAGTCAGAAACATCGGTAATGCCCATGCAACCGATATTAACATCGTTCTTTGCTCGGGCCAGACAGAATCTGATATTAAGAAAAACGGATGCAAAGAAGAGAACATCGCCTACAGGCAGACAATTGAGGCAATCATGCCGTCGGATGACCCAGATCCGCCTACAATCACGCTACTGTACATGGTTGAGGCAGGTTCTCACGACATAGTCGTGGTGGTTGATCCGGATAACCTAATCGTCGAGACTGATGAGGACAATAACATCCAATCCACAGGGAAGAAGATGGGGTCTGATCTGGGTATCCTCGATGTCGGGGTGGAGGCTATAGTTCAGTATTCTGTACCTGCGATAATCCTAGGTGCCACATTCGCACTTTTCGGCGTTGTAGGGGTGGTTATGTACGGACGAAGGATCGAGGCTCTTCAGCGATATCAAGAGAAGAGTAGCCTGTTGGCGAATTTATCTGATGATGATATTACATTCTGATTATTTGACCATCCACCAAGGTAGAGGGGTACCCTCGCGCGTCGCCATGAACTTACCATGGTTTACCCCGAGATCTCTAAGCAATCTTTCCCTTAGGGTCCGCATCATCTCTTCAGCGTCATTCGACTGCATTCGCATACTATGTGCAAACACGTCCAGGTCCAAAGGTCGCCTAGGCTGCGTCATCAGGGCATGTGCCAACTGTCTCTCTTCGTAACTATCCAAGCCATCATTCAGATTTGGTGAAACCCTGCTCATCACGTGTTGGTGTAATGCTATTACAGCATCTCTCTCTTCGTCTATCCTCTCCAGACATTCGTCTAGTTCGGAGAGAACCTGCATCCCCTCTGCAAGAGGGATACTTCTCCTCGTCCCTAGCTGTGAAACCATTTCATCAAGCTCTTTGGGAAGCTTGGTGGACAGTCTGACAGGCCCTCCTCTAGGCATGGTTCTGTACTCAGATCTGAACAAATCAGGACCCAAGTCTAACCGCAGAGAGAATGACTGGTTGACTGTGTAAATCTTCTTGGGAGGCCCCCCCTTCTCGGAAGGAACCTTTTCAGATTCAACGAAGCCACCTTCTTCTAGAATCTTGAGGTGTTTCATTACCGCTTGCTGGCTGACTTCTAACATCTCGGATAGCTGAAGTGGATAATGAGGTTCCTTGACGAGAAACTTCAGTATATCCCTTCTCGTACTGTTCTCGAGTATACTCATCGCACCCTCGAAATCGACCATCCCTAACCAACTCAGGATTATCTAACCGTTCCTCTTCTAAAAACCCAACTTGAACATAGTATAATATCTCGGCAATAGATGTGAGATCATGGGAACCGCGAGAACGGTGATTAAGACCGTGACAGTTATACTTGGAATTCTACTGGTTTTAGCCTCATTTGGGGCATTGGTAGCAGCCAATGAGATAGATAGCAGAGTATCAGAAGACTGCGAGGATACCGTAGGCTCAATTGGAGAGATAATAGGGGCTGATGAGGAACAGTGCCAAGATGCTAGGGACCTGAGGGACAATCTAAGATCGGCCTTCCTCCCCCTGGTTGTTTCCGGGGCGTTACTCGTTGTAACTCCAATAATCTCCACCTTCCTCAGGAAGAATGGCGATTGAGCCCTCTGATACCTACCCGTTATCCCAATTCTCCCAATTTTCATCCCTAGTGGGATTCCCCCCATTAATCGGCTTGGAAGAATCAGTTTCAATCTCCTCCAAGAAAGGATCTGGAGTTGTCTGATTCTGATTCTGTACAATCTTAGATTTATGATATTCCTTGTAGAGTTCGGATGTAGTCATCATAGGGACTTCTGGCAGGACTGTGACAGACCCTTGACCCTTGTTTTTCCTCCATCCGATCAACGCAAGAGTCAGTGCAACTAGTCCCACTGGGCCTCCAATACAGCAACCACCAATCATTACGATTATTGAAATGGGACTCTCTTGGAATATCCTCGTCTGGGATCTGAAGTCATCGACCAGCCAAAGGTCACTGTCTTCAGCGTCATTGTGCAGAGTGTAGTCACCAGTCTCGTTGGGTAGGAATACGCGAACAATTCGGAATTTGGGGCTGTCGGCATTCAGTTGCCTGTCTACGTGTATAATGCTCGGATCATTGGACCGACAGTCCTCAGGTCCGAGAGTCAGCCTAACCTCGGGTAACGGATCACCATCCTTGACAATCCTCATCGCTAAGTACTCTCTTTGACCCATGAAAGAAGTAGATGAGAGATTAACAACCACACTCTCTCCCGGGCCAATCACAGCTTCATTGAACTGAGAAGGATCGAGATACTTCTCACTCTCATCCGATGCGGAACTCCATGCTACAGTGCCCATCAGAAGAAGGAAGAATGACAATGCTGAGAGAATCTTTGCGAACCTCAAGATGTCTCGCGCCATGTGGTAAGCATGGGCTACCACCTTTCAGTATTCGTTATCAGTATCCTAATCCGATGGTATCCAATTTCTCGGGAAGGTAGGTGTCTGTGACGAAATCTAAGCCATATTTGGCCAGGGACTGCTGCTCAGCCTTCTTGCCCAATTCCTGCATCAGTTTGATTTGCTCCTGCCACCATCCAGTGTTGAACCTAGGATCACTTAACTCTGCTTCAAGCGCCCCAATGTCCTGCTTCGTTAACTCGTCACTAGGAAGGTCATAGGCTAGAATGTCATCCGCTGTTATTCCCAGATATGTCGCCTCCTTAGTAGCGAGATATTCCGAGATGTGAGCAGTCTTGATAGCTCCATAAGCGATACTGGCGTATATCCTAAAAGACCAGGGATCACAATCAGCAAACACGACAACAGGCTTCTTCCACTCATCACTAATTCTCCTGATTATCCTTCTTGTGGACCTAGCAGGTTGACCCTTCAAGTGAATTAATGCACACCTTGCCTCTTCGTCAAATCCATTTTCGATTAGGCGATCAAACATCCCTCCCGTCTCTATGGCCATCACGAAGTCAATATCCTCATCCACCAGCCTCAACTTCTCTTCTTCGACGTTGTAAGGGACACCATATCCCGAATCCCCAACATCGTCCCTGCAGTTTATGCTCATCCATTCCCCTCTTCGATTCCTCTCTTCCACGGTAATATTGCCGATTATCCTAGCACCATCTTCTTCAGGTCTGAGCTTGAAGTCCTCTCTCAGACATTTTGTTACAATCTCAAGGTCCTCAGCTAGATTATTGCTCTCATTCTGAGATCCAAATTTACCGTTCCCCCATCCCTCGGAAATGTAATACATCTCCCTAAGTGTGGAAGATTTCCCACTGTCAATCATCTCTTCTATAAATTCCGTAATGTGCAATGTACGCAGAAGCTGTCTTGCAGATCCAAGCTTTGTGGCATCTCGAACTGTCTTATTCTTCCCGTATTTGAAAACCCCTAATTTGTTGTCGAATGAAATATTTGTCTTGGTCCTAACTGGTAGAGTCATTCTTGGGGGGTCTCCTCTCTGCATTCTATTGTGCATCTCAGCAGCGACTTCGTGTAGCGCCTCCACTACTTGCTTCCTGTTTTTTCTCGGTGCATCACTCATTTATCATCACCTTCCATGCCGAACCAATCGGTATTCGCACTGGGTTCGAAGATCTCAACTGCCCCCTCTTTGAATTCTTCTGAAGGCGACGAAGATCTACGCACCTCCTCTACAGCAGCTTCCAGAGCCTCAGCCTTACGTTGTTCTTCCAAAAGTGCTTCATCCATTCTGGTTGCACCTATTATCTCCCCGTTCCCTCTGAAAAATATGTCAGTCTCGTTCCAGTCTCCCTTGGACAATCCGGATATTCCAAACTCTAGAACCGTTGAGGTCCCGGGATCTAATGTATCGAGCCTCCAGGCCCAGAGGCCCTTTGCCTCCTTTCTACCTCCTCTTGGATTGAACTGCATAGAAGTGTCCTCCCTCTCAGGCCACTTGGCAAGAATAGTGTATGCCCTAGCTCTGGCAGTGTAATTGTGCACCGTCACTGAACACATGGACAGACGGGACTCTTTGTTCCAGGACAACTCCTCTTCCAAGAAGACCGCATTCATGATCTGAGTGATTACTGGGGCTAAATCTGGCTCCTCCCTTCCCAAAAGCTCGGATGACTTTTTGGAAATCTCCGGGAGAATGATATTCACTAGCTCGAACTTCTCCTTGGCCTTCTTTCTCTCTGAGCTCTTCTTCAAATGGTTCTTCAATCCTCTGCCAACCTCGAGCATGGCTTTTCGGACCTCATCAAAGACCTCCTCGTTGTATGACACGGCCTCCTTCGCCTCACTCGTGAACTGGACATTTGTGGAGGCCAAGTGGACTAACACAGCCGCTGGGCCCTTGGGGATACCACTACCACCAGGCTGGTCCAAGCCATATTTTTTCCAGTTTACAGCTTCTAGAGCCTTTGTCAGAAGACAACCTCCCTGCTGATACATCAATGGCACCCTGTTGGCGAACCTCAGAATTTCTACCGGTCCCTCTGAGGCCAGGTCTCCACCAAAAACAAGCCCAACTTCGATTTGGAAAGGGTTTCCCTGACTGACCGTCGGGCTCCTAGTCACAGTCGATGCGAAACGTGAATCAATAGCTTTCGATAACCCCTTTTTTATCAATAGGTCCTCAATGGGCGACAGACAGTCCATGGGTGGCTTTAGAAGCTTCACCGTCTGGAAAGCAACAATCATCTCTTTTGCCTCTTCAGGTTTGATTCTCTTTGGGGTCCTGCCCTCTTCCACCTCAGCCATTCCAAGAATTTCCTTGGCCGCTCTCGGACTAACCCCAGAGAAATTATGCTTCAGGAAGGACGTCATCCTCCTGTCAGTGGATTCTCTAAGCATTCTCTGTAGAGTCCCCAATTGGATTCCATGTGGATGGGGCTTTATCTCTTCAACGACTCTTGGTAATTTGTTGCTCGTCCTCGCCCAGCTACCTTCTTCAATGATCTGACCTTCCTTATCGTATACCACGAGGGATATCGATGCATGCGGATTTACAATTGATGTCATGCGTAAATATTGGTATACAGATTTCTTACCCCTTTGGTACTTCGCTTTCATCACCGTTGTTATCTTGAGTCCATGAAAAACCTCTTCCCCGGTCTTATCATCAATCCAAATATCTCGCTTCTCCCTAGTTTTTATGGCTCTGTTCTTCTTTGTGTCAATCCCTAAATCAACATGTACGGCAGAAGAGTCGCTTTTTATTTTGGAAATAACATGTGTTTTGGATCCAGTTGTTAGCTGACTGTACATTACGACCCCTGTTATACCAATACCCTGTTGTCCTCTTGTTTGTCTGATTGCATGGAATCTTGAGCCCAGTAAGAATTTACCAAACACCCCCTCTATCGAATCTCTTGGTATCCCCGGGCCGTTGTCCTGGGAAATCATCTCTATCTCATCAGATTTGGTACGACGAAGCTCAACTCTGATATCTGGTAGGATTCGAGCCTCCTCGCAGGCATCAAGTGAGTTGTCAACGGCCTCTTTGACAGCAGTAATTATCGCTCTTTGCTGAGTATCGAAGCCAAGGAAATGCTTATTTTTCTCGAAAAACTCACCTATCGACGCTTGCTTTTGTTTACTTGAAATTTCTTCTGCTCCATTCACGCGAATCACCCCATCAGGTCCTCCCAATACCCTAATGGAACGGGGCCTGCTTATGGTTACAGTAGCCCGTGAACTGATACCTATTGAATCATACTGAACCACGGCGAAAAAAAGTGGTGGTTTCTTACCGTAACTAACAGCCCAAGTCCGTGGTATAGGACATCATATTATATGTCTTGAACCAGTTTTCATACACTCTTTCATTACCTAACCTGAAAACCCGAAGCTATGAATAACCGAGTAGCTACTTTGACGATGCTGGTGATTGCGAGCCTTTTGCTATCCCCAGTTGTGGTCGCAGACGACACTCAAGATATACCCACGAACGCCCAGAATACAGGAGTCCATGACTCGCTCGTAGCGGCCCTATCGCATGCCGGGTTGGTCTCAGCTCTTCAAGCGGACGGCCCGTTCACAGTATTTGCACCGACCGATGATGCGTTTGCTGCGGCTGGAATAGACCTCGCAACGTTCGACACCGACGAGGAAAACGCGACCCTAGCTGACATTTTGCTCTACCACGTAGTGAGCGGAGCAGTCACAGCCTCAGACGTTACGGATGGCATGAATGCAGAAGCCCTCAATGGCGACGACCTCACATTCACAGTAAACAACGGGATAGTTATGGTCAACGATGCTACCGTTTCGACAGCTGACGTAATGGCCTCGAACGGAGTAATCCACGTGATCGACAAGGTCCTAATGCCACCAGCGGACTTGGGAGACATCCCCACCGTGGCACAAGGGACCGGAATTCACACATCTCTGGTAGCCGCAGTTGTACAG
>Ga0163111_10000469_pt1 | contig 24186 bp, 38 predicted proteins | sample CRUFie1St18metaG_FD_109645 | JGI IMG/M metagenome (GOLD analysis project Ga0163111, IMG submission 109645) | Marine microbial communities from the Costa Rica Dome - CRUD Field 142mm St18 metaG | ecosystem: Environmental > Aquatic > Marine > Oceanic > Photic zone | place: Costa Rica: the Eastern... | reverse complement strand
CGTATGTACGGTATCGGCGCAACTTCAATAAGGCCAGATTCAACCATGGTTTCAAAGACAGATGCATCGTTAAATGCCTGCCTGACATTGTCTACTATTGGAGCAAGCCATGGTGCCATCTTGTCTTGCATATTCCCAGGAAGATAACCTAAATCTCTAGATCCGACATGTTGCAAAGATCTTGTAACAATGATTCTTTTTTCCTTAGTGAAACCGTGCTTTTCCAGTTGTTCTGAAAATTCATTTCTGTTTGTCTGGCAAAGTCCTGCCATTAAGGCAAGGAAAGTTTTTCCGGAACCTGCCAAACCGGTCAGTGTAACAAGCGAAATTTCTGGATCTAAAAGAGCATCGATTGCAAATGTTTGTTCTGCATTTCTTGGCTCGATTGCAGGATTTTGAATACTAGTGTTTCTTAGTGCCGTTAACTTACCATTTTTATTCGTTGCCAAAAAACTAGATGATTGACTTCTTCCTACAACGCACATGTTTTCGTAGATTTCAATTCCATCTTCAAGATTTAAGTCATCTATATCTATATGTTTTTGCGCATAGAACTCATCAACTAAATTTTTATTTATATCAAACGTTTCAACGCCTTTAAATTGCCCAAGCTCTGGTGCGATATGATCTTTGTAATAATCTTCGGCCCAAACTCCAAGAGCATCGCACTTTACACGAAGATTAATGTCCTTAGTGATTACTGAAACCTTTCGATCTGGATAGGTATTTTGAAGCCGAACAGCACACGCAATAATCTTGTTATCGTTTCTTGATATGTCAAGCTCTATTTTTTCATTAACTTGCAGCGCCTCTACATCGAAAGTTATGCGAAGATCATTTTCTTCGACGATTTTCCATACGCCATCTGTTTTTGCAAACCTCAACTCATCTAAGAATCGATTTACATAACGTGCCGCCTCACCAATGACTCCCGGCTTTTCTTTAAATCTATCTAACTCTTCAAGAACAGGCATAGAAAGGACGACATCGTTGCCTGAAAAGGCTGCAATAGAATTTTTATCGTATAAAAGAACGCTGGTATCAAGGACAAATATTTTTCTAGACAAAATATACTCCGTACATTTTAGGTTACTATGTTATTATTACATTTATTGGAGGAAACATAAACAATGAAAAACGAAAACAGTGATTTAACTTGCTTTGCAACGTGCAAAAAAGACGACCTTAAGTGCGCCAATGATAAATGCAGAGCATGGTTTAAATCAGGCAAATATCGAAATTGTACAATAATAGCATCCGAAGAAGGCCCGATGACCTTGCAGAATATTGGTGATTTATTTAAGCTTACTCGCATGCGTATATGCCAGATCGAGAAAAATGCTATCTCAAAAATTCGAGATATGATTACATAGATAAATATACGAAAAAAAGGGTTCTTCATGAACCCTTTTGTATCTTTGCAACAGACAAATAATTATTTCTCTGTTTTTCTTGCCTTGTCTGCCTCGACTGTCATCTTGACAAGATCTGCAGCTTCCTTTTTTAATAGTCTTAGACCCTTACGTGCACGAACACCAGCTGAAGCATTTCCTCCGGCATTCTTATGTACATCTAGGTCGATAGATTCAATTAGGACCTTAATCTCGGCCCATTTATCAGCAATATTAGACATGTAGCTTCTCCGTTTTATTTGAATTTATGAGATTATTTATTTTTCTCATCATGTTATTATCCTCTAATTCTAAAGCAAGTAAATTAATAATGTGCAAAATTTGCTGCTGTGACACACCAAAGTTCATAATTTCTTGTACGATTTCCCTAGCTGCAGCATTACCAAGTAATCTATTTTGTTCATTTTCATCAATGTTTAATTTATCTTTTTCACTCAAAACGCTCTCCTATCTATAAACGGTTCAATAGCATATTTGTTATCGCCTTTAAACCTTAAAAGTTTTCCTTCGAATCCTTCGTCAATTACATTTTTTTCAAGCACTATAAACTGTTCCCACTGCCTTTCCTGTAAGATAAATTGCGCATGCTCCCAACTAGGGGTGTCACAATTATAGTTTTCAAGAGTAGTAACTACAGGGCTAGGAAGCATCATCTTGATATCTTCTTTTGACAGTACCGTAATTTCTGCTCTATTGGTAGCTATCTCAGATCGGCATATATCGACAATCTTGTGAATAACTCCACAGTTATTGCATTGTGCATACTTTTCTTCTAGCGTGTCTGATTCATCAAGAACAGAAAAAACCACAAACTCATGCGCAGGTGCATCAGGTTTATTTCTATACTGGGGCAGAACACACAGACATTGTATATTGTGCTTGATCCCCTTTTTCATTATAACTTTTCAATAAAACGAAAGAAACATCCTTTTGTGGTCTCTTCAAGAACATTAAGGATTGCCCTAATGTCTCGTTCACCTACTTCAGCATCCGTCTTTTTTAGAATTTCAAAAAGATTTGTTTTGTTTTGATCGCAGACAAACTGCATGAGATCTAAAAGCTCTTGTTTATTGAGTCCTTTACTCATTTTTCTCTCCTTGGTAGATATAATTTTGTGGCTAAAAGATTTTCTACATCATCGATTAGCTTTGTTATGATTGTATCGCTATGTGCAGGAATATAAAATTTATTGTTGCCAGTTGTCATGGCAACCGCTCCTTTTTTAGTCATATCACCGAATATCTTAACCGCATGACGTACGTTTATTTCAACTTCGTTCCAATCTTCTGAATTAGGAAGTTTAACTTCGCACGAGTTACCTTTTAAACAAATTAATCGTTTTGCAAGCAGCTTTCTTTTTTCATCTTCAGATTGATCTATCTTTTCGTAAAGTTTTTTAATTTGGTTCGACGGATCTTTTGAAGGTGTAATCGTAAATAGATTTTCTTGAATCGTGACAGAGTCGGAAATCCCAAGCCGATCGTCGTCATACGCAGACAGTATATCACCTAGATCTGAAGACATTGGCAGACCACCTACAACGCTTACCAAATCAGCAATGCTGTTAACTGAGTCTAGATCGAAACCAAATTCGATTGGTATAACATTTGTTATACCTCTATCAAAATTCTCTTTTAAAGTAAAAACAACGTCGCTATTGAAGGATCTGCAAAGCAAAAAATAAGTAGTTTCCTTCGACTCAAAACTAGCATTCAATAGCTTCATAATTTCAGACGGCTTAGAAACTGCTCCATTAACCATGAAGAACTTACAATTTTTAAAGTTGCCACGAACCTGCGTAAACTCTGGGCAAACCCGAAGTCTAACGCTAGGATTGCTTTTGAATTTAATAATTGGTTTTAAAAGTGGTTCTCTTGTAACTGATATAGACAACTGTGGGTTGCCGTGTTTACGAACGTTTTTTAAAACAACGTCCGTATAATTACACCTGATGTTTTTTGAAACATGGCTTAATATTACGGATGACGACAGTCGAAATTTTTTGCTTCTCTCGTATTCATAATTTTTTATAACTAAATTTAGAAAAAAATACCCGATTCCGCTGTAAGTTTTTTCGTAGTTACAAATGTTTTGAAAAACATTTTCAAGAATTGCTCTGTTTGCCTCGTTCGGCACAATGTCTTTTACAATTGAAGGAATGTTCCATAACTGGTTTGTCTTGATTGCATTGCCAACTATAAATTTATCTGTCTTTACAAAAAAATCACAGCACCTAACAAAATCTAACCTAACTTGATCAGGTTCAACTATGTCAGTGAAACCCATTTTTTTCTCTGCTGCCAACGATGCCGCTCAGTGCGATCGCGTTAGATATAGTGTCGACAAGATTTTGCGTTATTTCAGACGCATTTTCTGCCGACTCTTTTTTCTGTTGCAACTCAATAGCATAGGCACAAAATTTCCCAAAAATGCCAAGCACCAAAAGAGATATTGAATACCAGAATGCAAAATTGTGAATTGCTACCGATCCAATGATTAATATTTCAGACGTTCCAAAAGTTATTTTCAACTGTCTCTCCACAGATTATTTGAGGCGTAAGTAAGAATCTCTTCAGCGGATTCTTCATTATAACCATAATCGTCCATAAGGGTTTGTATCATATCAGAATACTTTTTTTGTTGCTCGTCGTCTCTGGTCTTAGATTTAGTAACGATTCTGGCCATATCCTTTACAGAATTAATTAGGTAAGATTCGATTGCTTCTTTAAGGGGTTCATAACAGGTGTAGTCTACTCTTTCTTTTCTTCTGAGCTTTGCAAACATATATGCAGTTACGTCAGATCTAAAACCTTGTTTTGCAGAACCTGTAATGCCAATAACTTCTTCAATAGACTTCATAAACTTTTCGTCAGGAGCCCTTTCTTCTTTTGTTATGGAGTCCTTCATTTTTGATTTTGTTGTATACGCCTCTGCATTGTCTAGATACGTGTCAAAAAGTGCTTGTGCCTGTTCTTCGTACGCTGTAATAAAAGCCTTTGCAATTTCTGTTTCAAGAATTCTAAGATACTCTTCCCTAATCGTTTGCTGAATTAATTCTAAACATCTTTCCCTAAAGTCATTATCAACAATTTGTTCTTTAACCATTTTTGTTATTGACTTTATGACACCGATTGGAGTTACACAACCCTTGTCTGAGTCACACAAAGCATAGTCAATTGATTTCATAATAAATCGAGTAGAGATACCGGTCATTCCTTCTTCACGATGTTCTTCTCTAAGATCGTTCACGTCAATTGCTTTTACTCTGCCCTTTTCGATTACTTCTTCGCCGTTGTAAATTTTCATCTTAGTGAGAAGATCACACTTTTGCGATGGTTTTAGACGGCTCATGACAGAAAACATCGAAGCAACTTTAATTGTATGTGGTGCAATATGTGCATCAAAATCAGATCTAGAAAGTATTTTTTCATAGATTCTACATTCTTGGTCAAGCTCTAAAATATATGGTACGTTTATTTTTACAACGCGGTCGAGAATAGCCTCGTTTGTATGCTCTGATTTAAACCTGTTCCACTCAGACTCATTGCAGTGTGCAAGTATTACACCGTCAAAGAATAACATGTCATGTTTGCCTGGTGAAGGAACACGCTTTTCTTGGGTTGCAGTAATAATTGTATGCAAAAACTCAATTTCGTTTTTGAATACTTCGATAAGCTCTACAATACCGCGGTTACCAATGTTAAAAGCACCAGTCAGATTTAAAACACGAGGATCATCCTCAGAATACTTGTCTAGTTTTGAAATATCTTCAGATCCAATTAGAACTGAAACGTCTTGTGAGTTAGCATCCATAGGAGGCACAGAAGCAATTCCCCTACGACCACGTTGTGAGAATGTAGATTCCACAACCTTAAAATTTTCATATTTACCATCATACTCCTCCAACAACGTGTATCTAGCAACGGGAGATAAGTCTCCTTCAATTTTTACTCCGAGAGCCTTTTCAAAATCTTGTCTTAGGGATCGAGGTATAAGCTGAAGTGGTTCTCCTCTTTGAGGGTCTCCTTCAAGATGGTAGTATTTTAAACCGTCCAGAGCGCTTTTGATGTGTTCCGTTAATGCAGATTTACCAGCACCAACCGGACCCATTAAAAGAAGAACCTGGCGTGATTCCTCGCCACGAAGCGCTGCACCTTTTAAAAACCTCATCAACTTTTCAATGACGTTTTCCATCCCAAAAAATTCATCTTTGAAATAGTCATAAACCTTAATTGAATCACCGTTGAAAATCTTTCTTTTTCTAGGGTTATCTGCTGACATTTCTTGAACACCGGCATCGACGATTGCATCGTAAAGACGTCTATGAGAAAGCTTAGAAATGCTCGGGTCATTTTGTACTAGTTCTACATAGTCAATTAGCGTACCGCTGAATTTCTCATCTTTTTTCTGTCCGCGCTGTTGGTTAATCAGCTTAAGGAAATCTTTTTTATTCATTGTGTTTTTCTCCTAAATTTCAAATGGTGCATTGTCTACCATGGTTATAAGTTTAACATCGTTTTTCCACAGAGCCCTTGTATGTTTTACAACCTTTTCTGCATGGTTGATTTCTAAGTCTCGGACACCGTCGTGCTCGTGGTATAGTATCAAGGTGTCATCTTCTACAAAGTCAACGTAAATAACTGGGATAGAGTTTGCACCAATTTGCTGTAGTAAAGTTTGCTTCACTTGCTTCCAACCATCTTCATCAGACACCTCATCTATTTCTATCATATCATCACTATCAGAATAGGAAAATAAATTTAATTCTTCGCAGTCTTCTCTAGTCAGATATTGTCTAAGAAATGATTCATCGTTATGAACTTCCCTGGCAATAAAACACTCATCAATTCCATGGCGTTCGTAAATTTTATTAAAAAGATGAAACCCAATGTGGTAAGGATTAATGTTCGCGATATGTGGTCTAACAACCTGGTTGTGAGACTTCAAGAAAGGGATATGGTATTTTTGAGGCAACTCAAGTTCGTTTAAAATCTTAAAGTGCCAAAAACAAGCCCATCCTTCATTCATAATTTTTGTTCTAATCTGCGGCATAAAATAGTGGGCTTCATCACGAACTATTTCAATAATGTCTTTTTCCCAATCTTTGAGACCTCTTGCGTAAGCATTTATAAACCCTAGTATATCATACTCAGCTTCGATAGGCAATTGATTAAAACGTCTTTCTGTAATGTCACCGTTATCTAAAGCAGCTTTATTATTTTTTTGCCACGCCACTCTTTCTTCTCTAATATCTCTTATGTCGTGTGGCAATCTAGGTACTTGATAACTAAGTGCGTGTGCAGCATCGATTAGTTTTTCTACTTTTGCAATCCCAATGCTTGGATCTTCAATATAAGATTGAATCCTTTTTTTTGCGTTTCTCATCCTAGGTACAACCGTGTCGGCTCTAGTATATCCAAACGTACGATTGTTTTTAAAGAAGTCGCTGTGGCCGACACAGTGGGCCATAATAAGAATCTGTAAATACAAAGGATTCTCTTTCATCAAATAGCTAATGCACGGATTAGAATTGATAATAAGTTCATAAGGAAGTCCGGTCATTCCTAGCTGATATCTTTGGTGTTGTACTTCAAAAGATTTACCATAAGACCAGTGTCCGTAATGAGTAGGCATGCCATGATAAGCCATGTTACCTATCATTTCAAAATAGTCACAAGTTTCGTATGTAATAGGATACCAGTCTAAATTGTGCTTTTTTGCTAAGTCACAAATTTTGTCATCCCATTCTTGTAAGTCGTGCAAAGACCAGTCACTCATAGTTGACCTCCAAAGAAAGATTTAAATGCATTCCAAACGTCATCTTTTTTTGTAATCTTAACAATTTTAAATTCATCATCGGTCATCCATTCAAGAACACCAGCAAGAGTGTTTGTATGATCTGAAACCCACTTAATATCATCAAGGGCTGGTTCGATTTGGCAGTAACCGTATAGTTGACACATATCTTTTAATTTATTACTTGCTTCAACTGTTGCATCCATGTCCGAAAGCCAATTGTCACCATCGGAACAATGAAAAGTATAAATGTTCCAAGATTTTGGGTTATATCTTTTCTCTGCCTGCTCTATTACGTAATTCAATGCGGGGGAAACAAGCGTTCCGCCTGAGCTACCACGGTTAAAAAACTTATCTTCCTCTACTTCGTACGGTTGAGTATCGTGCGAAACAAATACTATTTCAGTTTTTTCATATTTGCTTCTAATAAAGTGATATAGAAGAAAGAAAAAAGATCTAGCAAGATATTTCTTACTTGTACTCATAGATCCAGACACATCCATTACAAAAAATATGCATGCGTTTGTCGCGTATTTTGTGTCTAGCTTTATGTGTTTGTATCTTAGGTCATTTTCAATAAACGAAAAGTTTTCGTCTGATTCTGGATCGTAAGTACCGGCTCTTTCGGCAGCCTTTTTTCTTTTTATTCTTCTTTTTGCTGTTTCTTTCTTAGATAATCTTGGCCTAATACCTTCGTTTCGATAACCTTTTCTTCGAAATTTGGCCGACATGATTTCGCGCATCTGCTTTTTTTCAAGCTCTGGCAGATTTAAATCTTTGAAGAGGTATTCTGTTAGTTCCTCTAAAGTCACTTCAACTTCATAGAACTCTTCACCTTTTTTATTGCCGGCTTTCTGACCGTCACCCTTCTTTTTCTTTTTAGATCCTTTGGCATATTTTTTTCCTTTTTGAATATCTGCGTCTCCGCCGGCACCAGCTTTTTGCTTGTTGTTACCGTAGACAAATTTATACTCTTTAATTCCCTTAACAGGAATGCGGATCTTTTTCTTGCCATTTTGACCAATAATGCTTTCTTCGGCAACTATGTCGTGAATGCCTTCTCGGATAGCCTTTTCAATCTTTTGTTTATGTCGGCGACGATCGCCGGCTGACCTATCTGCGTTTGTATTGTGGTGACTAAACACGCTGCCCATGATCTCTCCGTTCAATCTATAATTATAGCAAAACCTTTTATTAGTATAATATGGGCAAATTAATTTTTGTTAATAGACTCTGGGATGGAAATATTTCCTCCAGGCGTAAGCTGGTCTATTTTCTAAGTAAGTAAAGTCGTTATCCCACCTGTATGCCTCGCGCTCGAATGGAAGATTGTAGTAAGCATCAGGGCCTAAATCATAATATTTAATACGGTTAACTAACCAGTACCAAACATAGAGAATATAGAATGGAATCACAAACAACTCTTTCTGCTGTGCGATATGGATGCGCTCGTGGTTGATTGTAACCTCGTCTGCTTCGTCTCTAAAGATAATAAATGGATACAGAGTTATCGCGCGGATTTGAATAACCCAAGATAACAATTGTGGGATTTTACTATTGGTAATTACAAAGCCGCTTTTAAAACCTTCTTTAAGTGATGTCATTAATTTTCTCCATGGCCCAACTAATACTTGGCCTTAAATAATCATAGCAATCTGTTAATAATAATTCTGGATCCAGCCACTTAAATCCTTCGTGTTCAATGATTCCGTTTTCAGGATTTGCTATAAGCACAGGATCAGTATATACCTCTGCTAACCATATAGTAAGCAAACCATCCTTATAGGGACCAGCGTGAACATTATTGTTGGCGATGTTATAACCGGCTTCTTCGCTACACTCACGCACCGCTGTTTGATAAGGAGTCTCTCCTAAATCTATGGTACCCTTAGGAATATCGTATGTTCCTTTGCATCTTTCACGATGAAAATCAGGACCTACGAGACCGAGAAATTTAATCCCATCACTAAATCTACGAAACACAACAAAGCCAGATCCTGCCATTTTATTTTCCAAACATTAGTTTCGCTTTTATCTTCGCGTTCTCACCACCGCCTAGTTGTCTTACATACCAGCCATCATACTGTCCTTTCGGGCCGTATTCTTTTGACTTTTCTGCCTCAATCTGTGATCCTCGATCTTTAAATTTTTCGGCAATCGCTTGTTTTGAAGGATCCGAACCTGTATAAAAGTATGGATGTTCTCCAAACCAAGTAATGTTTTTGCCTGGAAGTAGACCGATCACGGCACTCTCATCTGTAAAAGCAGGAACACTTGCTTTCATTTGAACAGTAGCGGCTTTTCCACTCATTTCAGCATAGTGGCCACCTGCAGCCAATCGCGCACTTGTATCTGCGATAGAGTAGTTTGTTGCTGCTTCACTGCCATCAGTCGCAGACAAAGATAATTTAATTTTTCCAGCCTTTGGTTTCATTCCTCGAACAACGTCAGGTTCAGGATCATTATCGATATCCCATCCCTTAAAAATAACATAATCGTTCTGCCCTGGATCTGCCAGATCTTCTGCAGTTCGAATGTCTAGATTGCCACCCATATAAAAGTACGTATCGTCAATAAGTTCAAACACTTCGTCTCGTAACGCTTTGTTATCGGGAAAATAATCATATATGTCCATTTCTGTATTTTTTGCATATCCTGGAAGCTGCGAAAACTTCATGTTTTCTTTTAGGGTTTTCCTTATGATTCTTCGCAATTTGCTTTCTTTTAGCCTTATCTTAGGATTCTTGTTTTTCATTTTCTGGCTCCTATCAGCAGGTTACGATTAATAATTATGCGTCACGTTTATAATCGTCTGATAATCTTACAACGTCATCAATTTCTGGACTGCTTACCTCAATAATAGAAACAGGCCCAAAGCTTGTTGCTCCAAACCTGTGTATTTGTTTTGGCCTGACATGATAGACTTCACCTTGAGTCAAGTCGAAGAAATCTCTATCTGAATCACTGACCCAGATTCTTAAAGTACCTGTGAGCACCATGATTGTTTCTTCTTTGATCTCATGGTATTGTAGACTGAGTCGGTGTCCGGTATCAATCGTTAAAATTTTGCCAACATACTTGCTTGTTTCTGCCCAAATTTTTTCGTGGCCCCAAGGCTTTTCTACAATTCGCATTAAAAAATCTCCAATTATTTTTCGTATATTAGTTTATATGTAAAAGGAACTTCATATTTTTTACAGATCTCGGTACATTGTTCTATATAGAGTTCCGTGTCTTCATACAAGGTTATCTGTTTTGGTTGTAATGTGTTAATGACTGATTCGTAACACATTCTTTTATTTGGATCGCCTGAACACATCAAGATCATTTTATCAGCATCGACATTATTGTTAAGAAGCCATGCTCTTGGACCAGACAGTTCATCCCGACCTGTGACCAATACGCATAAGTCTTCTTCTGAAGTAAGCAGTACTTTCAACAGTGTGACTGTTCCATTTATTGGAGTTCCGTACATTGGGTAACCTTGAAAATTACTGAAGTCCATTTCATATCTGCCTGGATATCTTTCAACCCATCCCTCTGCTCTCCATTCAGGGTAATTAGTTGGATGCATCATCATTGTAATTTCTTGTTCTGTATCTACAATCTTAATTTCTGCATTTGTTTTGCATAGGGTTTCATCAAAGTCAAAAATGTGTACGTGTTTATTCTTTGGTAAATTCATCAGTGTATCCTCCCAAGAGTTCAAAGTCTTTTGCTCTTGAAATAAGTTCTGAAGAGCTCTGTATTTTTCCACCTTTTCCAACACCTGTAATAATTTCACAGTTGATTTTTTGGCAGATATCCCATTCCGGTATCGTCGATGCATCGAATCTATCGCCTCCTTTTGTAAAGTAGCTTGGCCTTAAAATCTCAATAGCCCCACAAACTGTTTGATCACCATCTGTCTCCCAAGGTACAACATAATCAACTCCTGCTATGGAGTCTATAATTTCCATTCTTTCTTCAAGCGGCATAAATGCATAGCCCTTCTTCCTAACAAGAAAAGAGTCTGCATTGACGACAACTACTACTAGTCCTTTCATTTGCCATGGGTGAATGTCTGGATTCGATGCTCTCGTAACAGTACCTTCAATGCACCTTACGTGGCCAACATGTAATGGATCAAACCCTCCTGATGTCATATAAATTGGTCTTTGATTGCTTCGCTCAGTAAAAAATTGCCTGAGTGACGTTATGCTCTGTGCTATAGCCATAAATTCTCCTAGTTACTATTTCATTATGAATTGTATCGTGATTAATGTAAGACATAAACAAAATGATAAAATGTTTTTTAAGGTAAAAATCTCTTCTCCTAAAAAATGCCATGTTAATGGAATAAAAACCAAGTACCCTATTCCAAATGTTAGAAACCTAATTGCCCAAAGCGAATCTATTTCTGCATACATTATCTTTGTACCATAAGCAAATAGAACGCTTACGATCGGACCAAAGACTAGTGCAATCCATAAAAAATTCTCTGCAAGCTTTCCACCAAGGATGCCAGAATTGCTTTGAAACCATGCTAAGATCTGCGCAATAGAAAATAACAAAGCCCCTAATAAAATACGAACCATATATCACCTACCTAAGAATTGAATTGCGGAAGTCGTCTGGAAACAAATTGCTATTACGGCTGTAGAATCTCTCCCAGTCACTATCTAGTATATACGTGATTGCAGTATCATCACTTGATCTTACGGATCGACCAACGGATTGTATGATAACTTTCAACGTTTGTAAAGGATACCACCAACTCCACTTGTTCATTCTCTTACGAATTAGTTTATCTCCGAGATAAGGATAAGGGACTTTACAGATTATCTGGAATCTGCTTGCATCACCTTTAAGATCAACTCCTTCGGTCATTGAAGGAGATAATAATACGGTTGGTTTTTTTCCATTCATGTGATCAAATAAAACCTTGTCCCTGTTTGAAGAATCATGACTTAGTAGTCTGGTACTTCTTATATTTCTTTTAAGGTAATTTGCAACCTTGTATGAATGGCAATGTATAATACCTTTTTCATTTTTGTGTTCTGCAAGAATAGCTTTTACTGCTTGTGCAAGCTTAGGCAAAGAACGATCGATGTTTTTCATAGACATTGAACCAATCGGACTAACAAAGATAGGCCTGTTTTTAATAGGAAATGGTGACGGTATTGAAATAAAAGCACATTCACTCTTTGGTATACCGAGCACTTCGCAGAACGCGTCTTTGTTGATGATGGTTGCAGACATCATTAAAATCTTTTTGCCAGACTTAAATAAATAATCTTCTGCAAAAGGTGCCACATCAATCGGCTTAAATTCAAACCTACGGTCATTAGTAACATCCGTGTTTGAAATATTCATTACCCAATTGTCTTTATCATATTCTTTTAAAAACCTTGCAACCTTACATTCATGTTTGTCAATTAATTCGAATCTTTTTGATAGAGTAATAAATTCATTCATCTTAGACTTAAGGCTAAACTTTTCTATCTGCTGTTCCATGTGAGTACGCATACGTACTAGTTTTGGATAGTAAACAGATTTCGTCCAATCAACAACTCTTTTAATTGTGGTAAGGTTGTCTGGCACTGCAAGCTTTAAAACTTTTTTTGCAAAATTTTCCGTAATGGCAACTTCTACAAAGCTCGATAATTGTGTTTCGATATTGTGTGCTTCATCAACAACCAAAAGATCTCGTGGCTCTAGTTGTTGAGAATAATTTGTTTCTGCCATAAAATATGCAAAATTTGTAATTCCTAAAGAACCTTCTATAAACTTTCTTTTTGCAACCTTGTATACGCATCCACCGCCACAACAAGATTTAAAAGCTTTGTTTTGGGATACTTTTAACTCGCGCAAAGCTTGTGAGCAGTCTTTGCCTTTATAGAACTTACATCTAAAATTAGTTGAAGATTTTAAGGAAAGCATTCCGTGCTGCGAAAAGTCATCAATATACTGATGCTGCAAAATCTTTTGAGTGGTAATAAAGTAAGCGCTTTCGGCCATAGTCTTCGCAATCGTTAAACCAATTGCAGATTTACCAACGCCTGTACCGGCCTCGACAACAACAAACCTTTTTGTTTTAAATTCCTCTAAGGAAAAATCGATTGCCGAGGTCTGTTCTTTTCTTATCTTTTCGTATGGAAAATTATTTATGTAGTTGATCATAGTTCCTCCCTTCTTATTATAAGGGAAAAACTATATTTTTACAACTATTTATTTTTTTTCTTGAATGCCTTTGCGTCTTTTTCTTCCCAGAAACAATGACTAGCTGGAGCTAATCTAAAGCCATCTGTACTTGTTAATATCTGAATGGCATTTTCAGATTCGAGTATGGCTGTTATTTCACCATAGATCGGTCTTCTAAATTGTTTTAGAAACATCCAACAAACGTCACCAACCTTGCATTCTTTTATATCCACACTAGACACGTTCGACACGCCATCCCCTTTTTTTAATGATCTTATTGTTTGGCATAAGAATATAATAACTCCAATCCTGGATATGTTTATGCCAAACAGAGCCGTCTACAGCAACAACTATTCCTAGTTCGTGCCTAATACCTTCCATTACCCAGACTAGGTCACCTATCTCTGGTCTTTGATAATCTTTACAGTCAATTGTTTTTCTCCCACCACTTTATTAAGTATGAGAGACGATTTAATTGTTTGGTTGCACACCAGATTTAAGTGCTATTTCGCATATATGTTCTAATCTCTCTATATGTTCATAAGCGTCCCATGGGTTTTGCGCAACAGCACATACACCGTGATTAGCCTGAGCAACTATATCATAACAGATTTTTTTCGGAAAAAAGGGCGCAAGTTCTGAGGGGTCGGTAGACGATGTCATGGCATTAAAAGTTGCCGCGGCTAGTTCTGATGATGTAACAGGAAGAACCGGTACTGTAGGGCCAACCCTAGTATATCTAGAAACTTCCGGGAAGTGATTGGCCAATGATTGCATGTCCCAACCGGCAAAACACGCAGCAATAATGTTTGTAGGATGGAGATGCACAACGGCTTGTGTTTTGCTTCTGTTGAGGTTTTGAATTAGGTGATGCATTTCTAGTTCACCAGAAGGAGCAGATCCTTCAGGAATTAACAACTCGTTTCTTTCCATCTTTATTTTTATGATATGTTCAGGATGAATAATTGTTTTTCGCCATCCTGATGGAGTAATATACAGTGTATTTTTTCCAGCTCTGCGTAACGAGATATTGCCATCTCTTGTTGTTATCCATCCTTTCTCGTACGCTCTTCGCATCACATCGCCCATTGCTGTTAACATGATAACACCTCTAGTTCTGATAATCCGTTATTTGTTGTTATTAATAGAAATTCTCCGGAGCTAAAAAGTTCAAATTCACGAATTCCCATTCCTGATCCCCATAATTTAGTGATGACACCAACTATTGGTTCACCACAAAGATGCACATCCAATAAATGTCCAACTTCAGGATCCTGGATTCTTACTTTCGTATCAATTGAAGGTTCTAGTATGACCAGCGCTCCTTCTTCTATTCTACGTTGCTGACTTGCACTATCGAGCTTGTTTTCACCCATAGATGATCTCCCTTATTTGTCAAAATATGCGCCCTTGCTGGCCATTCTAAATCAATTATTATGCCGACGCCTTGAAAATCTGTGACGACTTTCGGCCCTATTTGTCGAGTGCCTAGATCAAATTTAGGTTTTGACTCAACTAACATGCCAATCTTAAAGCTAGCTTCCATGTCTTGATGGCCTTGTTGGAAAGTGATCAAAACAAACTTTTCTTATACGTGAATCAATAACCATTTCTGTTTTCTTCTTACCGCAATGCTTACAATAGTTAAGCGCTTTCGCTTGAATCTCTCTTAATGTTTCATAGACGTTATCAGGTATATTATAATTATCGTCTGTTGAAGTAACATAAACTGTAAAAATATCAAACTTCATTTTAACTTGTGCAATACTGATTAAATTAAATTTTCCATTTGCCATGTTGTGTTTTCTAAGAAACAAAATAATTTCATCAAGAAAACACTCGTATGCATCAGGACAATTTACTGAAATACAGCCATCAAATAATGGATCCGCGCGGTACTTTTCCTCGTTCACTCTGCTACATACTTTACTAGTTTATCTGCTTCGTTAATTATTTCATCCACCGTGATAGTTAAACCTCTTGTCTTATCTTGCTCCCATTGAAGAGCAGCGTTCCTTTCTAATACGTCTTTTGCTATAGCAATCATTTGTATCTTAATATCAGAATGACTATTGGACTGTTGTGCTTGCAAGACCTCAGCAATTGCTGGGTCTAAGACTGCAAAGTCAACTTGGTTTTCTTCAACTTCTTGCTGTACTTTGTTATTTTTCTTTTTAGGCATTATGCCTCCTTGATTATGTTTTTAATTATTTCTACTGTTTGGCTCGGACCGTTTGTGTGATAGCCTAGCGAGCCAGCTAAGTCGTATGCTTCTTTGTCGTTCCCTAAGGGCCCGCAGCGATCTCCGATAAAATATATTTTGTCATAGTCTTTGAAATTATTGAAAGCATAAGTCTTATCCCATCCCCGGGGATAAATGTCAAATGAAGTTTCGCCTCCAAACTTTATAACTATATCTGACAGGCCTTTGTTGTTTAAAGAATGCCTGGCAATTTTAAACCATTGTTCTCTTATGCCTTGGCTTTTGTCAAGCTCGACCCAAAGTTCTCGATCAGATTCAACTGCCGATCTTCCAATAGGACACCAATTTATCATTGATCCTCGATAGGATATATAATTTCCTGCTAGTGGAATGTCATAACTCAAAGCAATAGTCGACTGCATTTGTAACAACAATTTATTTAGATCTCGCCAAGGACCTTCGGCTACTTTGTTTCGCATATCATTTTCATATACGGGTTGAAAACCTGAGGCAGTCATTTTATAATATTTGGTACCATTGCAAGGAAGATAATGAATATCAAAGCAGTTCACTGGGCATACATCAAACAATATTTCGCATTGTTGTTTAACGTAATTCAAGTCAGAACCAGTAACAATGCCAATTTCAATACCGCTTTTTTGCAGATCATGTAATACATTGACAATTTCCCATTTCATACGTTTTCTTGGCTCTGTTAGTGTTCCATCCATATCAAACAATACTATTTTTTTCATTTGTTGCTCCAATTTACTAGTAAATTATCATACTTAGAATTGGTGGGTTTTATAAAAAATAGTCGGGGGAAGCTATGTTAAAAAGTAAAATAGTTACAATATTTGTAGGGTTCTTGTTCTGTATATTCATGGTTAGTTGCTGTCATGGTCACGTACCAAAGAGAATAAAGATAGGTGGTGAAATAGTAAAGTCTGTGCATGCAAAAGATGCAGTTGTTTTTATAGTAGTTAAAACTTCAAGAGAAGAAGATGTAGAAGCTTCGGTAACCGGTACTGGAGTAACTATAACCAGTAGTAAAAGAAAAGATTCGTCTGTTATCTTAACGGCTGGGCATATATGTTGGTTTGCAAAAGACCCATCAGTTGTAGATAGCAAGGTTATAGTCTTTAATAAAGCTGGTGATTTACACTATGCTGCCATAACAGCGATTAGCAAAAACTTTGATCTATGCACAATTGAGGTCAGCGCGCCGTTGCCGGCAGCAACTATTGCAACTAAAGCACCTGAGTCTGGCGAAAAGGTTTACTATTCTGGTTACCCAACAGGTTACTATTTGCCGAACGTTTTAAGTCACTTTGATGGATACATGGCTGGTGTTGATGCTGCTGGTGACCATCTATATAATGTTCCTGCTACAGGTGGTTCATCTGGTTCTCCCGTATATAATCAACGCGGTGAAATTACCGGTATTATATCAGCAGTAATGATAGAGTTTGAAGAGATGACTTTTGCCACAGGAAATGCAAACATCATTGACTTTTTAAGTGATGTAGGCTATCTGCAAAAGTGATTAAACCATTTTTGCTTATTTTAATTACTCCAATTATCGAGAGGAACTCAATTACTTCCCATTTAAGGGACGGCGAAATTCGCACATGTCTTATGTGCAAAGAGCCTGAGTAACTGAGCTCCTCAAGAAAAAGAGAACAAGCTAGTTTATGCATTTAGAATCATGTTAACTAGTTTTCGCAAATCTCTTTTAGGCAACTTACGTAGCATTTGGACATCTACAGGCAAAGGATGCCTACGGCCCCAAGTGTAACCAACGTCAATTAACTCCTTTATGGCTGCGGCAAAATCATCTTTTGCTGCATCCTTCATTTGTTCTGTTGGGCAATTTTTAATATACCGTTTCATCTTTACCATTGCGTCAAAAACCGACATTTTTCTTCCTCCTATTTAGCCGGGGTTTTCATTTGAATAAGGAAATCCCTGTTTGATTTTTTAAACTGAAGTTCGCCAGTAGGTACAATTACCCACCCACGCTTCAGTCTATTAGCACCACCAGGGTCTGGTGCATAACCGTCTGTAAGAACTAAGTAGCCGTCAAATCGACCTGCATTTTTGTTTGCATGGTTTTGAACACAGCGAAAATCTGTGCCGCCACAACGAGTACGTTCAAGACGTACCGGACGTCCTTTCTTGAGGACCCTTTCTGACTTTTCATCAACGCTTGTATCGAAGTTAAACAACGTGAACTCAACTCTTTTGGCAAGACCTGCGAGCTCGCCAGACAACAACTCCAAGTCACTATCTGATACTGAGCCCGACTGATCTAAATAAACAGCAATATTTGCTTTATAGTCTCTGTAGTTACCAGGGTGAATGCCTGCATACTTTCGGTTGATGCGCCGAATAGATGAAGCCCGATCAGCACGTCTAGACATTCCGCAGAATTGCTTAAGAACGGATTGCCATGGGATTTCTCTAGTAATCATTTCTCGAAGCTTGCCACGCATTTCGGCGCCGACAGAACCCCAAGAGTTTCGAGAGTCACATTCTTTAACGGCGTTTTCAAGGGCTTGCTTAATTTTACCATTGACAAGCTCGCGTTCTTCTTCCGAAAGTTGATCCCATTCGCTGTGTTCATCCGATGTGCCAGGAACAAGAGTGACAGGGTTTCCATCTTTGTCTACAAGGTTACCATCTTCGTCGATTTCAACATCACCGTCAGCCAATGCTTGAGCGAGTGACTTACCGCCCATCTTTTCGCCAGACTCGATTGCCTCCTTAACTTCTGGGTCTTTCATCAACTCAGCAAAATACCATTCAGAATGCTTGCTCTTTGGAAAACTGGCAATCTTAGCGCTGACCATATTATAACGCTGCGCAGCTTTTTCACCCATTTGTGCAACTTGTTCTGCAGTCAGAGGTGTAAATGCCTTGCCAGGAATAAGTCCGCCTTCTGGCAACTCACGTTCATTGATTAGTGAATTGATAGCAAGGTCAGTTGCGTAATTCCAGATGATGTGAGGTTCATGACGACGAGTGGTCGTGTGTTCAAAGACAAGATGATAACATTCATGCTTAAGTAGACCCTTAACTTCCATTGCTGGAAGGCCTGCGAGGAACTCAGGGTTCCACCAAAACTTTACATCACCAGTTGATGCAGATACACCAGCTGTTGGAATTTTCTTGGTCTTAATCTTTTCAATGCCTCGAAGAACGTGAGCAAAGAATGGCTCTTCCATCATCAGGTGAATAAGGTGTGGTGACAGCTCAAATGCATCAACTTCAGCCTGAGAAACTTTCTGTGATACGAGAGCATCGTTTGCGGTATTGTTTTTTGACATGTTACCTCCGTTGGTGATTACATATATAATGTATCTTATTGTATGGCATTCTTAAATAAACCTGGGGATAACCCCGACATTATTTGTCGAGGTTACGTGAAGCTTGAACAGCCTTGACAACTTCTTGACCAAGCAGCTGATGCATCTTTTGAATATTCTTAATATTCCCGGCTGCAGCAATCTTATTCCAAAGAACTACCATCATTTCGCCAGAGATAGCTCGAGCAAACTTATCGACATTTTTACACTGCTTCTCACTCCAGTCGTTTACTCCTGCGTTGTCAGCAAGTTTGTCAATAACGTTATTCAACATAGAGATAGCAGTCTTCTCGATGTCTTTCTTCTTAAGTTTACCATCAAGAATATCTTCAGCACTAATCTGCATTTCGTAATCCTTTACAAACGCACAGAAGGCAATCGCAGCTTCGGTACCGACAAGGCCAAGCGAAAGAGCATACATGCCTTCCGGACTAGGCTTACCAGCCACATCGCTAGGCAGCATATTCATGTGAGACAAACACTCATTGATACGATGCCAAGAGGCAGGGTTTGGACAAACAGTGCCAGGCTCAACAGTTGAAGGGTCAACTCGAAGATGAGCGGGGTTTTGACGAATAAAGTCAATAAGGACAGAGTCAATATCATTATTCTTAGCCCAATCAATCCAGTCGGCTGCAGTAGGAACAATGTCACAAACCCAGAAGCGTCGAAGCAAAGCAGGGTCCATTTCATTGACATCATATTCTGAACCATGGTTTACAGCAGCGACAACTCGTGTCTCTGGATGCAAGCGATAAGGAACACCATTCTTATCATTACCAAGTTCACGATCAAGAACGAGCTGGAAGAAAGACTGTTGAACGCCAGGAAGAGAACGGTTAAGTTCATCTAACATAAGAACGCAAGGTTCATTGCAGGCACGCATGAACCAAGAAGGCATGCAGAATGTCATAACTCCGCTTTCCTTCATTCCTTCGAGATCAGGGTAACCACCAACATCACCTTCAGACATGGTAGAACCACGAACATCGATGAAAGGAAGCTTGTGCTCATCAGCAATTTGACGAGCGAGATGAGATTTACCAACACCGGTTGGACCACGCATCAGAATTGCAATGTGGGCCGGAAGTTTCGGTGCTACTACTTTGAAGGTTGAGATATCCATAAATTCTCCTTAGAGGTTGTTGGTTGAAAAGTAAGTTTTTGTTTTTTCTTACATATATAATGTAACTTATGTGGTGATTGTTTTAAGTTTTCTTGGAAGTAAATTAAATCTTTTTCATATCCGCAGAACGAACAGTAATAATCCCAAGAGGTCCAGTAATTTCCAAATAAGATGCTGTCTCATCAGAGCGGTGATAAGATTGATCAATTGTTCCAATAACAATATAAAGATCTTCGTCTCTAGAATTATAACGGTAAGCTTTATTACGCTTAAAACCAACAAGTTCACCAGGTTGAAAGTTCCAGGCAATTGTTTCGCGTGGCTGGCTAACCGTATTGTCATTTGCTGCTACACGACGCGCGGCTTTTCTTTCTTTTTTTCTAGCCAACAAATTGCTTGCATCTTGACTGCCTTCTTCTGCAGCCCTTCGAACTTGCTGTTTTGCTTTTCGCAACAACGCTTTATTAATTCTTGACATGATGACTCCTTGGTTTGGTTTTTCTTACATATATAATGTAACTTATTTGGCCATCTATCTTAATTTTTTTTGGAATTTAAATCCAATCAAAATCCGGAGGATCGCCATCTGGAATGTCGTTTCGTTTTGTAGTGTCAATATCCGATATATTAATCTTGTCAGACTTTTTCCAAGGAACGTCTTTCTTCTTTGGTTTTTTAGGAGGAGCCGGCGGGGTCCATGTGCCATAAGAACTTGAGCAGGGTATACCTGTTATAAAGGCCTTAAACTGATCGTTTAATTCCATACATGCAAGATCCATTGGAAGTGACGGATCGCCCATCCAATCAAGACATCTTACCCATCCACTAGGTTTCCACACATCCAAAGTGCAGCTAATTGCCGGGCCATACTGATCTAACATTTGACCGATGATTTCTGCTTCTTCTTCCGTGATTCCAGAAAGTTCTGTCGGTGCGTCTGTTTTATGGTACCTAATACGGTACTTTTCTTTACGCGCGCCGTTATCTGTTACAAGTTTATAGACCCAAACCTCATCATAAATAATGTTTTCGGGTGTTAACGTGCTAATGTTTGTAAATAGTCTTGATCTTTTAAATTGCGGCATAACGTCCTCCAAGTATATTGTAGAGGAATGATTGTATATTTACAAAAAATCTTTAAGTATTTTTTGAACACACTCTCGAACCAAAGTGTTGCCTATTTTTGTTTTTATTTTAGAGACCATGCTTCTTGCATAATGATCTGCCTGCATTTCTTCATCAAATACACGAGTTGGCAGAGACATTGCTGGATGACTATCAACCTTGATTGTAACCTGCCATTTACCAGCTGGTGTAGCAATGGTTGAAACATTAACGTTGTCGTCAAAGTCATACGGTATTGATACCGGGTCTAATGTGTGATAATTTCTGCCAATTTCTTCTTTTATCTTTTTCATTGTTTTAACCTTACTCCAACCCATAACCCAAGCATAGTTTGCTGAAGCAGGCCGTTTGTTAGGCTGTGTGGTATTTCCCACTTTAGGGGAAGTTCTTCTTTTGGCTTATGTATTGTAGTTGCCTGACCACCACCGCCGAGCAACCCTGGTTGTTGTTGTTCCTGCCGAATAGTAATTTCCTGTTGCCTGATCCACCTGACTATCTTATCATTTTCCCTTCTTGATGAATGGACGATTTGACCTCGAGAATCATAGAGCGTCGACTTTACGACAAGTTGGTTGTCATCTACGTGTACAACAGTTTCAATAAAATAATGGTCGTTCTTAATCGAACACATCAGTGGATTCCTTCTGTAATTACAGTTATCCCATACTATGCCGATTGTTCGGTCATTATAGACCAACAAATCTCGTTCGCCAAGTTCTACAGGTTGCCAACTGTTTATTCCTGCAGGCACCTTTGCCGACCGCCAATATTGTCCGCTATACGTATAAGCAGCTTCTCTATCAATAACAGTTTCGATATTCGTTTCATCGCTTGTCTGATCTACTATTTTTATATCGGCTACATATACCTGAATGTCTCTATACGCTTCCACGACAATAGTATCGACGTCGTCAAGGTTTTCAGGTTCATTTGCAAATAGAATACCTGATAGAAATAATAAAAACCACATAGTGCACCTCACAAAGATAATTATACAGAAAATAAAAAAAAGGAGCAAACAAAGTTTGCTCCTCCAACTCAAGTAAGTTACAAAGAGTAAACTTACCGAATCTCAATCTGCACAGGCTCAGTCTCAGGACGTTTTGGTACTACAACAGTTAGTAGTCCATTTTCAAACGATGCGTTTGATGCCGAAAGATCCAGGTTGTCGTCGTAATTTACATACGTCTTCGAAAAGCTGCGACGTGCGATTCGTCTATTTTGTGAGCAGTCCGAGTTATCAGAAGTCGTAGTATTTGCGCTGACTGTTATACTTCTTTTTTCTGGCTGTACATCAATCACTAACTCTTCTTTTGAAAAGCCAGCGAGAGCAAATTCCATAATAGTTGATCCGTCTTCACCATAGTATATGTCGGCTACTGGATAACCAGCGACAGTTTTCGTCAAATGCGTGTTAAATGCATCAGGCGCAAAAAAGTCGTTGAAGAAGTTGTCAAAGATAGTACCACCAAGAAGCCCTGGCCGTGCGATGTTATGATTGTATCGTGCAAGATTACCCATGTTGTTTCTCCTTTTAGCGAGTTGTTACACTAGTCTTGAGATCCCTTAGTGGCAATCTCTCGACATGTATGATTATAGAAACAGCTTAAAGGTTGTATAAAATATTTTTCACATATTTTCTAATTAGCGCTTCAACCATGTGCTGTGAACCATCAGCAAGAATGCATACAGCAGAATACTCTACATTCATGCCAAGCTCTTCGTTGTATGTTTCCACTACATCCTTTAGCATCTTTATGTTTTTCTTGCAGTCCTCGTAGACCTTAACGGATGTATATTGTTTAGTTAGTAGTTTTCTTGTCAACCACGTTGCCTTACCTTCTGATCCTGCTGTAGCAACAACTTCTGGAACTGAAACGCCCATTGATTGCAAAAACACTTCAACTGGTTTTGCCTCGGCTCTTGCTGTCACAATAAATACATTTCCGACACCGTAGTCTGTTATTGCTTTTTCCATTTCTGTAACAGTGTCAGAGATTAACGTTCCAGACGCTGTGTTAAACTCACTAAAGTCAAGAGTCTCGCCAGGCTTTTGACGATACTTTGCAAATTCACGACTATCAAGTCTCTGCGCTATAGAACCATCTTTTGCAACGATTCTAACGTGGCTGTTTGTCATTGCAAGGGTATCATCAAAATCAAATATATAAATTGTGCTCATAATATACTAATTATAAAAGGCCCAACTTTCGTTGGGCCTTCGTGCAAAATTATTTGCTTTTAAAAAATTTAGTCGTTAGCTGGTGCAAAACACTTATTGAGAAAGTTTTGAAATGCTTTTGCTTCCTTGACTGTCATCACAACACTTTGCCCTGGTTGTACGGTTCCAACTGATGTTGAATATCCCTTGGTGTTACTTGTATCGTAGTCCTTGATAGAAATACTTACAGTGTTTGCACCGGCTTGGTGTGATGAATCGTTTGTTGTCGCGCGGAAGTTAAAGCGCTTTGTGTTTTTACTTCTGTTCATGTGTTCTCCTTAATTTACACAGCTGGATTAACCCAGTGTTTTTATTATAGAGGTACTACAGTAAGTTTACAAATATTTTTTAATCTAATTCTGTTTCACATATTTTTTGACATAGCTCGAGCATTGCGAGCTAAAACCTGCAGACGAAACGCGATGTCTTCCACTTGGCTTGCAAGTCCATCGGGGCCATCATCATCCAAGACGCTATCAAATTGTGCAACCTGTTCTTCAAAATAAGTTAAAGCTCTGTCCGCGTATGTTGCTAAGGAAAGGAGTTCATCTCGAGAGGAGGAAATGTTTACTGTCGAGTTCATTCTTCCTTCTATTAACTTTGCCTTCTCTTCTTGAATAATTTTCCTAAGTTGTTTCTTTGTAATTTTCATCTTATATCCTCTTAAGTGGTGGAGCCGGCGGGAGTCGAACCCGCGTCCGCAACAGTCTTAGTTTGTGTCGTTCACATGCGTAGTTAATTATATCGTCAAT
>Ga0163111_10000468_pt1 | contig 24194 bp, 20 predicted proteins | sample CRUFie1St18metaG_FD_109645 | JGI IMG/M metagenome (GOLD analysis project Ga0163111, IMG submission 109645) | Marine microbial communities from the Costa Rica Dome - CRUD Field 142mm St18 metaG | ecosystem: Environmental > Aquatic > Marine > Oceanic > Photic zone | place: Costa Rica: the Eastern... | reverse complement strand
TAAAATTTTCCCTTTTTTTTAACCACTTCACCCCCTTTTTTTCCAGAAATATCCCCCCAGAAGGGCGCCCGGGGTTTTGCTGGAGGGGCTTTTTTTTTTTGGGGGGGGGGGGGGTGGGGGGGGGGATGGGTATGGGGAAAGGGTAGGGGCAAAGAGTGTTGGTGCACGCTCAGGCAGTGACGGCGTTGTAGTCGCCGACCTCCGCCGCCTGCTGCTCGGCAAAGTGCTCGGCGGCTTCCTGGTACGCGCTGCCGCCGGGCTCGGCGGCGGTCGCGGCGTTGGCCGTCTCCAGGCCCTTGAGATACTTCTTGGCGGTCGCCTCGTCCGCGGCGCGCTTCTCCTTGGCGGCCTTGAGCTTGGCGTCGTGGGCCGCCTTCTGGCTAGCGTAAGCGATGTGGCGCTTGTTCACTTTCTCGATCTGCCCGGGGTGGTCGACCGGGTAGATGTTGGAGTTGTTGGGGTACTTGATCTGCACAATCCCCGGCGGGTAGTAGATGTGGCGGTACCCCTTCGCGGTCACCCCGGCCTCGTCCGGGTCCGCCTTGGCCTCGGCGACCATCTCCTCCTCGTAGTTGGCACGCGGGTTGTCCTCGGGCATCTCGCCCTCCACCCACGCCTCCATCTCGTCCAGCTCTGCGGCGGTGAGCTTGAGCTTGCGCTTCGTGCGGCCGTTCTCCGTGAAGGTGTGCTGCATGAGCGCGTACTTGAAGTTCTCGCGCATGAGCAGCTCCGCCTCCCACCGCGCGCGCTGGAGGACGCGCGCGTTGTTGGCATCGAAGGCCAGGCGGTGCATGCGGCAGATGCGTGGGTGGGAGAAGATCTGGCTGGGTGCCTTGCCCTGGTCGATGTACAGGTAGCACTCCCACACGCCGGGCGTGTACAGGAGCCACGGCGGGATCAGGTTGACGAACTGCTCGATGGTCATCTGCTCCATGGCGATCCACGTGGCGAGGCTGCCGTCGACCGTGGCATCCTCCACGCCGCGCGCGAGCGTGCGCTTGTTCGGCGACGCGCGGCCGAGCGTGCGGATGTCGCGGCCATTCTTGCGGAAGCCGATGTAGGCGTGCCGCAGCGGGAAGCCCCACGGACTGTTGCGGTCCTGAGGGTACGCGTAGTCGAGGTACTCCTTGAGCTTGGGCGCCAGCGGCTGCCCCCCCTGATTAGGGTCGTTGACGAGCAGCGAGCGCATCGCGTCGTAGAGGCAGAGCCCGTTCCAGCCAGCGTCCGTGTAACCCGGCACCGTGCAGAGCGTCTCCGCGCGGAAGACGACTTGCAGCTCGCCAAACATCTCGACGTCCAGGCGCTTCTTCTCCGCGCTCCACTTGGCCGTCGCCTCCTTGAGCGCCACCTCCCGCGCGTCGCTGATCTCTCGCGTGATCACCTCATAGCCCAAATCGGTCGGGATCCCCGGAATCGCGGCCGTCACCTGGCGCTCCAGCTCCAGCTTCTCGTCTGTGGTGGGCTTTGGCGACACGCGCAGGTGCTTGAGCGGCGCATACTGGAAATCCTCCTCATTGCCCTTGCTCGCGGTGAAGTTGCGGAGCGTCTGGGCCTCGAGCGACTTCTCGGCGCGAATCACGTGCATGAGGATGAAGCGGTTCAACTTGTGCTGCTGTGGGCCCGCGGTCTTGTTGTTGGTGGGCGGCCGGTCGTAGTAGCAGTGGTTGTAGTAGCTCTTCACGCCGTTGGCTGCGCGCGCCGCGCGCTCGCGTTTCCCCACCGTCGGAAACTGTGCGAGCTGGCCAAGGAGCGCCGCCAGCCGCTCCTCCTGCGGCACTGCCGCCAGGTTCTCCACCAGCGTGCGCGCGATGGCACGCACGCTGTCAATCGCCGTGTCCGTAGAGAACGCCTTTGCCAGCACCGCCGGCGCGTCGCCCTGGAGCCCGTGCAGGTTGAGCAGCATGGCAAAGCCCGTCTCCTGCGCCGGTCCGTTGGCCAGAAACTCTGGCAGCGCGTCAACCATCTGCGCCATGAGGGCGATGCCGTAGAGCATGGGGATGTTGCGGCTCACCGTGGTGAAGAAGCCGCCGTTGAACTCCGCCAGCCTGCCAAAGGCCTGGCCGATGGCCTCGCAGTGCACGGCAATCTGCTCCGACTTGGCCATAGGCTCGGCGATGGCGATGATCTTGGTCAGGTTCTCCTCCGACACGGGCGTCTCCCACTGCAGCCGGCGGTAGGCGTTGCGCACCACCTCGGCAAACTGGTCCGAGTGGTGGATCGCGTCCACGACGTACCCAATCCCGCGGCGCATCTTAGGGTAGTCGCTCACTTCAATGCGCATGAACTGGCAGAAGATTTTGATAGCCTGCCGGTGCTCGGTGGAGAGCTTGCGGGAGCGGCGCCGCGCGCCGTTTTCCTCGTCCGAGGCGTAGGCGTCGTCGCTCTCGTCGCTGCTGCGCTCGCCGTCGCTGGCGCCGTCGGTCGCCCTGCCCCGGTACAGCGTGTCCTGCTCATCGTCGGTGGTCACGTCGGAGAGGTTGCCGTCCCCCAATTGCTGCTCCTCGAGTTGGTGCGCGAGCATCGCGTGGTTGGGATCGTCGTCGTACACGGGGTTGGGATTCGCCGTGGAACGTTTGGGCTTTTCCAGAGAGAGTGGCATCTGGAATGGTATTAGGGTTGGGGTCGATTGGGGATAGGCGATGGAATCGATAACGGATTACATTGCGTAACCCGTTGGTGCCGCAGGATGGAATCGGGTAGCCCGATTCCACCACCGGAGGGTTTTCGGGCGATCGTGGTGGTCGTCTAGTGCCAGGTTTGAGCGCGCAGAGCGGCCGTGGGACCTGAACGATTGTGTTTTGATGACTAATGACACGTTTTGAACTGATTGTGATCCCATGGCATGGACTAATTTTCATCACTGGAACCGTGCCATTTGTGAATTGACCAATTCCACTCAAATAGCACTGTCTGGGCGGGAACCAAAGCAACGGATTTCAGAAACGCACGCAGGTTTCGCGCGCGCGCTCCAACTGCCTCCCGCGCTCCAAGATCGCCCGAAAACCCACACTGGTGAAATCGGAAAGGTTGATTCCATTGCGCGGAATCGATTCCACGCAAGTTCGAATCTTAATGCCATACCGATTCCATTTACGATTTTTGCGTGCCCCTGCGCAGATTTGATGCCGGTTATGAAGCGGATTCGCACCGATTTAGTTTCCCAGCCTCAGGGGCGCATCAAGGGTCGCCTCTTCTTCCCGCACGCCGCCTTTCAGCTTCCGGAGCTGATGGACATGCGCATCGTTGTGTGCCCCGTGCAGGGCGCCAAGCCCGAGGGCGAGCCGCTCCCGTTCAACTCGTCGCTGCTTGCCGCCTCCTCCCCTGTCTTCCGCCAGCGCATGCGAAGTGGCGCCCTTGGCCCGGACAGTGGATTTTTTTTCCGACCATACGAGGAGCGCGTGCTTACCATCACACACGCCGACCGCGAGCACGTTGAGATGATGCTCAAGTACTTTCAGGGTTGGGACGTGCGATTTGGGCTTGACGACGCGGCGGAGGTTTGGCAGCTGGGCAACTTCTACGAGGTTCCCGACATGTGCGAGGCGGCGCTTCGCCTCTGGTTTGACGTGCTTGAGCCAAGCAATTGCTGTCAGCTGCTGACCTTTGCGCGCAAGTACGACATCGAGAAGCTGGCCAATCGCTGCTTTGACCTGCTCATCCTACGCTTCGATGCTGTGGCACTGAAGAGTGGTGAGCACTTCCAGGCCCTGTCGGAAGAGGTGATCAGGTACGTTGTGGGGATGGATTCGCTCGTGGTCGACTCCGAGTACCAGCTGCTACACCACGTCTTCACCTGGTTCATGCGCGATCCCTCGCACAGGCGCGATGCGCTGGTCCAAATTCTAAAGGATCACATCCGTGAGGACCGCCTCCTCTCTGAGGAATGCGAGCCGATGTTCGGCGACCATTACTTTGTCAGCATCAATGCAAGCCAAAAGGAGCGTCGAGTGGCCGTGTTGCTCAACCGGATGCGGGCCTGGATTATCTGCGGCGCCTACGGGATCAATCACGACACTGGAGGCGATCCACAGGGTATCCTCTACGATCCTTCCGTGGAAAGCCTGTCAAAGGAGGAGTGGATTGCCAGGCGGGCGGAGGCGCGCGAGGCTGCAGACACCGTCGAAGAGCTCATGCGACCGCTCCTTCTTGCGGCGCCGTATGGCCTGGACATAAACCTGAATTTGCGGCACGCCTCGTTCCTTAAGTCCTCGCCTCGGCAGTACTACTGGGGCCGGCTCTACATGCAAAACGCGCCCGGTGCGACCGGGCATAACGCGCCGTTTGACCCTGAGGGAAAGACCATTGGCCTTGGTGGCAGCGACGTGTGCACCATTGGTCGCAATCATTTGTCGACGGTTCTGCTGAAGATGAATGTCGTCTCCTCGCGGCACGCGCAGCTGAGCGCAAGGGTTGAGTGGGGGCAAGAATTTGGCCTCACCTGCAAGGCCGACCGCGCGGAAAGCACGGCGACGCTTGTCCCTTACCTGACAGACAGCTCGTCGAACGGTACCTGGATGAACGGCGTTAAGCTGTTCAAGGGCATGACCGTGCCGATTTCGTACGGCACAAGGATCGGACTCTGTGCACCCTTTGACTCTCACGAGCAAGCGGCAGAGGCCTCGCACAATGGCGCTACGGTGCCGCCCCGCTTTCGTTTCCTTGCTCCCTTAAGGGGGATGGTCAACCGCGACGGCACCGACCCCGACGCGATGTCGATGTCGAGTGAAGTAATGTCGCAGAGCGAAGATGAGGGTGAGGACGAGGGCGAGGACGAGGGCGAGGGCGAGTCGCAAGAGTTCTGAGACACTTGTATATGTGTGTGTGTGCCACCAGCGCAAACGTTTGTGGTAGGTGCACCGTGGTGCAAGTGTTGGGTTGTCATTTTTTTTAACACGACCAGCTATGGTTTCAGGAAAAAAGACACGTTTCTGTCAGCCCACAGAGGCTGCCGCTCGTCTTTGGCCGCCTCTGCCGCCGCCTCCCTCGCCCTCGCCGCCCTCGCCGCCTCCATCAGCTCCGCCTCCGCCTCATCTTCCTCGTCTTCTTCCTCGTCGCTGGTGCTCGCCGCCGCCGGTGCCGCCGCCGCCGCGGGCGGAGCCGCCGCAGGCGGAGCCGCCGCAGGAGCCGCCGCAGGAGCCGCGGGCTCGTCGTCGTCTTCATTGAGTAGGCCGTCCAGTGCCTTGGCATTATTTGTCATCGAGGCTGAAGCCGAGCCCATTGCTTGCCTAGCTTCCTCTTCCTTCTTGGCCAACGCAGCACGCTTTGAGGCATCATCTTTCATCTCATCCACGCGTCTCCGCAGACGCTCTGGCCTGTTCCTCTTGTACGCGCGGAGCGCGCGGGCAGCGGCGCCGGGAGTCATCTCGTTATGTCCGTCATCTCCGAGAGAATTCCACACTTGTTCCGCATTCCCAGGCAGCTGATGGTTGTTGGAATTCATCCGAATGGTACACAGCGACGACAAGTCGGGTAGCTGCATGACCCCGCCTGAGATAGGCACACACAAATTGCAAGCACGCTTTCTCTACTCTTAATACCATTACACACAGATATGAGAATCGGTCCGACCGTGTGTGATGGGGCGCAGCAGCTCGCGCATCAGTTTGGGCGGAACGGCATTCCCAACACCACGCACTGAAAGCGTCTTCGAACGGCTCAGCTTGTAGTCGACGGGGAAAGTCTGCAGTAGCAGCAGCTCCTTGGGACTCATCTGGAAGGGCCGCGTGTTTGAGCCAGGCGTTGCCCAGTGCACGCCGTGCTTGGCCGTGACGGTTGGGGCGGCTTGGTCGAGCGGGCGGCACAAGTCGTCATCAGCATACCGGTACCCCTTAAGCGTGCGAGCGCCCGCCTTGTCAATGCGCGCGCTGGCGCCAGTCGCGTTGGGCCGCGTGTGCGTGCCGCGAGGGTGAGGGATCACGTCCTTTACGACGCGCGGGCGCGTGCGACGCATGCGCAGCTTGCGAATCAGGCGTGGCGTGCCCGCGATCAGACGCTTGCGGTGCTGCGGTACGCCCAGACGAAAGCAGTCGACGACGCAGTAGTCCAGTTGGCCGGGGTGGAGGCGCATGACCGCCTCGACTGCCTCCACCACGACGGGCACCGAGACCTGCTCCATGCTCCACGTGGTGGCGCCGCTGCGCAGCGCGTACTCCAGGTACCAGGTCACCAGGTCGAGGCCGTGTGCGCGCTCCTCCTCGGTCGCGTTCAATCGGTTCTTGGATAGGGTCGTGCACGGCGGACTGCCGTGCAGGTGCCACTTGCCATTTGTGGGGAGCGCGACGCCGCACGGCGCGGGCAGCTCGGTGCACACGTGCCGCGCGTGCGGGTGGTTCCGCGCGTGCAAGGCGAGCAAGCGCTCACACGCGTCCACCGCGAGCAGCACGACCAGCCCCGCGTCCGTCGCTCCCTGCGAGGCGCCACCGATGCCGCAGAACAGGTCGACAAAGCCGTACAAGAAGGGCGGCGTCGGCTCGCAGTCGGCCGGCGCGTCTGGAACCGACGATGGCGCTTGCAGAAAGTTGCTGATGAGCGGCTGCGCCATGATGACGGGAGCGCACGCGAGCACGAAAGGCGCGTGTGTGCGTACGTGAATAGCGAATCACTGCGTAAGCAGGATGTTGATTTCGTCCAACACTCCTTGCGACGCGTCGTCCGATCGATGCAAGTTGTACGTCACGCGCCGGCTGAGTTTCTTGGGCACGCTCCACCTCCCTTGGCTGCCAGCCCACGGAACCAAGCGGCTGCTGGGCGTTTTCCAAAACGTGGCGCTGGCGCGCACGGCAGCGCGGCTCCAGTCTATCGTTCGGTGGAGTGGGAACGTTGCGCTGGGTGCTGGGTTGTTGTCCTCGGACTCACCAATGCGCGTGTAGGGGTCTACGTACACCGGCACGCATCCACATGCCACGGCTGCGACAAATCGCTGAGTCACGGAAGGCGTGTCGCCGGCGGGCGCCAGGCAGTACTGGGAGCGTTGCATCCACGCGGCGGTCTCGGAAAGCTCGGCAAAGTCCGACATTGGCTTGACGTAGATGGCTGGATCCCCTTGTACTGCAAAGTGCCCAATCAACATGATTCGAATTGGGTGCCTTTTAGTATTCAGGGCACCAAACATTGTGACGCGACGGTCCGCTTCTGGCCTCCAACAGTCTTCCGAGACGTGACTACGGTAAGGCGCAATGATGCTGCGCTCAAACGATTCTTTGCGGACAAGTGCCCACGGGTCACGCATGGTCCCGGACCAGAAGTCCGGTCCGAGATGCACGACGATCGCGCGGTTGAAGTGGGGCAAATTCTCGGAGTGCATTAAGAAGAGTGCATCGTTTGTGTCTAGAAAGACGTGCTTGTGGGCAGTGGCATTGCTCATGTGCACAAGGTGCTCTGAAAGAACACTCAAGACGTTTGGCACGGAGCGCCTGCCGTACCAACCCGCGACGCGCCAAACCGAGAGTGGAAACGGCACCAGAAAAAAGTCGGCGAGCGAGGGCCGCCGCACGCGCGTGCACTGCGCAAGAAGGCGCCTGAGAACAAACAATTCGCCAGTGTATATGTAGAAAGTGTTAGCAAAAGAAGTATTGCAGCGTCCCATCAGACAATCGACACTGATCGCGCGTGTGGCATCGTTCAATGTGTCCATCACGACGTATTCTGGAAGCTCGTACACGTACATTTTTAGGCCGTGGCAGGTTCCTCGAGGAAGGGGCACATTCTGAAACAGCCTCGAGTATGCGAAGTCTACCACACTTGCGTGTGGCGCAAGCTGGTTGTGGTTCTGGTGACGCACAGACATGGCAGAGCGCAATTCTTCTGTTTACGCGCACACGCACACACATTTACTAGCGCGCGTAGACTTGATAAGAGTTGCGTGGATGTGTGAAGGGTAAAGGAGTCAGTTGTTCATGTCACTCCCTCCGCTTGACCGGCTCTGCTTGACCCCCACGGGCGAGTTTTACCCGCTCAGAAAGGATCAGGTCGATGACTTCAACGAGGAGGGTGCCGAGGAGCCATTTACGAAGCAGCAGTTCCAGCTTGATTCTGATGAGCCGGAAGACGCTTGGCACACCTTCCGCGTCGAGATCGAGCAGCCGGACTGGTCGTTCAAAAACCAGTTCTACCACGCCGAGTCGCTGTGGAAGTGGTACCAAAAAAAGGCAGACCTTGAGGATCCTCCGACCGACCCAATGACGCGCCAGTTGGCATGGTACGAGGACTGGTGGGAGCTGCACAAACGGTTCGACCCGCAGGGCGACGCGCCCGTGTGGGCGGAAACCCTGCCTAAGCTTGAGGTGAAAAAAGAGATCCTGGCAAAAAAGATCCAGGAAAAGATCCTGGCAGAAGAGCGGAAGGAGCGGGAGGCGGAAATTGAGGAGCATAAATATATGATTAAGGATGGAGAAAACATGTGGATGCAGCTGATACAAGATGGCAACCCTTCACTCGAAACCATGGTAAGCAGGAACAAGCGGCTCACATACCACGAGCATTACATTTATATCCATCTCGTGCGGTTGGCCGCAATCGCGCCCAACGCGGACGAGGGCGCCCGCATCTTGCGCGAGGCCAACAAATGGGAGCGGAAAAGCCTAACAAGCGGCGAGATACGACAGGCGTGGCTCCGAAGCAAGAGGGAAGAGAGCCCAAACGGAATTCAGGACAGGGTGGATGCGAGAAAGGCAGCAAATACTCAATTAGAGAGGATACTCCTCAAGGAGAGTAAGACAATCTACAGGCGGCGTTGAAGTATAAAAAAAAGATTTTGTCATAAAGTGCCAAGCTCTCTAGTGCAGCTCCTTTACGCACACGCACTGCTGACCCCTTACTGCCTCGAGCACCATCGCCGTGTCTATGAGCACGTCGGCGGTGTCCTGTACCACGACCTGGTTTGGCACGCCGTCGACCACCGTGAGGCCGAGCGTCTCGAAGGCCTTGTGGTCGGCCGTCAGTGGGCGACCCACCTTGGCCGACACGACCGTGATGCCATAGACCCGTTGAAGGAAGTGCAGCGCCTCCACGGCGTGCTGATTGAGGCGCGCGGCGCCGCAGAGGTCGGCCTTGAACTTGATTGCAATCTCGTGCTCGTTGTGCCGCAGCAATTTCATCATCTCGGCAACCGAGGACGAGAGCCCGCGCTGCCGGATTTCCTGCCATTCGACAACGAATGTCGCCTTGGCACCATGCACGCGCAGCAGGTAGAGCAGCTTGGCAAACTCCACGATGGGGTGATAAGGGCGCGGAAAGCCCTCGATGAGCAGCGCCACGCGCTTGGGCGGCCGCGGGTTGCGCTGTCCGAGGCAGCCGCGTAGCAGGCTGTCTAGGGTGCACAGCATCGCGGCATGTGTGCGCGCGTTTAGCACTTCCACAAGGGAAAGGGTGGCTCCAATACAGTGTTAGCGTTTTTGTATCAATGTATCGCATCAGCACAATCACTACTTTGACACGGTCACGACCAATCTGGCAATGGGGCTAAACTTGGCTTTTTGTCGGCCCGAGTCTACATGCACGGTGATTGAGTACGGCCCCGTCGTCTCGAGGTGTTTGCTCAAGTAAAGCGTCACCTTTTCGCCAGGTCTTGGAAACATGAGCGAAGCTTGCTGCGCCGCGACGCTCGTATCCGTGCCGCGAAAGATGGCCACCTTGGTCTTGTGCGAGTACCGCTTGAGGCGCACGTCCATGACCAACTGCTTCTGCACAGCAATGTTCTGCCACGGTAGACTCGCATCGGCATAGTCGTGGTTGATCACGCGGTAGGTGCGCTCGGCGTCGTCGTGGAAGTGCCCTAGCCCAAAGTCTGGGGCCTTGGATATGTTGGTGATCGTGGTCAGGTGCGTGCGGTTGCGGCAGATTCCTCCCGCGCGCAGCAGGCCCTCGTCCTCGGGCATCAGGAAGCTGAACGGTGGATTGCCGATCAGAGCCTTGATGCGCGGCCAGTACCGTCGGTCGGAGACGAGCTGTATGAAAAAAGCGCGCTGCTCGTTGGGTGAAAGAAGCGCGTTGAACGCTTGCCGCGCGTTGTAATCGCCAGCGATCACGGAGTTCGGTTCGGCATTCTTGTCTATGGCCGCTTCCAACTGCTTGTCGAAGGCGGCGCGCAGGAAACTGATGGCCTCCGCGCGCGTCTGCAGATCGGACAGGCGCACGGGCGCGCGCATGGCGCTCCACTTTTTTCTAAAGGGGTGCCACGTGGGCAAAATTTCGAGTGCCTCGAACGCGCTGCTCAACCTGCCATTTTGGGACGATCGCGGTTTGGCTCTTTGGCGGCGCTGGGCGGATAAGGTTGTCTCGATGCGCATCTAGTAGGAAGGACGAACGGGGTGGGGTCTGCGGCGACGGTAACCATGCCCGCGGGTAACAGCCAACGCCTCCAAGCCGTGCTTTGGGCCGGCCAGCACAGGTTGTCATCCACTGGTGAACCGATGATCAAGGGCAAGGGTACCGTCGGCGCCAAGAAAGTGGCCAAGCAGGAAAATGATACCATGCCAGAGGGCAACGACTCCTCGGCATGGCTCGAGGATCTCGTAAACTCGTACAAGGTCGAGGTCAAAGGGCGGTCCGAGAAGCTCGAGGCCGAGCGCAAGAGCGCTCAGCAGTGCGTCGAGAAGCGCAACGCGGCCGTCAACGAGGCGATGAAGGAGCAGGAGGCGGCCGCCACGAAGATCGTCGAGGCCCTCACGGACAAGCTGAATGAGGTGTCGGCCGAGCTAGAGAAACTGCGCTTGGCGAGCGCCGACAACACCACCAAAAAGGACGCATGCGAGGACGCGCGCCAGTCGCTCGCACGCGAGCTCGAGGCGCTCAAGGAGTCGTCTAATCAGGAGCGCGACGCCGCCAGGGCCGCCGCCGACACCAAGCTTAAGGAGACCGTTGCCGAGTGGACCACGAAGCTCAAGGAGTACGAGGCCAAGAATGCGTTGTCGGCTGCCGATGCGTCCAGGAAGCTCGACGAGACTCTGGGTCAGCTGGCCGCGGAGCAGAAGCAGCTGACCGCGGCGCAGGAGGCGCTGAAGGCCGAGCAGGAGGTCAACGCAAAGCACATGGAGGAGGCGGCCACGAATATCAAGAAGTTTGAGAAGGTTGAGAAGGCCATCGAAGAGGCGTGCAAGCTGCTCAACGCAGCCCTTGTGTAAACGTGGTGCATTTTTTGCGCTATAAAGCCCTTACACGATCTGATTAGATGAGATACAACGGTTGGCAAATGGAGGGGTACCTTAAAAAACAATTTGTTGCCCAAAACCGTTTCACGGCCTCTGTGGCAAACGTTAGGGGCGACGCCCTGTACGCGGGCTGTGCGCAGCAAACAAGCTCAACCGGAACGCACGCGTTGACGCTGGTCCGGGAGCACGCGTCTCAGTCGAAGGGTCCCTGCTGGACCGGATACCATCGCGATTACTCGAAGGCGGAGGGTACAAACGACTCGTGCGTCAAAAACGGCACCAGCAACAAGAAGAAGAAGAAGAAGAAGCGGAAGAAGAAGACGAAGAGCGATGAATCTTCTTCCTCCTCCTCCTCGTCTGAGGATGAGGACGGCAAGCCAAAGAAAAAGGCTAAGAAGGAGGAGAAATAGGGGTGCGCGTGCACGTGAGCACGACGTGGGCACATCGGCGTGTGAACGTGTCAACGCGGGGATTTATAACGCTAGTCTTGTCCGTGTTTAGTTAAAAAGGGAGGCGTGGCAGCCCATTTTCTAATGTCCGCATGGTGTTGGTTGCTGTTTGCTCCCTTGCTTACGGGTGCCTTCATTGGTCTGATAGTGACGTTTTTGGGTGAGAGCGACGATCCCGTGATTAACTATCTGCTGCTGGGGTGCGCGGTGCTCGTCCTGCTTCTGCGCTTGCGGCTCACCAGCGCAGGCGCGCGTGCGCGGATTCTCTCGGGCCACTCGCCTTTTGGATGCTTCTCGGCACCCAGCACACCCGAGGAGCTGACGGCAAGGCTGTGCGCTATGTGGGAGTACACCGGCCAGCGCCCAAGCGTTGTGGGGTCGGGCTGGGGTTGGTTTATTGCACGCGAAAGCGCGCCGCGTGCCGTATACACGCACCGGCTCAAAGGGCGCTATGGCATAAGCAGAACCACCTTCTTGGCTGGCACGGAGCTTCGCGACGTAGAGAAAGCGCTGCGAAGGGACTATAAGCGCACGTTCTGGTCGACACCGACGATGCAGCGCATCTCGATCGGCTCGTGGCTCGGGCGCAGCTGCCATGGCAACTCGGGCGCGGCGGGCAAGCCGAGCTCTTACGCGGCTGAAAGAGTGTACATAATCGACATGGACACGCCCACGAGTACCGCAAACGGCCCTTACTGGAAACATTACGAGGTCGCCAAAGAGCTTTTCGACGTCGATCCGGAGCGCTACGCCCTTGTGGCAGTGGAGTTTGATATCAACCGGATGGCAAACGACATGTGGCTGCAGAAGCGCAAGGTCGAGGTCGGCATCGAAAAGCACGCTCCAAACGCGGATCTGTTGCATTGGCTCACACCCGACGCCGTGCTACGCGTGTTGTTCTTTGGCTCGGCGCGCGACAAGGGCATCGGCGTGACATATGTGCCACACATGCAATACCAGCCCATTGAAAAGAGGCGCGAGTGCTATTGTTGCGGCCGTATGGTGCCCCACATCGACCCCCACGACTGCTCCGCGGCGTGCATGTCGATGCAGCTCGACACGTGCTCCTTCGTGTGTGGCTGGTACGAACGGGCCTCTTCGCATTGGCGCGGCATCATCAAGCTGAGCGACGCCAACGCCTTCTCGCCTGACCCGTCGTGGCTTGGCTTTCCACTCATCGCGCTGCTGAGCTTCACGGTCAACTACGAGCTGATCTTTTTGCTGGCACACGACGACGAATCCAGTGCAATCATGCGCGTGCAAAAGCTGTGCAATACCCTGTCACACTTTTACAAGCGCGCGTGGGGGCGCTCGGAGCTGCGCATGCAAGACCCCAACAAAGGATTGGTTTTTGTGGATTGCATCACGAGCGAGCGCGATGCCCCGCATCTTATAGAGGCTATTTGTCCTCACGTGCACCACAAGATCGTTGCGCTACACAACGGCAAGTTTCAGGGACGGAGCGTGACAAACGCAATCGCAGAGCTGGGACTTGTCAGGGAAACGCCGCGTGTTATCTTTCAGATGCACTATTAAATTCTATTTGTACATCGTGTCGCCGTTCGGCTTGCGCACAGCCACTTGCGTGCCGTTACAGAGCACTTCAGGCACAAAGGTTGCGTAAACGTCCGTGCCCTCCCTGTGGATGCCGAGTTGGGTGATGGCGGCATCTGAGTCGAAAAGGAACTTGGCAAACTCGTTTGTCAGCTTGTAGCGACCCGGTGTGAGCGCAACGGCGTTTCCCGGCTGCCCAGGACCGATGTTCACGGTCAGGCAGTCGTCGTCCGGCGCCACGCCTTTTGGCACGCGCAGGCGCCAAAACCGGTTAAAGCCTTCCGCCTTTACCTCAGCCTCCTTCTCGATGGCCTCTATATATCTCTTCTTCTCCCTCTTGGCCTTTGCGGCCTCCGCAGCGCTGGGGCGGGCCGGGCTCTTTGGCCCACCAAAAACTCTGTCGACCACCGAGTAGGACATTGATTTCAACTATTAAAAAGTCGCACACGACTAGTTTATCTCACCACTATTCAGTTTTTACGGGCACACGCCCACGTTCACGACTTCTTCCCCGTCCTCTTCTCGGCCTCTCCTTTACTTGGTGGGCACGTCGCTCGCGGGCGAGGCGACGACGCGGCCATCGACCTGTACGAAGCGGTCGCCCGCCTTGGCGTCGTTGTGCAGCACACCCTTGAGACAAAAGGCGCGCGAGCGTACGGTAAAGCCGGGGAGTGCGCAGAAGAAAGGATTGAGCGACTTGACGATGAAGCGGAACTGGTTCTTCTTGTATTCGGGCTTCAGGTTGGTCGTTGTGACGCAGCGCGCCACCTTGGTCTTGAGGATGGCGGTGCCCTTTGCCATCTCATACTCAGTTTGGCCCATCATGTACGGGGGCGACTCGGCCGGCGAGAAGAGTGCATTGAAGGCCGGCGCCTGCGAGAATGCCGCGGCCGGCACTGGCGTAAACTCTCCCGCGTTACCGTTGGCAAACTCGAGTCCTGCGTACATGACCATCTTGTTTTCGTAGTAGCCCCACGATTCCATCTCCGAAGGTTTGTGTGCCTGTTGGAGGAGGTTGAGCAGCTCCGCCTCCGACACGGGCTTGGCCACCTTTTCGCCCGGGGTCTCAGTCGCAACGTACTTCATGAGGCGCACGCTGATCTGCACGGTGTTGCACGCGCCCACGACGTATTGCAGCGTTGGTGGTGCCTTTCCTCGCCCCTTTTCCTTCTGCCAGGCGTATGCGTGCGGAAATCCTGCCGTGGCACACATTGTGCCTACAGCTTGGTCGCGGGGAACGTAGGGGTGGCCTTCCTTGTCGGCGATCGTCTCGTCCAGCTCCAAAAAGTACACGCCCTGGATCATCTCGGCAAGGCGAGACGGAAGCGTTTTTAGCTTCCATTGCACGGGTGCCGGCACGGCCCGCAAGCCCACTTCCTCCTTGGGTGCTTCGGGTCCCTGGTACTTTTTGACGATGCTGGCTACTTGCGAGAGCTCGTCGCAAAGCTGCTTCACCCTCTTCAGTGCCAGCCGACCCTTCTCCACTTGGCGCCAGAGCATCCACTCGTCGCTGTCTTTCTTGGGTCGGTTAAATACCACCTCGGTGTCATTGCGAAGAAAGACAATCTGCTCGACGTTGCAGCGCGCGTCCTCGACCACGTCGTAAGTAAAAAGCTCGTTGTCCTCGTCTAGGCGGCTCAAAATCGCGTCTTCGATTCCCCCACCTTCCTCCTCTGTCGCACCCAGTTCTTCGCCGGGTTGTACGGTCGCCGCAGCTGCTTCTTCCCCGCTTTGGCTTTTTTCGCTACCGCCCTCTTCGACTTCTTGGGACTCTGCGCGACGCTTCCTGCTCGATTCCGCTTCGGTGGACGACATGATTTGGTCGATGGATGCGGCGTGGTGGCGCCGTGTAGTAGCACCGGCACTTGCACCGGCACCGGCACTCGTACTGGCACTTGCTTGCAAATAGCCTCTCACGAGTCGCAAGTCTCTAAATGGCACTCTAATGGGATTTAGTTTTTTTATGGAAGCATCCGTTTCTTTACACTGCTTTACACCATTTCTCGAGACTCGGTAAACTCTGACCTGCCCGCTCTAAAAGAAACACGTGATAGCAACCCGCTACGAGGCAAACCTCCAAAATCGCCACCACCCGCGCCGCTTTCCTGTACCGGCTCACTGCTGGCTGACAGATTTGTACGCCTCAATTTGCTGAGTGAGCCTTCCGTCGAGCGAGTTTTTGCGGAGCAGCTCGCTGTAGTGCGCGTTATTCATGAACGTGATCGGCTTCCAGGCGTCTGGCGATACGCCAATGGACGCGGCGCTCTTTTCCGTCTCCGTGAGCTGCTCCCATGTGAGCTGGTTCTGCTCCGTCGATGCGCGCACTGCCGCGATGTCTGCGCGAAGCTGCTGGACCGGGTTGTTGCTCTCCTCCGTATGGCGGACCGACATGGCAGTGCGCTACCTATTCTTATTTTACGGTGGTGTCAAACTGGGTTATTTGTTTAAGACACGCGCGAGCAAGACCGGATCAAATATCCAGCACATAACCGTTGACTTCTTTGGTCGGCCGTATTTTACGAGCGGCGAGCCTTCTCCCTTGAGTCGTAGAAGCGTGCTCTTGACTTGCGGCACGTATGCCTCGCCCGCGGTTATCTTCAGCGGGCCGTCCGAGGGTTGCCAGTCGCGGATAGGCTTCAGTAGCCGCAGCACCTCGCCCAGCATGCTCGGTGCGACGCCGCACGCAATGCCTGCCGACTGACGCAGCTGGGTCAGGATGGGCAGCAGCATGTTGATGGCCACGGGAAACCACTGTTCGTAATGGTCCGCGGGTTTGAAGATCATCTTGTCAGTCGTCATGCTCACCAGGGAACCGCGCAACTGAGCGTGTTCGTCATCGGTGCCGCGCGCGTACCGCGTGAAGATCTCGTTCATGGAAAACTCACCCAGTGCCACCGCCGCCTCGCGCACGTCCTCCTCCATGTGCGAGCCCTTCCAGTTTGATAGCTTTGCGCATGCCGTTCGCCATGGCTCGCCGGTCATGTACGGAAAGAGTTGATCGTTCAGTGCTTTGAACGCGTATGTCGCGTACGACTCTTGCACGGTGCACACCTTGTGCATCATCTTGCAGCACATCACCCCGGGCACAAAAAAATGGCCGTCACCGTTGAGCTGTGTGAGCGCCGAGCACATGAGCACGATGCGCAGTCCCGTTGGGTCAAGGCCCGTTCGTCGTTGCTTATGCGCGCTATGACTGACGAGCGACCAGCGCCCAATTTGCTCGCTGTCCACCCACCCCTGTGCCGGTAGGGGACGCTTCCTACCTTGCGTATCGTCGCGTCGCAAGCACGTGAGGAAACTGCGCCTCCAGTTCTGCACTGACTCGATGGCTCCCTCGAGGAGTAAGCAGAGCGACTCGGCCTGCACCGACGCGCGCCATCGCGTGAGCGCCTCTTCCATTTCAGTGGCACGACCTTCCAGCGCGGCGCAAAGTTCCATGAAACGCATGTTTGCTGCCACTGACGGCAGCGCCTTGAGTAGCTCAGGGCAGGGTGCGACGAGAAAGTCTATCAGCGGCTGCTTGTAAAACGGCGCCGGCTGGCCACGCGCGAGCTTCGCGAGGTCGCACATCGCGCGCACGTCGAATTGCCGCTGCCGCGCCGCGTCGTCCTCACACGTCACGTACTGAATTTTGGAGATGCGCTCAAAGCCGCGTGTACACAAGGTCTGTGTCGGATCGTCGCTTTGCTCCTCCAAAAGTACCACGCGCTTCGCGATGAGCGTTGCAAAGTTGTGCATCACCGAGGTCACCGACATGTTTTCGTCTGGACGGCGCTCGAGCGAAATACCAAAGTGTGCGCGTACCATTGCGTCGAGGTTGTCGAGCCATGTGAAGGCCGACTCCTTGACTACGTCAAACAGCTTGAGCCCGAGCCCACCCACCGTGATTGCCGGGTGATGCTGGCAGACATGCGCGGGGTTGATGCGGCACTGGCCATCCGACGACTCCGTGTATCGCGGGTTGCATTGCGTAATGGAACGCTCGTATGAGCAGCCGGCGACATTTTCTGGGGTAAAGTACACGTTGCGCTCACCCTGCTGGCGCTGCTTACACGTTTCGTAGGCATGGTACGACCGGTTGATCAGCTCCCTGGTGACTACCCGCGACTGCGTGGCAATGTGGCGCTGGCGACCGATGAGCGCGATGACGGCCTTGGTCTCCTCGTCCAGTGCGTATTTGGGGTGCGAACTCCAGTACATCGTTTCGATCAGTGGTGCACTCTCGAAGAGACGCGGGTTGGCTCGACAGGCCTTGCACAGCACGCGCCCGCTGTCGGAACCCCGCATCGGCCCGCTGCAAGATCGACACGTGGAAACGCGATGATCGGGGGTGGGTGGGTCCGAATCGACCGGCGCGCGGATCGTGCCGGTCTCAAGGTAAAGGACCGGTTTGAGGCAGAGGATGCGTGCCAGAAAGCTCGTGAATGCCGCATCGAGGCGCTCCGCGCTCTCGGGTTGCATCTCGGCGGAGGAAGCGCTCATGGTACCGTGGGAACGTCTCCGGTGGATTTCTTACCTAGCGTACTGTGTTAATAGTTGCAAGGCTTAAATACCATTTTTTATAAATACCATGTAAGCAGAAATTCCGCAATACCCGCGCTTGCTGGCAGCTTACATTCCCCCAACAGCTATACGCACACGCCCATGAGGGTCTTCCTCCTCGGCGCTCACAAAGGCGGGAAATGAGCATTGTGAGGAAGCGGTGCTGCGCGCCGACGCTTTTGAACGCGACGATCCGCTGCACGACTCAGTAGGGACGCTGCAGACCTTTGTCGCCTTTGAGACTCCCGTTAGCTGCGTTGGCACCCCTTCCTCCTGTTCCACTCGGCCCTTGCGCTTGCTTCCTGCCGTATTAGGCAAACTGACATCGTCCGGAAGCCAGATCAGCGCCATGGATCGCAGGCCCCTAACCAAAGACTTGCCCTGTTAGGCAAATAAATTTAACCTTCCCTTAGCGCGGCGGTTGCAAGTCGCCGATACCCACCCCCGCGAGTTGCAAGGTCGGTCTGCGTTACGATGGAATCAAATAGGCACCGAATCCCCAAAATGGAGCCACCCATCGTCGTTTTCATTGGAATCCGCGGATCTGGTCTCCCTCAGATGGCTTTGTCTTGTTCATCCAAGTGCCGGGTGCCTGGTCGGCAAACGACGGCGGCTGCACCTTCTTGACGATTGATGTGAGTTCGCGCAGCGATGCCTCAAACGTGGTGGCGCTCACGGCGCAACGCTTGAGGTAGTTGTGCCGGAGCCTGTGGAGCGCGTCCGAGTCTTGGTGCCCCAGCTTGGCGCCCGTTGCGGATAGTATCATGCACGCGATCAGCTCGGTGTACCACGCCGCGTGGTCGGCAAGGAAGTCGAGCACCGCCGGAACCGCCATGTACACCAGCGCCGCATTTCGAACATCGGGCATCGTCTGCGACACGATGCCGCAAGTTTCCACCTTCTTGAGCACTTCCTTCGGCACGTCGCCTGGATCGCCGCGCGTCGTCTTGCCGTACTCTTCCTGCACGCTCGCTATTGAAGGCGGCACCAATAGCTTAGGCGGCGCCGGTTCCCCGCATGGCCGCCGCGCCTCTCCCAAGCGCGTAGACCAGCCCGCAATCATCATGACCGTGCTCGATACCGCCATCCGCTGCACCGGGCTCGAGTAGCGCTCCTCGTGCTGCTTCACGTCGACGAGCAGCTTTTCCACCATCTTTTTCGTGAATCCAGCAGCTACCTGGTGAAGAACCGGCACCTGCGCGTCATCCGGCAGCATGTGGATGTCCGGTTTGACGAGCATCTCGAGCGCGTACACGGCACAGCTGTATGCCACCAGCGCCGCTGCCGAGTTTGTGAGTACGAGAGAGCACGCCTTCTGTTTGCAGCACTGCTTATGCTCCAAAGATGCCGCGTAGATCCGAATGGTCTCGAGGCGAATATATTTGCAGAGGTCTTCACCGTTGTCATTGTTGATGCCAATCATCCTGAAGAGCCTCTCAAGCGTGAGGAGGATATTACGGTTTACAAGCTCCGCGCGTGCCATGTGCTCAAAGTGCTCCCTCGCGCTCTTGATTGTCGCGCTGTCTATGGCGTTCTGCGCTTGCTGCATTCCGCCCTTCTCCAGCTGGGCCCGCGAGAGGCGCGTCCCACCCGAGGATTGCAGCAATCGGTTCTTGCGGTTTGTGCTCGACTCGGGGCCGTTGGCCATAGCATCGATCGCGGCCTTCTCTGCCGACACCTTGTTTACCGTGCAAACCCAGGTCTTGTCGTCCCGCTCGGGGCCAGCTCCCGCACGCTCTTGGGGCACTTGCGCCACGCCTGATTCCTCGACGCCGCAATCCTCGCACTTCATGGCCGAGTCTGTGGTGCTCCTCCGCAGTTTTTCGGGGTCGCGGGTCCCGCAGCCCTGGCAGACCCATTGACCCACCTGTTCCACGCACTCCTTTGCGACAGAGTCACAGAAGCCACATTTCATGTTACCGCTTTGGGCATCGCGTTCCATCTGGTTGCGGTCGGTGTTCTTGCACACAGTGCACTCGTACATTAGTTCGCCGCACAATGGCTGCATCTGCACAGACTTCTTAGACGCCAATGGCCCCGGTGGCTTTGGTGACTCGACCGCCATTTTTTTCATGTCGGGCAGGCTCGTCGACTTTTCAAGTACCAAGCCATCAAGCGGGCCGGTGCTCCAAACCCTCCTCACCGATGGCCGCGGAGAGGACGATGAGAGGGGTGAGCGGGGCGACAGCGATGACCGCGGCGCGCCTATCGGATAGGCACTAGGGTGAATGGGACGTTGTTGGCGGTAAGGGATATCGAGGCCATAACACTTTTTGCCACTGTAAGGACTGTTCGATTTGGACAGGATGGTATCCAAAGACACGGACTTCTTAATGGTAGCTACCGGAGGCGGTGAGATGGAACTTGCCCGCGTTGCGTCGCGTGTCATCCCTGACCAGCTTTTCGGGCGATCGTGGATGCAGCGCGCCCGCGGATATCTTGCACACCAGTCGCAAGGCCCTGCGACTGGTACCTGTGCACATGGTTCTGCCCATCCATACACAAACGTTGCACGACACACGTGGTGTTCTACAAGGAGCCATTGCATTTAAAGTGGGTGCATGAATGGAACCACGCGGCATGAACAGGTATCCCGTGGCACGCTAGGGCTTTGAACAATAACAAGTGCCTTTCACGCTTGAACGCTTCTCCTCTAGTTGATGCGTACAGCGCACGCGCGGCGCCTGCTCCGTCGGATGCACAACACCGATCAAGAGGACAGCGTAGTGGATTTTAATGACGCTTCCCTGTACCTGCCGCTCGCGCAAACTGTCTTCTCCATTTGCACCTGTGCCGTTGTGAGCGTGCTCTCGTGCTGGCTCGCTCCCAATGGCGCCGTTTCCGCCGTGCGAACCCTCGCGCTGTGTAGCGCAACGGGAGGCCTGCTGATGCGCACCCCCATACGCCTGGGCAAGGCGCATGGCATCACGGTCGTGTTCTCCGCGCTGCAGCTGGCAGTGCCGCTCTACCTGGGCACACTTGTGGTGGAACAGTTGGTTCATACCTGCAGTATGGACGTGACGCACGCGCCAAGCTGGCGACACGTAGTCTTTCACGGCGCCGTGCTCGCGATGGTATGCTCCGGATTCATGCGCGCTCGCGCGCCGCTCGAGGATACGGACAGGCCATTCATCATCTGCTTGATAGCCGTCCTCATCATCGCGATGATGCCCCCGCCCGGTGTGGCGCTCGTCGGTCCGCTGTGCGAGTCCGTCACGCTTTGGGACGCGGCCGATCGCATCGTGCGTGCATTTGCCTTCGGTATGCTCTACTGCGTCACTGTGTACGCAAGCACGCGCACGCGCTGCGCCCACTACTCGTACACTCCGACCGTATTCTTCCGTAGCGCATCCGCTTCGATCTGGGTATGCGGCGCCATGCTCTGGTGGCTCCCACTTGCGTTTGCTCAGTGCGCCGTCATGATGCACGCGCGCGCCATGCACAATGTCGCCCCTGCAACGAAGGAGTACAAGAAGATCGAGAGCGCGAGCTCCACCGACGACGAGGACCTGGAGGCCGACCTGGGAGACCTCGAGCCGAAGCTCGCCGACCCAGTTGCTGAGCAGAATCGGCTGCTGAACGAAAAGCCGATCTACGCAGAGGATGCACCCTCAAAGCCGATCGACCTGCGCTTGCCATCAGTGCAGGACCCGGCCGTCACAGCGGGAACGATCCACGAGCCCGTGGGACAGTTGCCCTTTCAGCAGGTAACTCTGTTTACCGACCAGCCGAGCGATGCGGGCATGGACGCCTTCGAGGCGTCCGTTGCCAGGGCCATGGCTGCGGATGAAGAAAGCTCGCATTGATACTGTGTGCTATGTCGCTAGCCGGTAGTTGCGTAGGGGTCACGAGATTCGCAAACTAAAAAAATGCGCGGCATTCGAGCGCTCATACAGAAAACGGCACCGGGGAAGCTGGCACGCAGTGGCAAGTTCGCGTGTTACCGAGCTCGCACGTCGAACAATCGGCCTATGGGACCAAAGCTGCGTGGCATCACCAAGCTGCTCACAAAGAAGCTCTACTCATCGACGACGCCACCAAGCGACGGCAGCTGGCGCGGAGGCACGTGGCAGGGGCAAGGCGGGGGGCTGCGGCGCGGCAAGGCGGTCGACGCGCAGGTGTCACGGTTGGCCAAGGGCTCGGAGGCGCTGCGCAAGCGGAGCCGCATGCTCAAGCTGACGCGCCTGACTTTTAACGCGCTCGCCTACCACGGACTCGTGCCCGTTGACGCGCAGCGCGTCGTTATCGACTTGGAGCGCGGTCTCGGCACGGCCGTCGACGTCGTGTGCCTGCGCGGAGAGCACGAGCTTGTGCTCGTTGAGCTAAAAACCGGCTTTGGTGGCGATCGAACGCGCGACGCCGGCACGTACATGCAGAAGCCGCTGGTCAAGGCCAAGGACTCCCACATCAATCGCCACTTTGCGCAGCTTGCGGTGACGCTGCACCTGTTCAACCGGGAGGCGAGCACGCTGGCCAAGCTGCGCGCCAAAGGCGTGGACATGGTTTCAGGTTGTGTACTATATGTGGATGGCGACGTGTCGGAGACGTTTGCGCTGCCGAGCTGGTGGGAACGGCGCGGGCAGCGCATCGTGGAGCGTATTTCTTAAGGAATTAACACGACTCACACTGGCGCCCCTTCTCTACTATTGTCTTTGTCGTGCTAGGTATCACCAAATGAGCTCCTAATCGCCTGGTTTATGTTGGCCTCTTCTGCGTAAGTGAGTCCGCCCTTGGCCCCGCGGAGCCACGTCTTCGCCGCATTCAATACTTCGAACTTGGTCGACCGGTGTCCTTCAAGATCACTTGATGTCAAAACGCCGATCAGAAGCCCCATCAGCATGTCAGGAGTGAACCCCTCAACACTGCGCCAGTAATTCAGCAGGCGCACAACGACCTTTTCCAGTGTTAACACCGGATCGTACTTGCCCTTTTCGTACTTGTTTATCTCATTGAGCACCTGAAACGCAAATTCCACGTAGGTGTTGCTTTGACTGCGTACAGCCTGCGAGTGATTCCACTCCACTTCGTCAAACCACGGCGGTGCCCCGACGGGCGTCTCATTTCTGTTGCACAGTCCCGACAGGTTGGGCAGCATGGTGGGCCACGCGGGTCCGCGCTTCCCCGACGCACTAATAATGGGACAGCGCGCCGCGCATTATGCCACACGAATGAAGCCGCGTGACATGCGCAACCGCTCACGTGCATATGCTAGCCCGCACAGTGCCTCTAGTAGACACGTGCGCGGTCGTGCCACGATGGTGTCCGTGGAGCTAGTGTTCGCGTACCTTGCGATCGTGCTCGTCTTTGTGACGATCTTTGTGCTGTGTTGCCTCTGGTGCTCGTGCCACGTGCCGCTGAGCAAGTGCATAGGATGCTTTTGCAGCGAAGCAAGGCGCTGTTGTCCAAAAGAAACCAAAACGCGCACAAAGCCAGGGACTGCCGCGTCCGTGCTCCCCGGCAGGCAAGGCGCTGCGGATGCCGAGGACGAGCCTCCGTGCGCAGGCTGCCTTCGCGGCATCCCGTGGGTACTGACGTGCGGCTACTGCTGTGGCAACTTTGGCGACGTCTTCACGACCGACCGGCAAGTTGCCAAGTCGGCAAAGGGTGGGAAAAAGCCACCCGCCGTGGTGATGCAGCCGGTGTTTGAGAACGGCAAAAACAATGAGCCCACTTCTACAGTAGTAAGAGCGGAGCCCGTGGTTGCCGCAACCATGCCACTATTGTCCGTGTAATACTAACAATTAAAAACTTCCTAGCGTCATCCGCGCGCGCTTAGCACCTCCGGCGCCGCCAGCCGCGCTACGAGCCCCTCGATAGTGTGTTTGTACATGTCCAAAACTTCCTGGCTGGCTCCATCAAGAACGTGACCAAGATGCGAACGCTTTAATTTTGCTACTGCGTCAAGGATCCGCGCAAACATTTCACGAAAGCTCTTTGCCGCGTGCGGCACGTCCACCGGTGGGGCGTGCGGAGAAGGCGTTGCGTCGTCAAGGTGAGCATTGATCAGCCCGGCGAGCAAGTCCGGTGGGCAGATACGTAGGATGTTCCGATTGCTGATGAGCCTCGCCAGTTCGTGAAAGAAGGAGCTAAAGAGGTCGGTTACGAGATGGTGCGCGGCCCTTCCCGGGTTGCTTTCAGTGCGGTTTGATTCGTAAAGGCTCCGGAGCTGCACAAAGCACGCAATTATCTCATCATTGCTCGGGCCGGTTTCAAACGGCTTGTAGAGCGCTTTTCCGAGCACGAATCGCATGGCTTCGGCCAACAGCTCGAGCTTCATTGGCACGCGGTTGTCGAGGACCGCGAGCGTGTAAACGAGGCCTCTGTACCACCGCGCCGCGCCGTACTCCGAGCGGATCGCGACTTCCAGTAGGCCATTGCCATTTGGCAGCGTGGCCTCCAGGGAGGAGGGCTGCAGGGCCAGGCCGGCAATGAACGCGCGGCCTCGCGCGACCAACTCCTCGAGCGGCAGCGCTCTCGCGTGGTACTGGATCTGCTCGATGGT
>Ga0163111_10000467_pt1 | contig 24240 bp, 30 predicted proteins | sample CRUFie1St18metaG_FD_109645 | JGI IMG/M metagenome (GOLD analysis project Ga0163111, IMG submission 109645) | Marine microbial communities from the Costa Rica Dome - CRUD Field 142mm St18 metaG | ecosystem: Environmental > Aquatic > Marine > Oceanic > Photic zone | place: Costa Rica: the Eastern... | reverse complement strand
TCACTCAACTCATTTTTTACCCCAGTTAAATTTTCTTTTGATGTGGTTAAATCTTTTTTTACCCCTTCAAATTCTTTTAACTGATTTTCAAGTTCTGCAACACGTTTTTTTGACGCTGCTAAGTCTTTATTTGAATCGGTTAAATCACGCTCAACACCTAAAAGATAATTAAAATCATCCACGGCAATACCCATATCAACATTATCATTACTTTTCAAAGCCTCAAACATATTGTTATATTCTTGTTGCGAAAATCCATTTACATTTTTATAGAAATCTGCTGCTAATATAGCAGTTGGCTTGGTAATGTCGATTGCCTTTATAGGATTTAATAAATAATATTTACCCGTTAAATTACTTTTCTCAATATTATACCTAGTAAGTTTTTTACTTTTGCCCCCTAACTGAAGTCCTCCGTATTTTGTCAAGCCTCCTATTGTGACAATCTGCGTTTTCCTTTCTTTTATCATCTTTAATTATTTTTTACATCACAAAAAAATTATTTTATATGCAAAAATAATTTGAAAAAATCGAAAAACAAAATTTTACCCCTTAAAATTTAACAAAAAGGCTAAAATAATTACTTTTTTATAGGTTGAAAAATAATTTTACAGCAAAAAAATAATGTCATTATCAAGGAAAACTGCGTAATGTGTGTTCAACTAGATTGGTTAATACCAAAGTAATCTTTAATAATTATTGAACAGCAGTTTTACGCCTTTAAAAGCAAAAGCTATATGTAAATACATCTTGTAAATGTAGGTAAGACTATCCATTCAACAGATGGAGTAGTTAATAAAATAATCCTTATAGAAAAAGCAACACTAATAGTATTGTTGTTTTTTTGCTTTTATATGCCTAATTTTTATAAATTAAAAAAAAGTTGTATATTTGCCATATAAAAATAAAACACAAATATGGATAGTATGACATATAGAGTACAGCAAGGTACGGACTTTATTGAGTTGCAAAAATCACTAAATACTTGTGCTGTATGTAAACAAGGAGAAACGCATTTTACTTTTTTTACTGCTACCAATGAAGAGCTGGATATTTTAAGGCAAAAAAATAGCAAAAAAGACATCTATACCCATGTGTATTCTAGTACAGGAGATAATAGTCTTATAGTTCCTAATGGTAAGATATACTTAAAATGTAAGCACGGTACATTAAAAAATGTAGCAAAACAGTATGGCTTACGAAGAGTAGATAAGAACTTATACATAAGTACCAAAGAAAACCCTATCAAGGTATGTGCCAAGATGTATAATGACTGTAATGTATTGATAGGAGAACCAGATATGGAATTTGAAATCACTACACTAAATCATTCCAATCAAATTACCGCTACCCAATACCTCAATCAATGGCACTTACATAGTAGTGGGAAGGCTACCGATTACGCTATTGATATTCAGCTTCAGCCAAATGCTGCTGCTGACATGAGTAAAACGTGGGATAAGTATGGTTTTGGGAGCGAAGATGTTGTAGTAGGCATTGTAGATAATGCTTTCTTAAATGTGCCAGACATTTCACAAGACCGAATAGTTGCTACTTATAGTATGTATCGCAACAACGATGATGTATCGCCACTTGAAGGATTGGTACAGACACACGGTACAAATGTGGCAGGTGTAATAGCAGCGGACATTGAAAATGAAGTAGTCGGAGTAGCTCCAAACGTCAAGGTGGCTTATTGCCAGTTTTCCAGCATTAGTGGCGAAAGTCTGAAAAGAGGATTCTATGACTTCTTAATAGAAAGAGCTAATGTAGATGTTATCACTAATAGTTGGGGAGTAGCAAATGGTAACTTTAGAGTAACTCATTATATCAATGACTTATTACATGATATTGCTACTAACGCTAGAGATGGCAAAGGTGTTACGATTTTATTTGCAGCAGGCAATTCCTTCAAAGCTGTAGGCAAACACTCTTTTGCTGGTAATGAAAATACTATTTCAGTAAGTGGTATGAGTAGTTTGTTGTATAAGTCATCATACAGTAACTGGCAAGCAGACATCTCTGCACCTACCTCTCCTATGGGCATTGTAACATCAAATCCAGAAACGATATTGGAAGATGGTACAAAAAGGTATTTTACCACAGACTTTGGTGGTACATCTAGTGCTTGTCCTTATGTCGCAGGTGTGGTAGCATTAATGTATAGTGTAAATAAAAATTTAACTAGCCAACAGGCAAGAGAAATTCTTTTTGCTAGTTCAGCTAAAGTAGGACTCACTGCTGCTTATGACGATATAGGTTATTCCGAGCAATTAGGATATGGGCGTATAGACCCTTTTGCAGCCCTTGAAATGGCAGAGCATTACAATGTAAAAAACGTAACCACAAAAGGTGGTGTAAGACCTCAATTTCCGACTATTTACCGATATATCAAATCATCTAAACCTTCAAGACCTTACCAGTATGCTTTTAGTCTAGGTTGTGGCAAGTGGGAAATTACCCTTAAAGATAATAGTAGCAATAACACACTTTTGGTTACTAAAGGTTTCATGCCAGCGAAAGATATTGCTGCACAATACCAAAATCACGAATCTATCGCAGAAAAGAAAGTCGCCTTTGAGTTATTTCAATCTAGCATTGTATATATAAAAATATATAGCAAGGTAAAGAATAGTCGACTTTCTTTGAATGTGCGTTTTAAAGGTTAAAAATGAACTCAAAGCAGAAAAAAATAAAAAAGGCTATAGACAACACGCCAGACGAAAAGAAAATTAGTTTCAACTCTATTGAAGATGCTAATAACTTTATTGTTCAATCATTCCATGTAAATGGGTTACACAAAAATGTTGCTCATGTAAATGGCGAGTTTGTCAAGCCTTCGGAAATTGCTCAACAAATTCGTGCTGCCAAAATCACCAATGGCGGCGTGGCGGAAGAGTATATTACCAATATATTCAACATACAAACATCGCTAGTAACAGAATCGCTGGTGGCTAAAGCTTGTGTTGAATTTTTGGTACGCTCTTTCAATCGCCCTTTTGAGTTTGAAGGTACTGCCTTTGAGATAGACAAGGCAAAAAAGAAGTTTGAAGACCTTTGCTTTGATAAAGTATTTAAAATGCAGCTTTTGACAGAGTGTGCAGTTCATGGTGGCATTTCGCCACAGGTGTCATTTGCACCTAGTGATGAAATGATGAAAGGTGTACAAGGCTATTACCCCAAGAGTATTTTCCATGATAGGTTTGTAAATTTTCGATTGGCCAATGTCATGGCTGGCGAAGCACACAGACCTTCGCAACCGCAAGCCGTAAAACGAGGGGTTGATTGGACAAAATACTATCGTAGGAGAAAGAATACTCAAAAGGTAACATTACCTATACTCGGTGCTTCTATTAATAGTTATGGTAGCAAATATCATGAATCTAAAAAAGGATGCAAGTTGCGTACTAATATTAAAGCCACTTTAATTAAAGATGGCTTTATAAATGAAGACTCTGTTGGCTTTACAGGAGTGTTTTATGGAATGGAACCTCATGCTATCATAGATTACTACCCACTTCCTTATTATTACAGCTTAGAAGGCATTGATGCTATGCGTAGTACAGCAAAGATGCAAATGATTAAACAGGGTTATATTGACAGAGGAATGCACTTATCTTACATCGTTGTCATCAATAGAACCAAAAAGACAGGCGTAGATAAAAAAGGTAGGTCTAAAGAAGAAAAACAGCTAAACAAAGAGCGAGCTATGTTAGAAAAAAACATTGGCACGCAAGGAGCAGGTAAACTATTGGTAATTGTAAATGAAGATTTTGGTGGCGAAAAATCACGCCCCCCCATCGAGTTAATACCTATTCCAGCTATCCAATCCCATGATTTCTTCAAGTATATGGATAACGATAACTTTACTAGAGGACTGATGGCATTTGGAATTCCAAACAGGAATTTTGTAGGTATGGAGACTAACGAGTCGGGAGGCTTTGCTAATCAAGCTTCAAAAATGTACACTCAATTTACACTTTTAGCAGGTGGGATAGGGCAGTCTATTACTATGCCTATTATTGATTTCGCTAACTTTTTATTATGTAATAGCGACATTGATGCAAGGGTTGTAAAAATGGAAGACCCTATATTGATGCAACAATTAAAAGGTTATAGCGAAAAAAACAACACTACGAATAATAAGGAAAACAACAATAGCAATGTGCAATAAACCTAAAAAAAAATGCGGTTGCAATGGATGCACCCCTTGCATACATGATGAGTGTACTATCATTTCGTACACCGAAGTAGTTCACTCTAAAAGCATTTCTAATTTCAACATTAGGAATGAACAAGCATTGGTACAAAAAGCCATACAAAAAGCTGTTACATTTCATTTAAAACCATTATTACAATGTTGCTATGACTTGATGTGTCAAGCCATCAAAGAGGAAGATTGTCTAAGTGATTGTTGGGCATCGCTAAGAAAAAAAACATTGCATTTTGTTATATTTTGGGCGGAATATTATTATATGTATGATAATAAAACGATTTTATTTGATGCGAAAGTACCTAAGTTAGTAACTGACTTTGCCATGTTCGACCTTGTATTGAAGCAAAAACGACAGCAAGCACATACAGCAAAAACTTATGTAGAAGAATTTTTAAGATGTAACCCTTCTTGCTATCCTTGCTGGATTGACCCTAAACACCCTAAAAAGTGCGACCCATTAATTCAAGAGGATAATAACTATCAACAGCACTATCACAATAAAAATGACCATGATGAAGATGACACTTGGTTCATCATGTAAACAAAAAATATAAGTATGAGTATAAAAAGAATTAAAATTCAGCAACAGCAAACAGTTGTCACAAAAAAAGATTTTGACTTTGGTAGTGTTGTTTTTTTGAGCCTCAAAAACAATAAGCAGATAAAAGACTTTAGCTTTTTAAAAGAAATGCCCAACATCAAGCGATTGGATTTAAGCAACACCAACTTTTCGGATTTATCCCTTTTGGTAAATATGAAATCTTTAACACACCTATACCTAAATGGCTTGGTTGTAAAGTGCAAAGGTGTCTTAAAGCAAATGAACCAATTAAAAGTGCTACATATATCTAAGTGTAATGGTATGATGCCATATCTTAAAACACTAACAAACTTGCAAACACTTAACTTGTCAGGGAATAATTCTGTTAATTTTTCCTATTTAAAAAATCTCAAACAATTAATATACTTATCACTACATAATACACAAGTAAAAAATAGCGATATAAAATATTTATGTGGCTTACATCAGTTAATAACGCTTGATATTAAAGATACTAAAATTGATGACATAGAGTGCTTAGGTAGGTTAAAATCTTTGAATACTATCTTAAACACCTTTAAAGTTAATAGTCAAAGATTTACTGCTACATCAACCCCAATCAAAATACAACTATTGGTAAAAAAAGGAGGGTATAAGTTTTTGTATGGCAATCTTGTAGTCAATAAAAAAACATTTATCGACAAGCTAAAAGCGAGAGGATTTACAGCAAAAGAAGCACATCGTATTAGTAATGGTATCATCTTCAACAATAAAAATCCGATTAAACAAACTTATCAACGCTTAAAAAAAGAACATCAAAATAAGAGTGTTGAAGAGCTAAAAGCCGGCGGAATATCAACTAAAGAATCCCAACGTATCGTTGAAGAAGAAGGACTAACACTTATTGACTGGTGGGTCGTCTCAATTAAAACACTAGAATGGTGCGTCCATAATGGATATGCAAAACTTATTCATGTGCATAGTGAAGGTATTGATGTTACTCAATATAGTATGCCTTTTTTAAAAGGACACCAATATGTATTTCGCAAAAGTATTCCTCAAGAAGCACTGCCTGAATTTAGCCGTGGGCATATATTACAACCTATAATTATTTCATTTTCCAATAAATACTTCAACATTACTAATGATTAAAAAAATATCTTTACTTGCGATAACTATCTTATTTGTGGTTATTGCAAGCAGCAACAGTCAGCAAATAAAATCTAATACCGATGTATTAGATGAAGACGACAAATTAAGACTATTATTTGATGAGAAATTAGGCATAGATTCACATATACTGCCTACTTCTTTTGATGACTTTGACAAGTCAAAACTTCGCATTCCCATTATTGACCCTCGTGCTGCATATTTTACAGGCAAATACCTATTTACATTACCTGTATCTACAGAGCAGGTAATCAATGGCGATACTTATATTACTACTACTGCCTGCTCAAATTGTCATAGACTAAGTAAAAGTGGTTATTCGATAGAACGTTTCCCCGCAAACTTTGGAGCATTAACCATTAATGGTAAGCGAGTCCCCATCAAAGATGCGACACAGTTAGATAAACCTAACATTACTACTCCTACTTTTTTAGGCTCTGGCTCTAATGTAAAACCTAATGTACTTAGAGATAGCTCAATGGGATGCGGTGGTATCAATGAAGATTTGCCAGATAGCATACTGCATAAACACTCGCCACATAAAGACTGCTCCCAAAGAGAAGTGTCAGGCATAGAAGTACAAGCTGTAAAAGGGGGATTCGAAGTCCATAACCCTATACATAGTGGATTGATAGCAGCAATTGCTCAAGCTCCCCTAGTAACAGCATTAGTCAAAGAAGCTACTGGCTCAACTTATTGTACGGAAGAGCAGGTAGCGTCTCTAATAGCGTTCTTTGAAGAAACTACTGTTCCTTATCACGCTCCATTACAAGGCTACTTAAAAGGCGATAACAAAGCACTTACACCTAATAGAAAGAATGGCTTGCGTGTTTTTCTAAATAAATGCAGTAGCTGTCACAGTAACGCTTATTTCGGAAGCCATGAAGTATATCCTAAATTATTTCCATCAGAGTATAAGGGTAGAGGAGGCTTTACGGGTATGGAAGATGACGTAAACAAAGTATCTGTTCCTCAACTATATAATATTAGAGATGCTAACTTCTTTACACATCAAGGTAAGAGTTTCAGCAAAACCATAGCCGCTCATGCTAAAGTATATGGCGACTCTTTAAAACTCAATAGACAAGAGTATAGAGATGTAAGCAATTTTTTGAAAAATGGATTGTATGACCAATTATTAAAAGAATACACGCCTTTTCCAGAAGAGGGCAAGCAGTAATAAAAAAAAGCGTATCAATAACGATACGCTTTTTTTTATATTTATCTTGGCTTACAGCATTTAAGTAGTGGACAATGGTTTTCATTTTTCCAATACTTAAAGTAGTTTGTGGCTTCAAAATGCCTTACATTAATATTATGACCACCAACCAAACAATACAATGGATTATCATTTATATAGCCATCTAATATCTGTTGTGCAAAATTATAATGCTCCATAAATTCATCCGCTGTTATTTTTTTTGTGGTCTCAAAAGAGTATGGATAAGCCAGTTCCTTACTGTATGTATCAAAACCAAACTGTGTTATTTCAGCAAGGCACGGTGTTTTTTGGAAAATTGCATTAGAACATATATACCATAATCGCATAACAACCACTCCATCTGAATTAACCTTGTATATAAGCACATGATCTAGTTTACCGACATGCTTCCAATATGTTACATCTCCACTTCTTAAAATTTCCTCATTATATGCCTGCTCTTGTTGCTCTGTTAGAGTTTCACGATATAATATATCGTAATCAATATCATAACTACTGCAATATCTTTCATACTCTTTGTTGGTTTTTATAAGATTCAAATAATCTATAATAGGTATTTTTTTTGTAATGTCTGCAAAATCAGACATTAACTCTTTTGGATTTTCATTAGAATTTAGTGTCAATACTGACAATCCAAAATAATTAAAATCATTACTTGTTTTATCGCCACATGATAAAAGCTGCTCGACTAAACTAAAACCCTGTTGAATATCATTATCTATAAGTTTATTGTAAAGCATCTCTTGAAACAAATAAACAAGTCTTTGACTATTACTCATTTTGACAGTTACATCTGGCAAATCTTTAATGAGATAGATGTCTTTAATATTAGATTCGTTAATAAGGATTTCTTCTAAATTGGAACATTTTTTTAGCAACTCAATAGATGTAACATTAGTGTCTCTTAAATGAAGACAATTTAATTTAGGTAGGTACTCCACAAAATCAAGGGTTGCGATAGCTGTACCAGAGATAGACAAGTAAGTGATGTCAGGAAAACCTTTTATTGCATCAATATTATTGATGTATTTACAATTTTCTATGTCTCGCAATGTTAAAAAGTTTTTATCAATATGCTTCTCAATAGTAACTTTATCTAATTTCATGTGTTTTTGTTTTTTAATTTCATTAAATCAATTTGCTGTGTAGTGGAATAATTCATCAGATAGAAATCTTGGTCGTAAGATTGAGACATAAACCCTTTATTTAAAGGAGCAGATAGTTGTCCATTAGGTTTTATTTTGATTTTTTCTAAATTTACTTTTTTGGAATAAGTATCTTTACTTAAAATACATATCATTATATCTTGAGTAGTTAGATGATATGTATTTTTTCTATCGGCAACAAGTATCTGAAATTCACGAATCAAATATTCGTTGTGACACTCCAGCACAAAATGAATGTTAAAAATACGATGTGCTAATACCAATACATGTGCTATTTTTGCTTTTAGTATAGGGGAAAGACCAAAACCTATCTTTTCAACAAACAACAAACAGTTAGGGTTATAGACAATCGCTTTAAGTAACCTCAATAAGTAATTAATAGAATTGTTTAGCATACTTGGGGCTATTTTGCAAAAACCATTCATGCCATATTCCTTTATTTTTAAAAGGACATATCCATCCTCTAAAAACAACACATCATCTGCAAGATTCAAAATTTTGCAGACAGCGTTTCTAATAAAATCTTGCCCTACCTTATCAATACGCCTATCTGTTATATTACTTCCTTTACCCAAAGGTTCTATGTAGATTTTATTTTTTGTGCTATTAATGTTCCAGTAAAGATAATCTACTGGAACGCCGATGCTTAATAAACTATTAAAATCTGCTATAATATTTATGGCACCTATTTCAATGTTTTTAAATTTTTCTTTGTACATATTTTTATCTTTAAAAAAGTAAGTTGTCGGTTTGTGTAGTTATTAGCAATGAATATTTATTTAAACAAAAAGATTTGCAACAATACTTAAAGCAAGCTACTTATTATTTGTATGTGCAGTATATTCAGTAAACATCCTAGCGATTATTTTAGAACTACATTTCCCTAGACAAATCTTGGCACAAAACCACCTTGATAAGTACCAGCAACAGGAATAAGTTGGTCGCCTACTTGGTCAATTGGATATTTTTTAGCAATGAGCGGATGCCATTTTTTATCATTAAAATTGGCTTGTCTAAAATCAGTAGCTGCTGCTGGCCGAACTAATAAATGATAGCCACCACGAGTTTCTAAAATTTTGTAGTTATTTAAACCTATATTTTTGTTGAGCCAATCACGCTCTAAATGGATGCTTTTGTCGTCTATATCAAAATCGACATAACAAGTTCTTGACTTTGACTTTTGAATACAGCTAAGTGCTTCAGCGTGTATGTTATAATTGTTAGCTTTCATCAAATCCCAACATTTTTTGCCGAGCATTGCTGTCGCCTTTTTCATGCAGCAAGGATTGACAGAGATATAAAGTGCCAAAGACTCTTGTGGTGCAGGTATATCTCGCAACAACCATCGGCCTAATGGCAGTTCTAGTTGAGTAATTTTCTGAAAAAGTCTATCTTTATCTGACACAAATCTTTTCAGTTGAGTTTTGTCATTCGATTTAATGAGGCTCTGACAATATTTTTTTCGAGCAAAAAGAGAGAGGTAATACTTCTCATTTTCTTGCAGCTCTGGTAGCCAATCTATAAATCTAACAAGTTGATTTTTGTCTGCTATTATTTTGTATGTCATCATTTCATAAGTTATAAACTGCCATATATTTTATTGGATTGAAAAGTAAACACTATATGGTTCAAAGCATACAAGCAGCTCTTCTTATTTTGCTTATTTCATCTTTGTCACTAATAATGATAACTTTTCGCTTTAGAAAAGAGCGAATGCTAAAGTTATTGTTGTGTTCTAATATCTTGTAACGTGTACTCTGAAAAAGTTTCGCTGTATATTTTGTGTACGTATCATCTACTATCTCTATGGCATAAATGCTAAAATCAAGTTCAATAGTATTTGTTTTTTGCCCATATATTGAGATATTTAAATCAGATAAATCTAGTGTAATACGACAAAAAGCGTTTCTTCTGTAATTTCCTTTTGATAGAAAATCTATGTATAGACCGGATGCTCTCCCAGAACGTCTATTTGTCTCTTCTACATTTATTACTGTATGTGTTTTCATTTTTGTTTTTTTTAAAAAAAGTTATTTATTGATTTTGGTTTGAGGAGTAGAAAGAAACAGTAAAAGGTTAATACAATTTCAATCTTGTATTGTACGTTTTTAGTTCAAGAGAACTATATTCTCGTAATTTATAAAAGCTTTCATTAGAACATACAGGGCAAATATATCGTCCATACACCATCTTTTTAGTGCTTTTGTCCTCGTGTAGTCCCTGCCATTTACATTCGTCGATTTCTAGCTTTTCGTTTTTCCTCACGTTCAATCCTTTTGCAAACGTTTTCAAATCTGATTTCACCTATAAAAGCTAACACTTGCATAATAGTTATTTGTTCATAACCTTTATTTTGCAATTCTTTAAGTCTTTTCTCAAGTTCTTTCGTAATTTTTAGTGTATTTATATTATTATTTTTATAAATTCTAATACCTCGACTTCACATGATGCCCATGCGAAAACCGATATTGTCGTAATGCTTCAATAGAAACATCTGGGTACTTATCATTGGCATGGGCAATGTATTCTGCAAGCGTTCTACGTCCTTTTACGCCATTATTGCTAGGCTTGCCTCGTTTTTTGTCTTTTTCTATTTTCGCCTGTTCGTATTTTTGCCATTGAGCAAAAGACTGCGGATAGGCTTTGTAATGGTAGAGCATTTCGAGTTCGTTAGCATACGGACACATCATGCAGTTGCTTGGTGGTGGCACTTTATAGCCATAACTTTCTATTTGCATCTGGCAGTCTATTCTTGTATAGCCTATTTCTGTAAGCGGATAGATTTTTTGCACACACTTTTTTACGAATACAGGATTGTAATCTTTTTTTTATAATTTCTGCTTTGCCAAATAAATCACAATACGGAATAGTTTGGCAAGGCAATCTTGTCATTTCATCTGCTCCAAAACCTATCATCACTTGTAGTTTGCCAAACTGTTCAGCATACTCATAAAAAGCCTTTTTTCGAGTGCCTTCAAAGCCGTATTTGTCTTTGATGTAGGTTTCCAAATAGTTGTAGCAAGGCTTTATCTTCAAATTGTCGGTGCAAGTTTTGGGAAATGTAACAACCGACATGATGCCATCGTTTCGTTCAAATTGTGCTTGTAAACTATGCCATGTTTTCGGATGGAAGCCCATATCTGGCGTGATATGCACAAACTCAATTTTCTGTTCTTTGCAAAATGGTTTGGTCACGTTTTCGATGTAGCTGTAAGTTTCAGGAAACTCATTGCCTGTGTCGGAGCAGATGACCAGCAGCTTGCCTTTGACATATTGCTCTCGAAAAGCTTTGTCGAAAGCCAACATGAATAAAATGGCGGTGCTGTCTTGACCACCTCCGTACCATAATACTGTGGTCATTTGTGAGGATTTTTTGAAGTATGTACTTAAAATTTATTTAGATAATCGCAAAAATCATCTAAAACATCAATATCACTATTTGATAAACCAATATAGTCAGCTTGCTTTTTAATGCCATGAAATAGGTGAAAATAATGTGTTATTACATTTTCCAGACAACGAAAGTACAGTTTGTCAGCACTATAAGGCTTGTGTAATTGCAAAATAGATGTCGTCAAATCGCTTTTATTTTCCTTTTTCTCTAGCCTGTTAATCACATTTTGTAAACTAATTGAAGTTTCATCTTTCATCTGTAAAGATTTTCCGTTTTTCTTTACATATCAGCTTTTGAATGTAAAGATTTTGATTTGTATTATTAGTCTTCATAAACATTTGTACCGTCCCTACAATAGCCTTCATTTTCAACTCGGTCAATTCTAAGGTTGAATGTTTGAATAAAGTCATCTATTCTTTTTGTTATTTTAGACTTCAAAACACGCCTTTTCAAAAAGCTTTTGTTTTTTCTTGTTACTTTCCAAATATCTCTATTGTCATTAATTTGCTTATATTGGCCGCAAATAGCAATGGCTGTTATTGAGTTTCTAGCGTGATTTTTAGGCATTAGCAACATATATATTTCTGAACTTCGTTTTTGTGCAAAGCCTACATGGTCATACTCAATATAACCTAATAAGACATTGCGATAACTTAATTCTAATCGCTTCCAACAGGCAAACTCATAAAGTCGCCAAACTAAATCGTGTTTTTCCATCACTAAAACAGTTGAATTTGATTTGGATTTTTCGGTTTTTTAATAAGAAATATACTTTTTAGTAATTCTACAAAGTCAAGCATCTTATCTATTTTTGCGATAATTATTCCATCTATCCTTGATGCTACAAGCACTCTTTCTCTTGCAAATAAGCACAAACGGTATAAGGAAAGTGTCTGTGAAAATTATACTGCAAATGTAATGTTAGCCCATCTAGCTCCAAAACAATACTTTTCTTGCATTGAGTGATATAAATGACATCAGAAATATCATCAAACTCGCTCAAATGTAGCATTTCAGGTAATTCATGATATTCATACATTTTGAAATAATAATTATATATAAATACTAGCACTTCACTCGTTATATTCTTAAACATTGTTTGATTCTTTATTTTTTTTAATATTTTACTACACACTCCCTGCTTTCTCTCTGCCATAAGCACCTTGTGGAAGTGTCCATATTTCTACAAAAATAGGCGACTGAAATGTGCCTAAAACTTCATCTTGCCATCTTGCGAGTTTGTCGGCTTTCAAAAATGATTTACCTCTCAATACTTTGCCCCAGATAGGCATTTTGTTGTAAAGCGTATGATTGATGTCTTTTTCTATTACTGCTACTCGCTCTATTTTGTTGGGCGAAAGTTCGTGATTAGCCGCCCAGATATTGGGACTTGAAAAAATACAGATTTGGCAAGAACATCGTGACCAGCCTAGCTCATAACATGGATGACATTGTACTTTGTATTTTTCAAACAAATGCCAAACTTCTCGTTCTGTAAAATCAATGACCGGCCGCCAATGCCACGCATTTCGTTTTTTTGTTCTGCAAGTATGCTCGTCAAACTCTTTGTACTTGCTTCTAGCGGTACTTTCTTGTCGCCTTTCACCTGTAAGTAGTAGCAAGTCACAGTCATGGTATAAGTGATTGATTACTCTTGAGCCAACACCGATTTTTGCAGTAGAAGAACACCAACGAGTTCGCAAAATGGCTGCAACTGCTGGCCATTTGTATCGAGTAGTGTTGCCTTGCTTAGATGGTAGTCTGATAATTTCGCCATTCAGCTCATACAACACATCTTGCAAGCCTTCATTTTTGCGATACATTTCACGAACTATGCCACCTTCACGCCAACTAAATATTAAAGGCATTCCGAAAGCATCGGCAAAAGCTTGACAGTATGATGTAGTGCATGGCCAGTCAAATAATGCCTCGCCACGTCCATCTACTTCGTGATGGTGCAATTCTATGCGTTTTTTGTCAATACCTAACTCTAAAAGATACAAGACCATCGCAACACTATCTTTGCCACCAGAGAAAAACAGAATGATTTTGCAATCTGTGTCTAGCAATTTTTGAATTTCGGTTGGTACAATTCGGTCAGTTGCTTTTTTAATAGAAAGTTCTGTGTTAGCATATATTTTTAGTTGTGCCATATCTTTTTAGTTTACCTAGTTAATCTTATTAAAAAGGAAAATCGTCAGCGGTCATTTTAGTTTCTTGTATATTAAACTCTTTGTGATTCTGTAAAAAGCCTTCCAAATCATCAATGTTATAGCCTTTGTACTGAATTGTAAGTAATGCAAGTGGGTTGCTTTTGTTAAGTTGTAATGCAAACGATAATTGATATTCACTTCCGAGTTCATGTACTATATCTTGGGTTTTTGCCAAAAGTAATTCATCTTTAGTGTCATTTTTAATTTCCTCATATAGCGTTTTAAAATCCTGTAACTTTGCTATTGAAACAGTTAGTCCATCGCATAGCGAGGCATCCACATAAATATGATTTAGCACTAACTGTATTAATGACTTAACATTAGCATTCATTCTATTGTCCGTATTGTTTTTCATATATGCAATAGATTAATGTATTGTTTCAAATATTTTTTGATAAGCTTATTTTAAAAACACCTATATAAAGCAAGCTGCACAGCCTTCATCTTCGGCATCGTCTAAAATGTCTAATAAATAAGGTGATGTTTTTTTGGCGGCTTGTCGTTTCATGCGTTTTAGATGTTCGGCTTTGATGCTTTCAATGCGTTTTGGGTGCATGAGTTCGGCAAGGCTTTCGTTTTGAATCCAAGTGTAGCCTTCTTTTTCGTATTCCATAGCTGCAAAAAACAAATCTGGATGTTGCTCGTATAGCCAAACCCATTCTATTCTTTGCTGAAAAAAGCAGAAAAAACAACCTGAACGACTGCGTGAATAATGGCCTGTTTCGCCATTGACTTCGTAAGGTATTTTTTTGTAATATTTTGGAACGCCTACACCGCTTTCTTCTAAAATGCGAAAAATATCGTCGCGAATCAGTATATCTTCATTGTTCAACAAAGGAAAATAAGATGCTTCGCAATTGCTCAAAGGGTAGTTTGTCGTTTGCAAAAAGCTAAAAACAGCATGATTAAAGTTGGTAACACCTGCATCTAACAATGCTTCTAGTTTCTGTTTTGCATCAAAACTATACGACAAGGGCGTTTCTAAATAAGGTAGTATCGTTTTGAATTTGCTTGCTGTTGTGTTTTCCTTATAAAAATCTACTAAACTAGCGATATTTTTATTGTGCAAAAACTTTTGTATTACGTCTTCGCTCCAAATATTTTTGCGAAATGGAAATATCGATTGAATATTTGGTTTCTTAGAAATATAGCCTTCACGGTCTTCATCGCCTCTGATGCCGACATACGAAATCACATTGTCTTTGCCTACATATCGCTCAAAAGGCAAGAGTTTCATTTCACGGGTACACCAGCGTGAAAAGTTGGAAGGCAAATAGTTGTTTTTGATGTCTAAAAAATGGTCAAAAGGTGTTTTGGAAGAGCTATCAATAGTTGTTAGCACCTTTACTTTTTTACCTAAATAAATTTCTAAGTTTTCTATCAACTTGTAAGTTTCGTCTAGTTCTTTGCCTGTATCACAACAATAATATTCCATATCTATTTCTGGGTGCTTGTTGTGCATGTATATGGCTAAGGCTGCACTGTCTTTACCACCAGAAATACCGAGTACATGACGTATTTTTTTCATTTTTTACAGTTTTTCTTCTACCACTTTTTTGATAATATCACCATGACACACTCCATTACCATCCTTGTCTTTGCAAAAGCAAACTAAATGTACTTTCTGATTTGCTTTTACCTGTTTCCATATTTCATTTAAAACAGTACATATAGCAACATCACGAATGTCAATGCTTTTCCTTAAATGTTGTTCAAACTTTTGCACACTTTCCTCTGGCGTTTTACATCGTCGAACAGGATATTTGCTAGGCTTGCTGGAATATGGATTACCTAATGGCGAGCCTCTGCCAATATAAATGCCTTTGCCTGTAAAGTATCTTTTATTAACTACTATTATCATGTTTCACAAGCTACAAATCCGTATATTCAATATAATCAAAATCATCATTAACGCCTAAATGCCCTTTAGGTAGCTGTTTACGATTATAGCTAGATGATGGTTTTGGATTATCGTAATGCGGTGTGTTTTTAGCATAAATTCTTTTTTGACTTATCACATCATCAATGACAGGAATTAATCGTTCCACAATATCTGTATAAACAGCAGGTTTGTTGCGAGCATTACAGATAACTCCGCCATCATAGGGAAGTGCAGCTAAACCTAATCGCCCTATGTCTGAATACATCCACATAGACTTTTTGGCTCGTATAGGAATAAGCACCTTGCCTTGCTCTGAAAACTGCACAAAGACCTTTTCATATTCTTGATAATCGCCAGAGTTAAGGTAGTCTGCACTCATAAATAGCAACACAATATCAGCACTCGCTAACGTTTTGGCTCTTTCCTCTTGGTATTTATTGCCTAACCTAGTGGATTTAGGATGCCACAATTTAATGTTGTAACTGTATTTTAAAGCACTAAGGTGTGCTATTAAACTTTCCACCATAGCTAACTCTCTATTATGGCAGTCGATAAATATATTTACTGGGGTGTTTTTTGTATTCATTGTATGATTATGTTTAATCAAGTAGCTTTTTGACAGTATTCTTTATATAAGGAATGAATATGCCAAAGTTAGTGTTTTCATATTCCTTCAATAAAACTGTTTTGAATAATATAATTAAATTTCATTAGGGCATTGGTCATAGCAAGTGTAAAGTCACTAATATTTTCTGGCTCTTCAAAAGGAATCATGTTAGAATTAATAAATAACCTATATATAGGCTCTTCATCTAAATAGACAATACCTAATTCAATAGTAGCCTCTATGCCATCCTTATTATAAAAAAGGTAGAATCTAAAGCAATCTTCATCACGATACAAGAGTCCAAACTGTGTATAATCCTGTTGTATTTTTTTAAAGTCTCTATTTGACAAAGCAATAATATATTCTATTGCTTTTTCGTAAGCAGTACGGTACATAAAATAGTTCAAATAGTCATAGTAACTTTTTTCTACGCCAGAAATATAGCCATCGTGAACAAAATTTTTCATGGTAACTTTTTTACCATGTTTGTCCCACGCTGGAATGTATTCAGTATTGGTTTTTCCTTCTCTGAAATTTGCTTTTTTCATTGCAAAAGTTTTTATTTTATTATATAGTTTTGAAAATACCATTTTTGGAAAGGCTGACAGTTTATTTTTAGCCAACTAATAGATTCTTCATCTTGCCAGTTATTCCATTCCATATATAGTTTAAAATATCGTTCTTTTTGAAAGACAGGTATCTCTCTAATTAAATCTTGTAAATCGTCAAAGTCTTTTCTAATATTCCAAGATATATACAACTCTGCCCATGCAATACTTTGAAGTGCTTTGATATTGTAAATAAACTCTGCTAAATCAAAATAATTAGGCTTGCCATTAATATGGATTACCTCTTTAATAGGATTAAAAGTAGTTTTTCTTTTTAAATAGTTATATTTATTAAAATCCCATTTAATACCATCAAGTGATACTGTCACGTTTTCAAGTCTTTTTTGAATTAAAGCATCGTTCATTGCTATTATTTTATCTAAATAGTAAAGTCAAAACAAAGATAGTGCTTTTTTTTGACTTTTTCATATTTTTTAGGCAAAAAAATAAAGAACTATTCACAAAACAGTTCTTTATAATACTTTAACAGTAACTGTGATAGGACTCGAACCTACAACCTATTGTTTAGGAAACAATTGCTCTATCCAATTGAGCTACACAGTCATTTTTTTGCATTTGTTTACTCTACTATCGCAACCCCATACAATAGCTCTCATAATTAATATGAGACAATTCATCGGACTTTACAGAGTATTTATTATACCACTCCATAAACAATTTTTTACCTATATTATTGTCAATGTCATATATAAGGTCTTTAAAAGACACGACTATATCGCCAAATCTGACAACAAGACAGTTAGTTACTCAATCCGAAAACTCTAAGCCATGTTTTATCGCAAAAGCATCAATATAACCACTTTGAGCATCGTTTAACCGCTTTTGCAATGAAACATACCTTGCAAATCTTCTCGCTGCTATGGCTAAAATTTGACGCTGCACATAGTCGCAGCAACTATTGTGGCTCACATCTCTATTTAGAGCGTATTCTTTTGCTAGTACATCTACACAATTAGCATATTTATTAGTAGGTGTTTCGTAAATTTCGTGAACAGCATTTTTTAATTGGTCATTACTCCAATGATTGATTTTTTCTATTATCATATTAACATTTTTTGTTGTTGTCAATTCAATGATTTCTTTTAACTCCTCCACAATAACAGGATAAAGTAATACACCTTCAAGTCCTTTTTCTGCCATCGCTTTAGCATCACTATCATTTTTAATCTGATAAGCAATATTAGCAGCACTTCGATATAAGGCAGACCTAGTAGGTTCATGCTCTGGAAAAGGTGGTAAGGCTTCTGCACAAGATTTCTCTAGTAAAAAAGCATCATGGTACAACTTACTCCACAATAAATAATTTCCTACTTTTTTTGCTTTCATACCTGCATCTATCAAAGACATTGCTTGGTTATGTTGTTGCCGTATATTGTTTAAATCCATATTGTTTTTTGATATTACTCTAGCAAGTTTGTGATACAATTCAAACAAGTTGTTTTACTTATCCGATATTTTATCGTACTTACAATAGAATTAGTAAATCTTGGATTGAAAAAACAGAAGACATTAAAGTTAAACAACTTCTGGAAATTTACTTTTACCTACTATCTTCATTTCTAAAACATTTTCTTCAATTAACTTTTTTATAATTCTATTAGTCTTGTTGTACCCAATCTTGAATAATATTTGTATTCTTTGAGTAGTTAATACATCTCCTGTTTTTAAATTATCTTCAATGTATTTTTTACAACTAACTGTTACGTTTTCGTCTGTATAACTATCTAGTTTTATCATAATAAATAATGCCTAATAATATATGACAAATAGTTGTTTAGGCTTAATGTGTACTATTTGTTGTTATTAAATATGAATTCAATGAAAGATATGCAAATATACACTGTTTTATTTGATTTTACAAACATTCATTACTCATATCAACTTACAATATTTCTAAAGCAAGTTTGTGATACAATTCAAACAAATTATCTTGTTCATCAAACATATCAAAAGCACACAAAACATTGTCGATTTGGTTAATGCAATCACTAACATCAAACTCAAATTGCTTACAATATCGCTCATAAATTTGCACTTGTTTTTTACTCCAACTTTGCTTAATAATACTCGATGAAGTATCACTTAAATACTACCTATTTCCAGTAGGTAGTATTTAAGTGACCATAGTAAATTATTTATTTAAAATTTCAATAACATTATCAATAATACTCATGTCATCAACAAAGTAAGTCCGTACACAAAAGTGATAGACTATTATATTATTAGAAATGATAAAACACTTTTCTTTTGCATCCTCAAACGCTTCCTTATGAAAAATGTTGCTTGCCTTGAGTTGAGCCAAATAATGATTAAACTCAATGGCACTAAAAGAAATATTTAACGGAAAATGAGTCAACTTAGGGACTACATCATTACTTAAAACAACCAATTCATCACTTAGCAAATCATAGTATATACTATTTTGCGGAGCATTAAAGTAATTTAATAATTGCCTATCTTCAATTAGCAATAAATAATAAGATAATGATGCTAATATTTGTATGCTATGCCACAGAAAAAAGCTCTTAATGTTTTTTTAAAAAAACACTAACAGATGTTATATCAACATCGGTGCGAACCAACAAAATATCACTTAAAGCAACATTACACAATATTTTTTGACACAATCAATTGCCATTATAGCGTTAGGTTGCCACAATTGGCTGTCTTTGCTCTGTAAGCTTAAATTTAGTCTAAATAGCAAATACTAAAAAAGTCCGTATTGTTGGATAGGAAACTTTATTTCTTTAATTAAATAATATATTTTTCATAAATCATTGTTTTTTACCTTTCTTACAGGTAGTGTTATATATTCTTGATGGCAAAACTTGAATGTGTGGCTTAACATTATCGTCTTGTGACCAACTTTCAGCCTTCCCAAGACGAACTGTCTTTGACTTACAAACAAAATGTACTTGACAGCCTGCTACTATCACATGATTTTTCTTTGTACCTACTCTAATATACCAATTGGTAGAACGAGCGTTAGTAGTAACACCTAGCATATTGCTATCATTGAAGACTTTACATTTGCCATAAACAGCTTGATATTGTCGTCTTTTAAAAGTCACTTACCTTTCCATCTTGCAACAAGTAAGTGCTAATAAGTGAATAATTATTATGGAATTTAAAGTCTTCTATAAAATTATTATTTACACAACTCATAAATACCTGAATGTTATTTTTTATAGACAACTCCATAATGATTTCAAACAATAAGTCTTGCATATCGCTTTTTAATGAGTTAATGTAATTATCTAAAATCAAGATGCAATTTTTGTTAGTCATCAAAAAAGCAATAATACTCATTATATCCAGAATGGTATCACTTAAATAACAAAAAGGAATATATGTTTTCTGCCCAATATCTATATAATGACGAAACACATTGATGATACGCTTATCAAAACGATTAACATAAGTTAAGTATCTTTTCATTTGGATTTCAATAATAATAATATGCAAACATTTTTTCAAGAAAACATATTTACCATTACTACTCCACCAATGAGCCACATCTGTATTAAGTGTACCTTTTGCGTGCTTGCAAACCAAATACTGACTATTATCAAAATCCAAATAGCCATTCAATTCAGACTCTTTAGACAAATCTTTTTCTATTGAAAGTAACCTATATTTTAAACCAATAGCTTGTTTTGCCTGTGATTGTTCTAAGTGGTCTTGAACGTTATTTTTTTTTGTCGATATACGCACACCGACAAACATGTTTTCGCAGTCAGCCTTAATCTCAATATCTTTTGAAATATCCATATCGCTAAACAAGGTTTGTTTGAGCAAATCTTGTTCAAAGCTATTTTCAGGAGTAAAACTAGGCATCAATAATCTACTTATGCCACCACAAACAGCAAATACACATTCCAATAAGTTTGTTTTGCCAGAAGAATTGCCTCCTAAAAATACATTAAATTGATTGAGCTTATCAAGCTTGTAATCTCGAATGCTTTTGTAATTTTTGACTTCTAGTGTATTAATCATATTTATTCATTTAGTTTTAAAACAGTAGGAGTGATAAAATTAATTACTCTACCTTTTGTATCTACATTTCTAAACTCTGGTTCGATGTAATCAATGTTAAGAAAACTGAAAAACGACTCTTCTGTTGGAAAATCCTCTACACTTTCGCCTGTTACTAGGTCACACAATATACCATCACGCCCAACATAGCCTAACTCTCGCCATCGTTTTGCTAATATTTTATGAGAAAAATCAGCACTACCTGTACGAATAGCGAGTATCTTGCCAAAGCTTTTTTGAGTAGTTATAAAAATATCAATCTTAGTGCCATCAGTCCAAAGTCTTTGTGTGTACTTAGAACGCCCTACACCCTTTAAATCGCCTTTTTTCTTTTCCCATTTATTGACGATTTTCGCAAAGCCATCGATAAAAATTCCTGTAGAGTATGGTTTGGGAATGCAAACAATTTCTATGTCCTTTATATTATTTGGCTTTTTTCTACGAATAGAACCTGCTATCTCAATTTTAAAACAATGCGGTACTAACAATCCTTTTATCTCTTGTGCTTTTGTCAAAGCTTCTAAATAGTTCATATTTTACTTTAAAATGGTAATTTGGTAATATCAAAAGATAAGCGACATGGAGTAATTATTTCTACTTTATAGAAACAATTGTGACAGATTACTGCTGTGCCATCATGCCTACCTGCCAATATTAACGGCAGTTCTCTAGAAATGCCGTTATAGGCTAGATAAGGACTGCTGTGCTGTTTATGGCAGTGCGAACATTTAAATGTCTGTTTATTTTGAGTTTTGATGTGTTTCATATCACTTGATTAGATGTATCAAAAAGCCATTGATTTTGCACATCAATGGCTTTTTGATAAAAAACTATACTCTACACACAATTAAACTTGGCAAGGTATTTATTTCACTCGGAATATCACTTTCGGACAGTTTATTGCCTTGCAAATATATTTGCTTTAAAGATTTTACATTGCATAACTGATATGGAAAGTCTTTTAATAAGTTGTTTTCAATGTGCAAATACGCAAGTTTTTTTAAATACTCAATTTCAGATGGAAGTTCCTTTAAGTGATTGTTTGTTAATCTTAAAATTATCAAGTTTTCCAAATCACCTATTCCCTTCGGAATTTCAGTTAAACTGTTTTCGCTCAAATTGAATCTTTCCAATTTAGTCAATTTGCCTATTTCGTTAGAAATTTGGTGCAAGTTATTACTTTTTGCCGTGAACACTTTCAAGCTTTCCAAGCCACCTATTCCTTTCGGAATTTCAGTCAAATTATTTTTGTCTAGTCCAAGATTTATTAAAGCTTTTAAATTGCCTATTTCATTAGGAATTGTTTTGATTTGATTTCCATATAAATACAAATACTTTAATTTTGTTAAATTAACAATTCCTATAGGAAATTGGCGTAAAAAATTATCTTCTAATGAAAGTTTGCTTAGATTTTTCAAACAATCAAGTTCCTGCGGAAGCTTAGATATGGCATTGTTATTTAATAAAAGGGTTTTGATTTTTTTCAACTCTCCAATTTGGCTAGGAATTTCAAATAAATAAAAATCTTCCAAAGATAAATAAGTAAGATTTTTAAACTTAAAAATATCCATAGGAAAAGTTGCTCCATCACCTTCCAAAGCAACTTCTGTTACAGATGCACTTGCACCTAATTTTAATACTGATTGTATTTCTTCTAATGATTCTAATCTCATTGTTTTTTATTTTAAAATAAAACTTAATTTCTTTATTGCAAAGATACAATTTTTTTTTGATTTTTTCACATTTTTTAGTTAAAAAGTTAGTTACTATTTTCAAAAATCAAGCAGTCATATTGCATAGCATCCTTTATAACTACAAATATAGTTGAAAGCGATATTGCACAAAAACCAAGCATTAAATATCGTTAAAAACACATATTTTTATTTTTAAAGTTAATTGTAAATCAATCGTTTTTTTCTGAAATATAACATACCACCTTACAAAAGTAACCCAAATCTTTGCGTTCTATTTATAGAACGCTTATTCTATTTATAGAACGCAGAAAAACAAAAGGTTTTTTAAGTGCTAATAGTGTTTTGATATTTTAAGGTAAAACACTACTAAGTTATTAAATATCACTAAAAACAGATTTTAATACTAAATAAGAAATAAGTAACTTATTTTGTCGTTTTGTAAAGCTTATTTGTATGTTTTTTTGACAAAAATTATAATTTAAAAAATATATGGACAAACAAATTAAATAAAATTCAAATTTATTTTTTTTAAATTTTTTGACACCTTATTAATATATACTATAAGCATAGCTTATAGTATTATTATACTTACTCCTAACGGAGTAAGTTATAGTATATAATATTACTACACGTTATATTTCTAAAAGATAATTAGATAATTTATTACTCTTATTTACTTATCTCATAAACAGGTTTTGTTTTTCTTTTGGTTCTTTTCTTTTTTTTTACGCTATTGCCAATACGCATTTTTCTTAAAAACAAAGCACTCCTTATGTTTTTAAAAAACGAAACGATAAAACACACACGAATAGCATTAAAAATGCTTAAAATTAATTTTTGGCACTAAAACAATACACTTTAGTAACTTTTAAAAACTTTAAAAAAATAAAAGCGAAAAGATGAAAGCTTGAAATTAACTTTATTTCGCTCAAAATAGCTATTTTGATTTGTTAAATCGCCTTAAATTTTTAAAATGACAAAACACCTTTCGATTTTCAAAAATTGATTAGAATTAAAAAACAAATCGCTTTTTAGATTAGGCAATGTTTTTATAAAAAATAAGACTTTTAAGTAGATATATTAAATGATATGGTGATATATCAAGTGATTTGTTTAAAATAAAATAGTCAAAAATTAAAAAGCAATATGTTATGTGTCTGGCGAAAACAAAAAAATATTCAAATAAACTTGAATTTCTTAACTTTATTTTGTAGTTTTGCTAAAAAATAAAGTATGAAATTGCATAAAATAGAAAATTGGCAAATAGTATTACTAGGACTAGCTTTAACGTTGCTAATACAATGCTCTAAATATATTAATAATAACAAGGTATGTAAAAACAAACATTCAATACATCAACAAAAATAATTTGCTTTTATGGTACATCAAGATACTATTACAGAGATAATCACTATGAGTGATTCTTTATTATCTCTTTTCAATAAAGCAAAGGCAAATACTGTAATCTGTC